>Ga0206686_1000713_pt1 | contig 9439 bp, 5 predicted proteins | sample M250012015metaG_FD_155447 | JGI IMG/M metagenome (GOLD analysis project Ga0206686, IMG submission 155447) | Ammonia-oxidizing marine archaeal communities from Monterey Bay, California, United States - M2 500m 12015 | ecosystem: Environmental > Aquatic > Marine > Intertidal zone | place: USA... | reverse complement strand
CAAGTATCAAATGTGATATGCTATTAACCTAAGGCGCATTGCAGTATTGATGAAGAATAGTGGTACCTGCTCAAAATGCTCCGGCACTGAAGTGAAGATAAACATAATAGGCGGCTATCAAAGCATGGCGCTCGGTGAAATTTACAGATGCTCAGGATGCGGTTATTCTGAAATATGGAATTCCAAATCACATAAAAACCAAATAAATGCATTAGTCATCTTTACAATACTTATTGCGCTGGGAGCTATAGGTTACTTGATGTTCCAAATTAACACCACTACCTGAAATAGGTAACAACCAAAACCAAATGCCCTCATCGGTAATTGATTGGCATGGGCGATGAGGAAGTCAGCGGGAAAAAAGGTTCCCGAACTATCACCTCTTTACCAGACCCATATGGACGAGGTTTTTCAAGGAGTGAAGACCCCATATTGAGGACTAAAAAGGCTTACCAATCCCACGAAGCAAAGCGTATACTTTTTGGTAAAATTGCTAGAAACCCAGCATTATTATTTTTCAGAACCCTCGTTGGATTTGGCTTTGCAAGCGCCGCATTGCTAAATGTTTTATTTCCGCACAGTGCATCAGATAGCATTGCTTCAGTCGTCTTGATTTGGACATTGCCAATGCTGATAGCAATCGTGCCCCAATCACTAGCAACCGAATCTTCTTGGCGAGCGATGCAAACAAGAATCTCATTACGAGAACAAGGTGGATTTGATGATGGAATAAAACACTCAATTAAATCACAACCCGGTATGGATCGCATCGTCGAAGGTCTTCAAGATAATCGCCGCCACAATATGCTGGGAGTATTTTTCTCAGTTACCGCATACATCCTATTATGTTCTGCTGCAATTATTGAGAAAGAAAGTATCGCCTGGAATCTATCATTATTAGTAGCGATGACCGGCGGAATAGCGATGGCATTTCATTCACAATTAATTCATCACCTAATGAGGCAGCAAGGCGATAAAATCCCCTTTTTATCTTTTCATGCACCAACACACCATCCAACACAAGTCAATACCATTCTTGGAGACTTAATCATCGCACATCTTGACCCCGATTGTTTAATCGAGTGGAATAACTGGAATCAATTATTATTAGAATCTATTATTCCTGGAAACGATTTCCGTCAGTGCCTTGAAAGATTGCTCTACATATTACACCTTCAACAACAAGATGAGATTTCTAATGAGTTAGCAGTTTCAGAATTATGTGAATTTATCAATAAAGGTGCAATTTCACACCTGTTATTGAATGAAGACGAAACCTATAACTGGCGTAATCTGCAAAGATTAATCTCTCACGCAAGAGCTTGGCAGCCAGGTGCTTTCCGATTACTAGATAGATTACAAAACGACCTATTATCTGGCTCGCCACCAGTATTGAGGTCAAAATGGAGAATGGATGTATCGCTTGATTCTGAATGCGGGCAAGGCACTGGCAATTTATTCATTGTGTTAAACAATCAAACCTTCAACCCACGCCATGTTCGCGTTGAAGTCTTATGTCCGGGAGGGGAGCCCGAATTACGAACACATCGGTTTGAGTTAGCACCATGTCCTCCACCACGTGCTGCAATTTCATTAACGGATCCAAGCGAAGATGACGGATTGGACTGGGTTCCACGATATTTGGAAAGAGGAGTTGTGCTTTGGATTGGTGTTGCATGGACAAATCATTTCAAAGGTCCAGCAAATGTACAAGTTATTCTTCGTGACGATGAAGGGATAGTTCTCGAATCTATTGTTGTTTCAACTCTTGTCGGTCACGGAGAAAGTGGATTGGTTAAAGAAAGAAAGAAAAATTTGGAACTGGCAAGAAAGTGGGGAGATTCAGCGCTACCTCAACTTTCCCTAACTTAGATTATCATCGAATTTAGTTGCTCGCAATACGCCGAATACTGGAAAATAACCAATATGTATACTGTGTGATAATTATTGCTTTTCGAGCACCTTTCAAGCCCAATAATAATGGATAATTTGCAAAACTCTCAAGCGCGTTACTTATGGCGGGGCTTCGCTTCGCCCGACTCAAGGGTTGTAGAGTCATGGAAGCATGGGATATCATCGTATTAGGCGACGGGCCTGCAGCACTACGTGCAGCAGCAGAATCTGCAAAGACCGGGGCATCGACTTTGATGATGTCAGTCGATGGCTTAGGAAGCAGTGGTAGAAGCGCTGCTGACGGCATAGCGGCACCTCTCCAAGAAAGTAATAACCGCGGCCACCGAGAAGATACAATTCGTTCGGGCGCATTCTTGTGTGACCAAGACATTGTCAATTCAACAACATCTGCTGCAAATCGCCAAATGGATTTACTGGAGAGATGGGGGGTTAACTTCCGCCGCGACTCCAAAGGAGTTCCAATGGTTAGCAAAGGAGCAGGACATGGAAAGCCACGAACTGTAAACTGTGGCGATTCAACAACAAGAGAGATTCAACAAGTTCTGGAAGAACAATGTATGCGATTTGGAGTCACCCGTCGTGGCGACCAACTACCATTATCCCTAGTTCATTCCGATCAAAAAATCAATGGATTAATAGCCATTGATATGGTAAATGGAAGAATATTATCACTTTCAGCAAAGGCGATTATTATCGCAGATGGTGGCTTTGAAGGAGCATTTAGCAATGGCGTTGTTGGACTGGGTCTTGATTTGGCTTTACAGGCAGGTCTACCACTGCGCGATATGGAATTTATCACCTCAACTCCATTGGCAATCAAAGATACAAACTTAGTAATTCCAATGGGAATACTAAGCGCAGGGGCAACTCTCCATGAAGCAAATGGAAGTGACTTGGATGTCGGAGAAGGCGATTTAAATTCGGTTTGTTCAGCGGTAATGGGTGCTTCACAACCGGTACTCGATGCAAGAGAACTCGGTGACAATTCAGTATGGTGGGATGCTACAATGCGCATGGTCAAAAGCCGCACAGGCATTGATATGAGCAAACAAACAATCGAAATTGAGAGCAGAGCGGATATGACTGTTGGTGGAATTGCAGTCGATGAAAATGGCCGTGCTGTAATTGGCAGTTGGTCACGCTGGTTTACTGGATTATATGCATCAGGTGATGCGGCTTGCTCTGGTTTGCACGGCGCGGGTAGCATCGTTGGAAATCGCTTACTGGATGCTATGTGCCTCTCTTCTGCTGCTGGCCAACACGCTGGCGAGTGGGTAAAAAACAGACAATTTACAGGAACCACTGCGCTACAACAAGCATTTGAGCAACACCATTCATCATTATCACAAGCGAGTGAAATAAAGCAAGATGAGAAAGTACTACGTTCAGGTTCTATATTCAATAGCATCAAGAGTGCCGCGAATGACGCTTTAGGCTCTTCTCGCGAAATCTCATCATTATCAAATGGATTAGAACACATGGACAAGGTCTTGTCCACCCTTGAGCAAATACACCTGGACCAATCTTCATTGATTGCTAATACTAATTTGGTGGAAAACGCAAGAGCAGCTGCAAGTGCGCGTTTGGTAACAGCATCAATCCAAGCAGCGATTTCACGTCAAGAGAGCCGAGGGGTCCACCAAAGAAGTGACTTCCCAGATTCAAACAAAGAATTACTACATCACATCACCGTAGACCAAGAAGGCAACATGGGGCAATTAGCAATCCGAAAAACATCTTCAGGAAATTGGTTATTACCACCTATGTGATTTACACAATTCTTCACAATAATCGGTGTGAACCTCAAAAGGATGAACAGTTTAGCCTATGTTATGGGAGGTACGACATTGTTTGAAAAAATAGTCGCCGGTGAAATCCCATGCCACAGAGTTGCAGAAGGAGAGCAATGGCTCGCCTTCTTGGATATTTTTCCGCGTTCACCGGGGCATACACTTGTTATTCCTAAACAAGGAATTCAGCATTTGTCTAGCCTCTCAACAACTCAAAGAAATGAATTATTTGATGGTGTTTGCACAGTTGAGGCAATACTTTCTGCACATTTCAATACCACCGATTTCACAATATGTATTCACGATGGGCCTTTGGCTGGCCAAGAAGTGCCGCATGTGCATGTGCATGTAATCCCGAGAACTGCTGGAGATGGTGGCGGAACTTTACAATCAATGTGGCCAAACGCCCCAGCAATAGGCGGTCAAGCAGATCACGCAGCATTGGCAGATTTGGCAAAACAACTCGGAGGAGTTCAATAATGTCAAAAACCAATCCAGATGGCGCGGTTGATGCTAAAGGAGAACTATTACCCGAACTTTCAAAATCAGCCAAGAAGATGAAAATGGTTCGCTTATTGAATACCCCCGCGCCATCCTTTGAAGGGAAAACACCAGGTTCTAGATTTTGGACATGGGTGGCCTTTACATTGGCGAGAAGAGTTAGGGCAATTCAATTCAAAACCTCACATGTCTCGGGCTACGAAAATATCCCTGATGACAGAGGGGTCTTATTTTCAGCATGGCATACCAATGGTTTAATCGATGCCTTGGGGATTATGTTGCCAAATCCAAAATATTTCGTAATGGGTGGCCGTCATGACTTGGTTACAAGACCAATATTGGGTTGGTGGACTCGCAAATTAGCAATGCAACCAGTTGTACGTAAGGCGGAATTACTGCGTGGTGGTTGTAGTGAAGAAGAAGCCACATTCCTCAATGGTAAAACCCTACTTTCTCTATCAAAGGGAATATCGCGAGGTTTTGGCTGTGTTTTATTTCCAGAAGGAACTAGTCACGATGAGTCTCATATGATTCGTTTTAGAACTGGTCCAATGCGTACAGTACTTGCAGCCGCAGCAATTTCAATCGCAGAAGACAAACCATTGCCAGTTGTTGTTCCAGTAGGGTTACACTACAGGGTTAGGCATTATTTTAGAACTGACCAATGGATAGAATTTGGCAAGCCAATCACTATTGTCAAATCTGATATTCCTCAGCAATTAGTGGAAGCGGTCAAACAAGGAAACTGGGTCGAACCACCAGCCGAACAAGTCTTGGCTTTGCGAGAAAAACTGCGTCCGAAGTTGATGGAATTAACTCCTAATACTAGTGATTGGGACGATTATAGAGGAATCAAATTACTTGCCCACATAGAGTCAAAATATAAAGGACAACCATTGCATACTTGGAAGGAAGAAGTTGTTGCGGCAAGAGCGATTAATCAATCAATAAATGCCAATCAAATAGATGAAGGGCCAGAAGATGAATCAAAATATATCACCAAGAAATTAACAAGCATCAAACATAAAGCTGTAGTCAATGCAGGGAAAATACTCAATGAACACAATTTGGATGGGAGGGATTTGAATTCTCAAGGCCTCGATTTACGAAGAGCCAACCTGCTAAAAATACCATTTGCTCTAGTAAAGTTATGCATTTTCTTGGCGCTGTTGCCGATTTCAATTGCCGCTCTCAGTTTCCAAGTAATCCTTGGCAGATTACTTGGTGATTCAACAGATGAAGGGGAGGATGCGAGAACATCATTCCAATTTTTGGCTGCTTTATTCGGCTCAATACTAGCATGGCCAATAGCAGCCACAGCAATATTGTCACAGATGTACTCAAATTCTGATGCAATTAGTAAGATTGCAGGATTAGATATTTTTACCACAATTGGAACCTCACAAGCAGAAATCATCGCTGCAATGGCCATGATATGGCTTGGAATCATTATCTTGTTTTTCATATCTGGATATAGTTGTGCAGCGACATGGGATGACTGGATTAGTTTCAAGAAAGCCATTACTAGGCTGCGAATGTCAAAAGTAACACGGCAAAATTTGCGTGGTTATTTACTAACAGTATCCAATAATATCGTCGCTGAAGTCAATGGTACGATTCAAACATGAGCAGCGTTTGGCCTAACTATGTCAAGCGGCAATATCGTCCAGCAAGTCAAGATGTGGCTATCATCAGAACGCTTGATTGTCAAAGAGCAAAACGACGAGAGGGCAGAAGCGCATTTTCTCATCAAATATCCACACGGCCCACAAGGCCATATGTTTGCAGTAGTCATTCCAAAGGGCAGAGATTTAGTTGCCTGTTCAAGTATGACCAGAGTCGATTTGGGTCAACAAGAAGAGATGAAAAAGCACATGCAAGAAGATGAAAATGAATGGAATGAATGGGTCCATGACAGCCGCCTTCAACTGATCAACACCTCTGTGGATTGGGGAATGCATATGGGACATGTCGGCGACAAAAAGCCAGGCCCATTACAAGCATTCAATGTAAGTCTACCAATTTGGTTTGATGGATTAACAAAAAACGAATTGATGCAAACATTGCGCAGGCTATGGCTGGCAAAACTGGGAGTTATTCATGAAATCAAATATGCATACGGCTCAGGTAGCGGTAAGTCAGGGCCAGTAGATGATTGGGCAGACCGCCTCAAATCTCAATCGAAGAAAGATAATCATCAGCCAAATAATGAAACCCAAGAGATTGAATTTAATGATGAAATGTCATTCGGCTCCGGCTTCGACCCATCCGAATGGGCATAGGTCAAAATAAATGGCAAATCTGCGAGTAATAAAGCATCACTGAGTGCCTAATTACTCGAGTGGTGATGCCATGGTATCAATGGCGCATTATTGACCTGAACGAGGCGCGGTTAAGTATGAAGAGTATGTACAAAATATGTAGTAAGCCCGAGGAATGTCCTATGCGTCAAAAAATAAAATCAATCAGCCTAGCATCAATAATGGTAATGTCAGTACTTTCGACATTGCTAATAGCAAGTATCACTGTATCCGCAGGAACAGTGGTAATAACAGACGCCGTTCAAATCGTTGACGGCGGAACATCAACAGATTCTCAAGTAGCAGTCTCATCCGATAGTGAAGGTAATGTACACGTTATTTGGGTAAGAAATAATATGCATTTGTATTATTCTATGCTATCTCCAAGAGGAGAGACGCTAATTGATGCTACTCAAATTTCTAGTGCAGGAATACACAAGATTTGGCATCCTGACATGGTTCTTGATTCAAATGACAAGGTGCATATTGTGTGGGCTGATAGAGCTGGCCAACACAAGATTATGTACACAGTACTTTCTCCATGGAGTGCGCCAATGGACGGACAGGCAAGCGATGATGGAACACTTACCGTGATCGATGATGAAATCATTTCAACGCGCTCACAAAACCGCGATTGGCCATCAATTGCTTTGGATAGCCAAGATAATGCTCACATTGCATGGGAAGACAATTATGATGAACTTGGTCGTTTTTACAACCAACCTCAAATTTACTACTCAATGGTACAACCGGACATGGCCTCAGGAAGCGTTATCACACTATTTGATGATACTTTGCTAACTCCAATTATCGGCCACAAAGGCCACCCTGACATCATAGTTGATGCAAATGACTTCGTTCAAATCGCTTGGGACGATACACGTGGTGGTAAAGTAGAATTGGCATTTATCGTTGATACATCCGGTTCCATGTACTCAGAATGGGCAGATGTTTGTACTGTTATCTATGGCGGTAATTTCGCAAGTGGCGGCAACTTCCAAGGATTGAAGCCTATGCTAGAGACTGCTAACATGACTGTATACGAGACAATTTATGGTCTAGGAAACACTCTACCAGGTGCTGCAAGTTCAGGAAACTGCGCAGCGCATAACAAGGCATCAAGCGGTATTAGAACCACTCCACTCGGACTCAGTCCGGGTGATGACTCTGGTGGCCTGCGCAAGTTGCCGGGCACTGTATACAATGGAAACACCTACTCTGGCTACTCTGGAGAAGACTGGGGCCCAGGAAGTAACTGGGCATGTCTATCATGGAAGGACTCAGTAGGGTCAGTTCCAGGAAACCCTCCTACTTCTGACGACCACCGCTGGAACCCGAATGCAACTAAGATTGTCATTCCAGTTTCTGATGAGGGTCCAAAGGACGGAGATCCATCACAACAAGCAGATGATATCAGTTCTATCCAAGAAGCACACGACAGTTGTATTAACGCAGGAGTAATTCCAGTCGGTCTTTATGGACAATCTTATGGTGGAGCAGGCAATGTTGAATCTCACTTCAAGGATTTGGTTCAATGTCCAAACGGTGTTGTTTCTACTCAAACAAGAAACTGCCCTGGTAATACTTTGGCAAGTACCGATGCAGGTGGCCAAGCATATGAATTCCCATCAGGTAGTGGTGGAACCAATGCAATGGCCCTTCTGGTTGAAGCAATGGTTTACATCTCAACAAATAACTCTCGTGAAATTTACATGACCGTTCTCGACCCGTATGCGAAGATGAACAATGACGCACAATGGGTTCCAGGTGCAACTGGGCACTCGGTTATCGGCGGCGGATATGTAGAAGATGTAGGACCTGCTGCAGACGGGCACTTAGTCGTTGTAAACGATACACGTGTTACTATTGATGACGCATATTCATTCCACCCTTCAATTGGTGTTGACCTTCAAGGAAACACCCACATCGCTTGGATGGATGCGCGCGATTATGGATTTGAAAAGGACAATAACTACGAAGTTTACTACACCAAACTACGCCTACAAGGCGCAGGTGCATGGGATGGTGCTCACGAAGGACTATCCACATACGCTATCAAGAAGATTAACGACACTCCTATCTCTAATGTAGAAGGAAAGACAGGAATCTCCGGTAATGCACCATATGGAGGTAACTCGATATTCCCTGCATTACTAACCGACGATCAAAACAACATCCACCTCGCTTGGAGCGATTGGGGCAATGCATCTGCACAAGAAGAAGTGGTTTATGTTAGGCTGAACTCAACAGACTTGACAGGCGATGGATTAGTAGCGCTAGATGAGTGGGAAATCATTCCAGTCACCAAGTGGGATTCAAACAAATTAGGTCCAAACTCTGGAAGGCAGCCGAGCTTAGGTATGCCTCCAGCATTTTCCAATGATTTAGGAAGTGGAGCACATATTGCTTGGTCAGATACTAACAAGTGTAATGATGATGGAAATCAAAACAGATTTACAGTTTGTTACTCGCACGTTCTAACAGGCCAAGTCGATGTTGATTTTGATGCGGGAGAAACATTCTATCACGTAATTGAACCAAGTCAACAAACCTTGTACAACCTTACTATGAACAATTCAACACCAGGTCCGAAAGATTTGGTTGCCGATACATATGGCTTGAATATTACTGGTGTGCCACAAAATTGGACTGCAACACTGCATTTCTCTTCAAACCACACAGCAATATTCGATGACACACCGATCTTCCTAGAAGGTGGAGAACAAATCCGCTTTTATTTGCGTGTACGCGCCCCATCCGTATACCAAGCCAATGAAGATGAGTTGGCACAGATTTCGGTTATCGCAAAATCCTACAAGGACCCAGCGATTCAAAATGAATTAGTAACATTAACTCTGATGGATGTAGTTCATGGAATTAATCTTGATACATCTCACAGTATGGCCGATATTGAACAAGGACAAACAGCGATTT
>Ga0206686_1000696_pt1 | contig 9546 bp, 4 predicted proteins | sample M250012015metaG_FD_155447 | JGI IMG/M metagenome (GOLD analysis project Ga0206686, IMG submission 155447) | Ammonia-oxidizing marine archaeal communities from Monterey Bay, California, United States - M2 500m 12015 | ecosystem: Environmental > Aquatic > Marine > Intertidal zone | place: USA... | reverse complement strand
AAACTGTTGCAACCGTAACGTCAACAGCATCAGATATAAAACTCCCGGCTTCCAGAAAAACCGCCGTATTTAAATAATCATCGGAACAGTCAGCAATAGCAAACTTAAAATGATACACCTCTCCGCATTCCACACTTAATTCAACTGGTATAGGTATGGTAAAACCATTGTGGGTATGTGTCGTGCCCCCCATATTGCTAATATAATATGCTGCGTTGAGTCCCGGATGGATTGTGCTTATTGTGATTGGCGTATTTGTTCCAGGTATTACTGCAATATTATCTGCTCCATTTGGAAAACCTGCTGGAGATACGTAAGGACCCGTAATTCCCGGGCCGCTCACGAAAAATGCAAATACGTCATTAAAGGATGAATTGATCCAGGTCGTGTACTCATCAGAAGAGAAAACGAAATTAAAACTCGCCATATTCGAAGAGGGGACAAAGTCAAATTCTAAAATAGCCGCATCATTTGTAGAATTAATTAATCCGGCTGCCGGATTTGAAGTTACAGACTGTGCAATTGTTAACAAATCAGGGTCCGATAGACCACTTCCCGGTTGTCCTGCATCGGCAATAGCCGCGTTTCCTACCAGGCCAGTTACCGGCCCTGCTGCTAGTACAACTCCAGAATTAAATCCAATATTTGACGTAGAACCATCAAAGGTTCCAATTTGATCTGCATTTCCTGTATAAGTGACATTAGAGACCGTAATTCCCGGGCCTACTAATCCTTGCACATACTGAAGGGGAGTCAACCCCATATTCACAGTAAGCTGAGAGAAGCTTGAATTTGCCAATAGGAATAGTGAAGTAAAGAAGAAATAAGTTAGCTTCAAAATTGTAATTATTTAGTGTGTTGTTCGTCTTAATAAAAGACTATTATAAATCCCTTTAAGTTGCATGCAAAAATAAGCAATTATTCAGTACTTAAAAAAAAGCACTATTTTGCATCCTCAAAAAAACAAATAAATGAATAAAACAAAACTGTTTATTAATGAAAACAAAGAGCGTTTTCTAGATGAATTAATGGCGCTTCTTCGCATTCCTTCTGTTTCTGCTGATTCTTCGTTCAGTAAAAATGTCGAAAATTGTGCTGAAGTGCTTTCGCAAAATTTAATCTCCATTGGATTATCCAATGTAAAAGTATATCCTACAATGGGACACCCTATTGTATATGGAGAGAAAATTATAGACCCCTCACTACCAACAATTCTGGTCTACGGACATTATGATGTTCAACCCGCAGATCCATTAGAATTATGGGATTCTGATCCTTTTGACCCGGTAATAAAACCTACTGACATACATCCTGAAGGAGCTATTTTTGCTCGTGGCTCATGCGATGATAAGGGCCAGATGTTTATGCATGTAAAAGCCGTTGAAGCCATGATTGATTCGGAAGAGCTCCCGTGTAATGTAAAACTTATGATTGAAGGAGAGGAAGAAGTTGGAAGTGCAAATTTAGGTGAATTCGTAAAAAACCAGAAGGATTTACTGAAGGCCGACATAATTCTTGTGTCAGATACAGGAATGCTTGCCAATGACACCCCTTCTATAACAACAGGACTTAGAGGCCTCAGCTATGTTGAAGTAGAGCTTACAGGGCCTAATCGAGATTTACATTCGGGTTTATATGGAGGCTGCGTAGCAAATCCAATTAATATTTTATGTGATATGATAAGCTCTCTTCAGGATGAGAACGGGAAAATTACGATTCCTGGTTTTTATGACCAGGTTTTGACGCTTTCTCAAGAGGAAAGAACAGAAATGGCTAAAGCTCCTTTTTCAAATGACGAATATTGCAAAGCACTCGATATTGATGAGACAAAAGGGGAGCTCGGATTTTCCACGATGGAAAGAGGCTCCATTCGACCCACGCTAGACGTAAATGGTATATGGGGAGGCTATACAGGAGAAGGGGCGAAAACTGTAATCCCTTCAAAAGCTTATGCAAAAATTTCTATGAGACTTGTACCAAATCAAGATCCCATACAAATAACCCAGGTTTTTAGCTCTCATTTTGAATCGATTGCACCAAAAGGGGTTCGTGTTGTAGTTACCCCTTATCATGGCGGAGAGCCTGCTGTTACTCCTGTGGATTCTATAGGTTATAAAGCGGCAAGTGAAGCTTATGAAAAGTCCTTCGGGAAAAAACCCATCCCTATACGAAGCGGAGGAAGCATTCCAATAGTGGCTATGTTTGAAAAAGAACTAGGCTTAAAAACTGTATTAATGGGCTTTGGCCTGGATAGCGATGCTATTCACTCCCCTAATGAGCATTATGGTGTATTTAATTATTACAAAGGAATAGAGACTATCCCGTATTTTTATGAATCATTTACCAAACTGTCTACATAAATGAAAAACCTTGTTCTATTTAGCATATTGGTCTTTTTGGGATCCTGCGGGTCTTGGCAGTCTCCGGAAATCGAGAAATTCAATGGAATAAAAAAGGTGAAAGTAAAATCTCGTTCTTTGACCTTTACTCTTTCTGCTGACGTCATGAACCCGAATAAAAAAAGGCTGACATTGTATGAATCACACATTGATTTGATTATTGAAGACAAAAAAATAGGCACGGCATCTAACCTGGAACAATTTACTCTGAAAAAAAACACAATCACTTCCGTTTCGTGTCCCTTCAAGATTGAAACAGAAAAAGGAGCCCTAATACGACTGGCGGCCTTCACCTTGAAAGATTCAGTAAGAATTGAACTTACAGGGGAATTAACCGTGAAATCGGGGATATTTAAAAAAACAGTTCCTATAAATGAATCAAAAAAAATATCCACGAGATTTTTACAACTACTAGATAAAGAGAATGCTATCAAAGAATTCAGATAAGAAATTATTCCTTCTAGACGCATATGCCTTAATTTATAGAGCATATTTCGCGTTTTCAAAAAATCCAAGAATAAATTCTGCAGGTCAAAATACTTCAGCGGCTTTTGGCTTTACCAACGTCCTCATTGACATTATTAGAAATGAAAAGCCCACGCATATTGCGGTTGTATTTGATCCTCCAGGGGGCTCCACACAGAGACAAGAAGATTTTCAGGAGTACAAGGCTAACAGGGAAGCAATGCCAGAAGATATTCGATCAATGATTGGTCCTATAAAAGAATTAATCAAGGCATTTAATATTGAGGTGGTAGAGGTCTCGGGATATGAGGCAGACGATGTGATTGGATCCCTTTGTAAGATGGCAGAACAAAAGGGGTTTTTAACCTACATGATGACTCCTGATAAAGACTTTGCACAATTGGTAAGTGAGTGTTCCTTTATATACAAACCCGGAAGAGGTGGCGCTCCTCCTCAAATTCTTGGAGTTAAAGAGGTCTGTGAAAAATTCAACATCTCTGATCCTGTTCAGGTAATCGACATTCTTGGCTTATGGGGAGATGCTTCTGATAACATTCCTGGAATTCCCGGAATAGGTGAAAAAACGTCGAAACTACTTGTTTCGAAGTATGGTTCCATAGAAGAGCTAATTAAAAATGTGGAGGATCTAAAGGGGAAGCAAAAAGAAAATGTTATTGCTTTTCAAGATCAGGGGCTTCTCTCGAAAAAACTGGCTACAATAATTACAGATATTGACCTCCCTTTTGATGAAGGGAAGTTAATGGCTCAGCCTATTAACAGAGACAAAATTAAAGAAATATTTACGGAATTAGAATTTAGAAATTTATCAAAAAGGCTTCTTGGAGAAGAAATCATCATTCCTGCAAAGACTACAACTCCATCTCCTAAAATAGCTCCCAATAAAACAGTTCAAAGCTCAGGACAATTAGACTTATTTGGATCTCAAAGTATGATTGAACCTAAAGAAGCTATTGAAACCTCATCACAGAAAACAATTGTTACCGAAAATGCAAAGTATCACCTTGTACAAACTGATGAGGAAATTGACCGCTTATTGTTGCTGTTGAATAATCAAAAAGAGGTCTGCTTTGATACAGAAACGACATCTATCGAAGCTCGCGAGGCCGATTTAGTTGGGGTCTCATTCTGTTTTATCGAAAAAGAAGCATATTACGTTCCAATTCCTGAATCCGAGAGCAAGAAAGACAGTCGCATTCACTTATTCATAGATTTCTTTTTGAATGAGGCGATTTTAAAAATTGGACACAATCTTAAATACGATATAAAAGTCCTCAATCGATACGGGGTAAAGGTCGCTGAAAATTGTTTTGACACCATGATTGCTCATTATTTGATAAATCCAGAGGCAAGGCAAAGTATGGATTTTCTAGCGAGCTATTATTTGGACTATAAGACTATCTCCATAGAGGATTTAATCGGAAAAAAAGGCAAGAATCAAGGAAGTATGAAAGACCTTCCTCCTGAAAAAATTTGTGATTACGCATGTGAAGATGCGGACATTACCTTTCAGCTCAAAAATCTATTTGAAAAAGAAATCGAAAAGCCTCATTTGCAGTCGTTGTTTTGTGATGTGGAAATGCCCTTGATGTTCGTCTTAAAGAATATGGAGAACGAAGGTATTGCTTTAGATATTAAAGCCCTAAGTTCTTTTGGCAAGACCCTAGACAAGGATGTTCTTACACTGAATCAAGAAATAATTGAACTGGCAGGAGAATCATTTAATGTAGACTCTCCTCGGCAGCTTGGAGACATATTATTCGAAAAGCTTGAAATTTCAAAGAAGGCAAAAAAAACAAAAACCGGTCAGTTTGCTACATCTGAAGACGTCCTTAAAAAGCATCGAAAAGACCACCCTATAGTAGATAAAATACTGGCGTATCGTCAGCTTAAAAAATTAAAAAGCACGTATGTGGACCCCCTTCCTGAATTGTGCGATAAGGCCGACGGAAGGATTCACACTCATTTTATGCAGACAGTTACTGCAACTGGAAGGCTGAGCTCAAATAATCCCAATCTTCAAAATATTCCTATCAGGTCAGCGAAAGGAAGAGAAATTAGAAAAGCCTTTGTTCCTAAAGACAAAAACCACAAATTAATGGCGGTCGATTATTCACAAATTGAGCTGAGAATTATAGCTGCACTAAGTGAGGATAAAGCAATGATTGAAGCGTTTAATCAAAATGTAGATATTCATTCCGCCACAGCGGCAAAAGTGTTTAAAACAACACTCCCCGAAGTAACTCGGGAACAGCGATCACAGGCAAAAGCCGTAAATTTTGGAATCATTTATGGGCAGTCCGCTTTCGGATTATCACAAAATTTAAGTATTCCTCGAAAAGAGGCCAAAGAAATTATTGAAAGCTATTTTGAAGAATATCCCACAATTAAAATTTATATGGAAAATGTGATATCCCAGGCCCGAGAAAAGGGATATGTTGAAACCATATTAAAAAGACGCAGGTATTTGCCAGATATCAACAGCTCTAATGCCATAGTCCGTGGTTATGCCGAGCGAAATGCAATTAATGCCCCAATTCAGGGGTCTGCTGCGGACATCATCAAAATGGCGATGATTACAGTTCAAAAACGAATGAAGCAAGAAGGATTAAAATCAAAGATGGTTCTACAGGTCCATGATGAGCTTGTTTTCGATGTCTTGATTGAGGAAAAAGAAGCTCTTGAATCACTTGTTAAACACAGCATGGAAAATGCTATAAATCTCGTTGTCCCTTTAAACGTAGAATACAAAATTGCCGACAACTGGTTAGAGGCACATTGAAAATAATTGTTAAACCTCTAATAATTATGGGATAGTGAAGCACTAATAGTTATATATTTGCAACTCAATTTTTTTTAAAATGGATTTTTGGATTAAGGCCGCTCAACTATTTCTCTCTTTGGCTATTCTTGTATCACTTCATGAATTAGGACATTTTATTCCCGCCAAATTATTTAAAACACGTATCGAAAAATTCTATCTTTTTTTCAACCCCTGGGTATCCATATTTAGATATAAAAGGGTAAAAGGAGAGAAGAAATATTCTTGGTTTTCCAAAAAGTCTCCTGAAGAATGGGAGGAGGAGAAAGACAATACGGAGTGGGGAATCGGCTGGCTACCTCTTGGAGGATATGTGAAAATCGCAGGAATGATTGATGAATCCATGGACAAAGAGCAGATGGATAAGCCGCCTCAGCCTTGGGAATTTAGATCTAAACCTGCCTGGCAGAGATTGATTATTATGATTGGGGGGGTAACTGTGAATTTACTGCTTGGTCTGTTCATTTATATCATGGTCATTTTTGTATGGGGACAAACCAATGTTGTTCCTGAGAAATTAACACATGGAGCAAGCATTCATCCGTATCTGGAAAAATACGACCTGCATTCTGGAGATATAATTTTAGCGGTAGATGGCGAAAAACTGGAAAACCTCAACGAGCTGAATAAAATCATAATGCTCCGCGATATTTCAACAATAACAGTCCGTCACGAAAACAACAAAGTACAGACCATAACCCTTCCTGAAGATATTGGTTCAGAGTTATTTCAGGCCGGAGCGTTTCCAGCATTTGGAATGCGTATGAAGACAGCGTCTGTGGAAAGAGTTTTCCCAAATTCAGGAGCGGAAAAAGCGAAAATAAAAGCAAATGACATTATTTATACTGTAGAAAACAAGGAGATTACCTACTTTGATGAAGTTCAAGAAGCCTTATTTACAAATAAAGGGAAATTGGTAAACCTATCTGTTTTAAGAGAAAGCAAGTCTGGAGAAATAGACACCATCCCCCTTAAGGCTAAAGTGGATTCAGAAGGTAAAATTGGATTTGAGGTTTCTATGGGGGAAATTGAAGACTCTTCAGCTATATCCAATGTGAATTATTCATTTTTAAATAGTATTTCCCGAGGGACTACCTATGGAATCAATACGCTGACAGATTATATAGCACAGTTTAAATTTATTTTTACCAAAAAGGGAGCTGGTTCAATAGGTGGTTTTGCTGCAATTGGAAATATGTTCCCTCCTGTGTGGGACTGGCAGGCATTTTGGTTGAATACAGCCCTGCTTTCGATTATTTTAGCTTTTATGAATATTCTGCCTATTCCCGCATTGGACGGAGGGCACGTGGTCTTTTTGATTTACGAGATGATTACTGGTAAGGAAGCTCCTCAACGGGTTTTGGAAATTGCACAATATGTGGGCATATTTCTTCTTATAGGATTAATGCTCTATGCGAATGGGAATGATTTGGTTCGGTGGATTAATGGGGCTTTTTAAATCAATTGTTTTTTTGTTTCTTTACACAAATTTTTTTTATGACCTCTTTACACTATTCTTCTAAACTGGCAATATTTACTTTTGTGTTCTCCTGTTTTTTATTCTCATGTGGTGGTCCGGGAGCCTGCAACTGTAAAGAAAATGACCTCTTAGGGGCAAAACGAGACAGTGCTGCTTTGAGCGAATGCAAAGAGGCAGAGCTTGAAATGTCCAAAGAAGACCTGTTGGAATACAGAAAAGAATACGAAGCCTGTAAGTAAGCTTTTTTCTTTTTTAATCCCGTTTATCCTTTTTTGTCAATCCTTACTATTGGGGGATATAATATCTTCTATATCTTTAACGTCAATCTTATATAATTTCTGTTATGAAGCAATACCAAAATTACATTCAAGGGAAATGGGTCAGCGGTGAGGGCTCCGAAACCAAATTGTACAATGCCATCAATGGAGATGTGATTGGAGACGTTTCCAGTGCAGGAATAGACTATAAATCCGTTCTGGAATACGGAAGAACTACCGGAGGCCCGGCTCTTCGAAAAATGACCTTTCAGGAAAGAGGCAGAATGCTCAAAGCCTTAGCTTTTTTTCTTCTTGAAAAAAAAGACAGCTATTATCAGGTAAGCTCCTGGTCTGGTGCTACAAAAATAGATTCCTGGATTGATATTGAAGGTGGTATTGGGAACCTTTTTGCAAATGCTTCTTTACGAAAACAATTTCCGGACTTGCCTTATTATGTGGATGGTGTTGCCGCTCCTTTATCTAAAGGAGGCAGCTTTATTGGACATCACATCATGGTGCCAAAAGAGGGGGTTGCCGTGCATATCAACGCCTTTAACTTCCCGATTTGGGGTATGCTTGAAAAAATTGCAGTTAATCTAATGGCAGGAGTACCTGCCGTAGTTAAACCCTCTGAATTCACCTGCTATTTGACAGAAGTAATGGTGCGAGATATTATTGATTCGAAGATCCTTCCCGAAGGAGCGCTTCAGCTCGTTTGTGGTTTGGGTAGAGGGATTATAGATCATGTAGACAGCAGAGATATGGTAACTTTTACAGGAAGTGCCACAACAGGAAAGTTATTGAAAGCTCTTCCGGTAATTACCGAAAACAGTGTGTCATTTAATTTAGAAGCAGATTCTCTGAATGCAACAGTTCTTGGGAAACATGCCGTTCCAGGCACAGCAGAATACGATTTATTCGTTAAAGAATGTGTGAAAGAAATCACCATCAAGACCGGTCAAAAATGTACAGCCGTTCGCAGAATTCTGGTACCAGAAGATTTAATTGATGAGGTAGAAAAATCAATCGCAGAAAGACTAGCCAAAACAACTATTGGAGATCCTTCACAGGAGGGGGTTCGAATGGGTGCATTGGCCACAAGAACCCAAGTTGAAAGAGTGAGAGAAAATGTGGATATTCTTGCCAAAAGCCAGGATATAGTCTTTGGAGATCTGGACGGTTTTGATGTTGTGGGAGCAGATAAAAAGCTCGGAGCATTCTTTTCCCCTGTTCTATTCAGAAACAACGACCCTTTTAACAAAACTGACTGTCATGATATAGAGGCTTTTGGTCCGGTTTCGACCATTATGCCGTACAAAGAAATGGGCGATGCTATAGAATTGGCGAAAATGGGTAAAGGGTCCTTGGTATCATCTATCGTGACCCCAGACAACAAAGAAGCCCGTGAATATGTGATTGGTGCCGCAAGTATGCACGGGCGAATATTGGTGCTTAATAAAGATTGTGCTAAAGAAAGCACTGGGCATGGCTCGCCTATGCCTTTACTGACCCATGGTGGTCCCGGGCGTGCTGGTGGTGGAGAAGAAATGGGAGGTAAGCGCGGAATATTACATTACCTACAAAGAACAGCCATACAAGGACATCCTACAACAATTACAGAAATCACACAGCAATTTCAATTAGGTGCCGAAATGCACGAAGCGAATCCACATGTTTTTAGAAAGCATTTTGAAGAGCTTGTGGTTGGTGAAACCGTTTTCACCCAAAAACATACGGTTACTGAAGCGGATATCGTCAATTTTGCCAATGTCTCAGGAGATAATTTCTATGCACACATGGATGCAACATCTTTAGACGGAACTATTTTCGAGGAACGCGTAGCCCACGGGTATTTTATATTGTCCAAAGCAGCAGGGCTTTTTGTAGACCCTAAAAAGGGGCCGGTATTATTAAACTATGGACTTGATGAAGCACGTTTTATTAAACCTGTTTATCCCGGCGCAACAATTGGGGTTCGATTTACAGTGAAAGAAAAGCTGGACCAGGAGAAAAGAAGCGAAGACGATATTGCTAAGGGGATTGTTCGTTTTCTCGTTGATGTCTATGACGAGACTGGTGAAACCGTAGCATTGGCAACTATTCTGA
>Ga0206686_1000688_pt1 | contig 9602 bp, 10 predicted proteins | sample M250012015metaG_FD_155447 | JGI IMG/M metagenome (GOLD analysis project Ga0206686, IMG submission 155447) | Ammonia-oxidizing marine archaeal communities from Monterey Bay, California, United States - M2 500m 12015 | ecosystem: Environmental > Aquatic > Marine > Intertidal zone | place: USA... | reverse complement strand
CTGCTTTAGCATTGCTTTGGCTTCCCGCTTGCGCAGTCCGCTTTCTGCTTTTTTGAAAACAATTTTATGTAAAAGAACGTTTCTTACTTTGAACTTGTATCGTTGCCGATTTTAGCAATTGCTTCAAATTCTTAAGTCTAATATAGATTAATAATTCCTAAAAACTAGTCAATATTATAAAAATTAATTTCAACAGGTTTTAAACTACAATTGTTAACAATTGTTAATAAGTTTAAATTAGCTTCTTTTTTCTTGAATTTTAGCTTTTTTACCTGTAAGATTTCTGAAGTAAAATATTCTAGCTCTTCTAACTTTCCCTTTTTTATTTAATTCAATTTTTTGAATTAAAGGTGAGTTAACTGGAAATATTCTCTCTACACCAATAGAACCTGACATTTTTCTTATTGTAAAGGTTTCAGTAGAGGAGCTTCCTCTTCTCTGTAAAACAACTCCCTTAAAAAACTGGACACGTGTTTTATTTCCTTCTTTAATCTCGTAATAGACAGTTATCGTATCTCCAGAACTAAATGTTGGATATGTTTTTTTTGTAACAAATTCATCTTCTACAAAACTAAGTAATGAGCTCATTTTTAAAATTTTAAATTATATCAAGATAACGTGAACAATTTTTGCTGAGAGGTTAGCTTGAAACGCCAGCAAAAATAGCAATAAAATGATAATTAACAATTATAATTTTATTCTTTATAAAAAATTATTTTAGATCAGGTCTTTTATTTTTAGTTGCTTCTATTGCTTTCTCCATTCTCCATTTTTCTATTTCCTTAGTATTTCCACTGATTAATATTTCAGGGACTTTCCATCCTTTATATTCCCTAGGTCTTGTATAGATAGGAGAAGAAAGCAGGTTATCTTGAAATGAATCTGTAAGTGCAGAAGTTTCATCTCCAATAACTCCAGGAATCAATCGAATTATACTATCACAAAGAATAGTGGCAGCGAGTTCACCACCTGATAAAACATAATCACCAATAGAAATTTCCTTTGTAATTAAATTATCTCTTATTCTTTGGTCTATTCCTTTATAATGTCCACATAGAATAATTATATTATTAAGCATAGAAAATTTATTTGCAATTGATTGATTTAATTTTTCCCCATCAGGTGATAGATAAATTACTTCATCATATTGCCTTTCATTTTTTAATTTAGAAATACACTTATCAATTGGTTCAATCATCAATACCATTCCTGCTCCACCTCCAAACTGATAATCATCTACAGATTTGTATTTATTATTTGAATATTCTCTTAGATTATGAATTTTAACGTTTACAATACCTTTATCAATACTATTCTTAAGTATAGAAGATTCAAAAGGACTTTTTAATATTTCAGGGACTACAGTAATTATATCAATTCTCATAATTAATGATCTAAAAGGTAAATTTATCTAAAATTAAACCTTTCTATAATATTATTATCATTAATTATTTCAATATTAATTGGGTCATGATAATTTCTAGATATTAAAATCTTTTCAACATCTAATATTGTCTGTATTTTATTGCCATTAATTGACTTTACAATATTGCCAAGCTTAATTCCATAATCATTCCAATATTTTTTATAATTATCATTAAACTTGGATATTTTTACACCAGAAGAAACATTAAATTGTTTTAATTCATCTTTACTTATGTTTTTTAATATTCCTATTAGATAAAATTGAATTCTTTCATTCTTATTTAGCTTAACAGAAACTAATGTTTCTTTTGAATTGGTTTTTAATTTTATCTTAACTATATCATCAGGTCTTTTGGAGTTTAAATAACCTTTTAAATCAGAAAATTTATTTATACTTATCCCGTCAATTTGTTTAATAATATCCCCGCTTTTAATTCCGGCAAGATTTGCACCAGACCCTTCTTCAATAGAATTAATATAAAATCCTTCAGTATCTTTTATTCCTAACACTTTTGAAATTGAACTATTTAGAGAAGAACCAGTTACACCAAGAAAACCATATTGAACAACTCCAAATTCCATAATATCTTCAATTACTTTTTTTGCAATATTGCTTGGAACAGCAAATGAGTAGCCAATATATGATCCGGTTTGAGATTGTATTGCTGTATTTATTCCAATTAATTCCCCTTTTGTATTTACTAACGCTCCTCCTGAATTACCAGGATTAACAGCAGCATCAGTTTGTATATATGACTGTGTTGTTCTTCCTGAAGGATCTAAATTTCTTGATTTAGCACTAATTATTCCTGCGGTAACAGTAGAATTCAAATTAAAAGGGTTTCCTACAGCAAGCACCCATTCACCAATTTGTGTTGAATCACTATCACCAAAAGTAGCATAGGATAAAACTTCATTACTATTAATCTTTAATAATGCAATATCATTTTGATCGTCACTTCCTATAAGTTCTGCATCAAATGTTTGATTACTATTTGTAGTGACTTCAATTTTATCAGCATTTTTTACAACATGTGAATTGGTTATTATATATCCATCCGAGGAGATAATAACACCAGAGCCAGAGCCAATTAGTGGGCGTTGCTGCCTTCTGCCAAATATTAAATCTTCTAGACTAAAATCATTTGAAATATTTGATGAGTTTTTTACATGAACAACATTATCTATTGTCTTTTTTGCTATTTCTACAAAATTGGGTTTTTGAAAATTTAAATTTTGAAGATTATTCTTATCAGAAGTTTGTAGATTATTTAATATAGGTGTTTCATTAATAACAGTACTAGAAAGTAAATTTATTTTGGTTTCAATTGATTTAAAATAGGTGTTAACTTTAATTCCAATAAATAAGCTTAGAATTAATGCTAAAAATAAGTACAGAAATTTTTTCATATCTACAGGGTATTAATTGCAACTATAAATCTATAAAAAATCTAATTTTTAAATTAGATTTTTAACGTACATTTAACAATCAAATTTTAGATTCAATTATTCCTATATTTGTTTTTAATGAAAATCCAGTTTTATAAATATCAAGGCACAGGCAATGATTTTGTTATGGTTGATAACAGAGATGGATGCTTTAATTATAATAATACTGAATTTATTTCCAGTATTTGTGATAGAAAATACGGAATAGGATGTGATGGATTAATTTTAATTGAAGATGATATTGATCTTGATTTTACTATGAGATATTTCAATTCAGATGGCTCACAATTAGGTATGTGTGGCAATGGAGCAAGATGTGTAACTCATTTTGCTAAAAAATTAGGTATTATAAATAACTCAGCAATTTTCCAAGCTATTGACGGTATTCATCATTCAGAAATTATAGATAACAATTACGCTAGAGTAAAAATGAATGATATTGATATGAGTAATTATGATTTAATAGACAAAAATTTTGATAATATATATTTGAATACCGGCTCTCCTCATCTTGTAATCAATTCTAATGATATTGATAAAATAGATGTCTTTAATGAGGGTAGAAAAATCAGATTTGGTGATACATTTAAAAAGGAAGGTGTAAATATAAATTTTGTTGAGTTTGCTTCTGATAATTCATTATGCAAAGTACGAACTTATGAAAGAGGTGTTGAAGATGAAACTCTTTCATGTGGTACTGGGGCAATTGCAGTAGCAGTTGTTTTAAATTATTCTAATATAGTAAACAAAAAAGAAATCAAAATTTCAACGAAAGGAGGAGATCTTAATGTGTCATTTGATAGAGTAGGAGATAACTTTTCTAATATTTGGTTGTCTGGAGTTGTTTCTGAAGTTTATAAAGGAGAAATCAATGGAGATATTAAAAGGTAAAAACATTTTTTTAAGAGCTTTAGAGCCTAAGGATATAGATTATTTATTTTCAACAGAAAATAATGAAGATTTTTGGGAGATAAGTAATACATCCCAACCATTTTCAAAACATACATTATCAAAATATCTAGAAAACTCGCATTTAGATATCTATCAAATTAATCAATTAAGGTTAGTAATTTCAGATTATAACAATATTTCTTTAGGATTAATTGATCTATTTGATGTAGACTTTAAAAATTTAAAGGCTGGAGTGGGGATACTTATTAATAAAACTAATAGAGACAAAGGATATGCTAAAGAGGCATTAGAAAAACTGATAGAATATAGTTTTAAATACTTAAATCTCCATCAATTGTATTGTAATATCATTGAAGATAACATGCATAGTATTAGTTTATTTAAGAGTTTGGGTTTTAAGGAAGTAGGATTAAAGAAAGATTGGGTGTATTTTAAAGGAGAGTATAAAAACGAATATTTATTTCAATTAACATGTATATAAAAAAAATAGTTTTTGCTATTTCAATGATTGGGTTGGTCGTGATGGGTGGATTCTCTTATTACATATACAATATAATGTTTGCTTCTAATACTACATTTAATCAAGAGATTAAATACATATATATTAAGACAGGTTCTGATTATAATGATTTAATGCAAGAATTAAGAAAACACTTAAAAGACCCCTCTAGTTTTAGTGTTTTAGCTAAAAGAAAAAACTATACAAATAATATAAGACCTGGAAAATTTATTATTAAAAAAGGAATGAATAACAATGAAATAATAAATTCAATTCGATCTAATAATGTAACAGTTGATTTAATATTTAATAACGCTGAAAACATATATGATTTAGCTTCAATTGTTTCAAAACAAATAGAAGCTGACAGCATTTCATTAGTAGATACATTTTTTGAAAAAAGCAATGGTTTTAATGATAAAACATTATTATCAATGTATCTCCCAAATAGCTATAATTTTTATTGGAACACTACCTCTGAGGATTTTAAAAAAAGAATGTTAAAGGAATATGAGAGTTTTTGGAGTATAGATAGATTAAATAAGGCTAAAGAAATTTCTTTAACATCAACTGAAGTTATGATTTTAGCATCGATAGTGAATGAAGAATCCAAGGAGATTAGTGAATTGTCAACAATTGCAGGTGTTTATATAAACAGGTTAAATAACAATTGGCTATTAAATGCAGATCCAACAGTAAAATTTGCTGCATATAAACATCCTAAATATAAGAACACTGTTATACGAAGAGTACTAAATAAACATTTGAGAATAGACTCAAAGTATAACACATACATCTATAAGGGATTGCCTCCAGGATTAATTTCAATGCCATCAATAATATCAATTGATGCAGTACTTAATTATAAAAAGCATAAATATTTTTACTTTGCAGCAGACCCAGAAAACCCTGGTTTTCATAGTTTTGCAAAGGATCATCGTGAACATAGATCAAATGCAAGAAAATTACATAAAGCATTGGACAAAAAAGGAATAAAAAAATAGATTTTATAATTTATGAATAATAAATTTATACAGACAATTTTTTGCCTAGATCTTCAACAAATTTTCTAAACTGTTTGTCTGTTGAAGAAAGGTTGTCAACGGTTTTACATGCATGAAGTACAGTCGCATGATCTCTTTTACCAATTTGAGACCCAATACTTGCTAATGAAGCTTTAGTAAACTTTTTAGCAAAGAACATAGCTAGTTGTCTTGCCTGAACAATATGTCTCTTTCTAGTTTTTGATTGTAGTGTTTCAATATCCATTTGAAAATAATCGGAGACAATTTTTTGGATATAATCAATTGAAACTTCTCTTTTCGTATTTTTTACAAACTTTTCAATTATTTGTTTTGCTAATTCTATTGTAATTTCTTTTTTATTAAAAGATGCTTGCGCAATTAATGATATTATAGCTCCTTCAAGTTCTCTAACATTACTTTTAATATTCTTGGCAACATATTCAATTACTTCATCATTCATTTCAATTCCATCACGATACAATTTATTTTCCAAGATAGAAACTCTTGTTTCAAAATCTGGATGTTGTAATTCAGCTGAAAGACCCCATTTAAACCTAGATAATAATCTAAGTTCAATATCTTGCATGTCAACTGGAGCTTTGTCACTAGTTAAAATTACTTGTCTTCCATTTTGATGTAGATGATTAAATATATGGAAGAATACATCTTGAGTTCCAGGTTTTCCAGAGAAAAACTGAATGTCATCAATAATTAAAACATCAATGATTTGATAAAAGAAAATAAAATCATTTCTATTATTTTTTTTGACTGCTTCTACATATTGTTGAGTAAATTTTTCAGCTGTTGTATATAAAACAGTTTTTTCAGGATATTTATTCTTTACGTCAATTCCTATTGCATTTGCTAAGTGAGTTTTACCTAGACCAACGCCGCCAAAAACTAAAAATGGATTAAATGAAGTTCCTCCAGGTTTATTAGCAACAGCCATTCCAGCATTTCTTGCTAATCTGTTTGAATCACCCTCAAGGAAGTTTTCAAAAGAATAATTTGGATTTAATTGAGATTCAATTTTTACATTTTTAATTCCAGGAATTACAAATGGATTCTTTAATTCGGGAACAGATTTGTTAATTGATCTTGTTGCGTGTTGTGGTTTTATGTCAGTGACACCAGAACTAGGTATTTTTTCTGTAAATGGCTGATTATTCCCATAAGTGTTTTGCATTTTAATAACGTATACTAACTTTGCATTTTCACTTAGAGTTTTTTGTAAGGCTACCTTTAATATTTTAACATAATGTTCTTCTAGCCATTCATAAAAGAATTTACTTGGCACTTCAATACTCAAAATATCATCTTCCAGCTTAACAGCATTAATAGGCTCAAACCAAGTTTTATATGCTTGTGGCTGTATGTTGTCTTTTATAAACTTGAGACATTTTGACCATACAGAAGCAGCAGTTACATTCATGCAGAAAAATTAAGTTAGTTAGTTTTAACTAAACCTTAAAATTAAATTAAGATTTGGACTAGCAAATATGTAAACAAATTTTTAATAAAAAAAATTCAAAAGGCTTGTTTTTTAATTTTTTTTTTTGTTTGCATTGTTTTGCATGAAACTAATAATTATTGTTGTAAATAACTAATAACTTGTCTTGAATAATTAAAGTTTTATTTCTTGGCTTTATGTTAACTATTGGAGCTTTAGTGCCATTTTTAAAATTTAATGGAGACTTAAATTTCCTAATTTCATCCCAAAGATTTTCATTTATAAAGGTTTGCAATGTTTTTGCTCCACCTTCAACAATTGCTGAAATAATATTTTTTTTATATAAGAGCTTAGTGATTTGATTACCAACTGGTTTTTTAAAATCAATTATCTCATTGGATATAATAATTTTTTCTGCTTTAGAACTGAAGACATTTGAATTCGCATTTAAATTATTGTCTTTACTTATAATAACTACTATTGGATTTCTTCCATCCCAATCTCTAGTTGTTAGTTTCGGATTATCTTCTGAGATTGTTTTTCTTCCTACTATTAAACACTGTTCTTCTGATCTCCATTTATGAACTAACTGTCGAGAATGTCTATTGGATATCCAAACAGGTTTTATTTCATTTTTTGTTTTGGGCGCAATAAAACCATCATTAGTTTCAGCCCATTTCAAAATTATATAAGGTCTTCTTTTATTTATAAATGTTAAAAATCTTTTGTGATGATTTTTGCATTCATTTTCTAAAACTCCTAAGACGACTTCAATTCCAGCCTCTTCTAATTGTTTAATTCCTTTTCCAGAAACTTTTGTGTGTGGATCTAATGTTCCAATAATAACTCTTGGTATTTTATTTTTAATTATTTCGTTAGTGCATGGGGGAGTTTTTCCGTGATGAGAACATGGTTCTAATGTTACATATAGGGTAGATTCCTTTAATTTAGACTTAATTTTTACTGAATTTATTGCATTTATTTCAGCATGATTCTTGCCATGACTACTTGTGAAGCCCTCTCCAATAATATTATTATTATATACTATGCAAGATCCTACTGCTGGATTTGGATAGGTATTCCCAATTCCTAATTTGCCTAGTTCAATACATCTACTAATATATTTTTCGTGTATATTCACATTACAAAAGTAAAACAAAATGCTTCACTACAATGGTTTTAAAATAAGACCTATTCAATTAGAAGATAACACTCAGATTTGTAATGTTATTAAAGGTGTTTTTTATGAACTTAATTTACCTAAGATTGGTACTACTTATGCCGATAAAGATACTAATAACATGTTTGAAGCATATCAAGATAAAAAGTCAATTTATTATGTAATTGAAAGAGATAATAAAATTCTTGGGGGGTGTGGAATAAAAAAATTGGACGGATCTGATGAAAATATTTGTGAGTTGCAAAAATTATATTTTCATCAGTCGCTGAGAGGTAAAGGAATTGGAAAATTTGTTCTTGATTTATGTTTAAAATTTGCAAAGGAAGTAGGTTATGAACTTTGTTATCTTGAATCAACTTCAGTACTAAAAACCTCTCATCATTTGTATAAAGTTTTTGAATTTGAAAATTTAGATGGTCCACTTGGTGATACAGGTCATTGTTCTTGTGATGTGCATATGATAAAAAAGCTTAAATGAAATTAGCTTCATTTAAAAAAGATTTTCTAGAATCTATTACACCCTTATATAATAAGGATGAAGCAAGGTCATTATACTATATGCTATGTGAAGAATGTCTAGCCCTTTCTAAATCTAAATTAATTATTGCAGAAGATATGGATTTGAGTGTAGAGAAAACCAATCATCTATACAATTGTTTAGATAGATTAGAAAAACATGAACCAATCCAATATGTTTTAGGTAATACAAAATTCTGTGGACTAAATTTTTTTGTAAATGAATCCGTTTTAATTCCTAGACCTGAAACAGAAGAATTAGTTAATATTATTTTTAAAAATAAACTAGGCGATAAAACTGTTTTAGATATAGGGTCGGGTAGTGGGTGTATTGCTATTTCATTAGCAAAGCATTATCCTAACGCAAAGGTCACAGCTTTAGATGTAAATAAAGATGCTATAGAGTTTTCAAAAATGAATGCTAAAGAGAATGATGTTAATCTAGAATTTATTAATGCAGATATTTTAAACTATAAATCTGATAAAAAATATGACATTATAGTGTCTAATCCACCTTATGTTCTAGAAGAAGAAAAAAAGCATATGTCTAAAAATATACTTGATTATGAGCCAGGGTTAGCTTTGTTTGTAAAAGATAATGATCCGCTTCAGTTTTACAAAGCAATCCTTGATTTCTCTAAAAACACTTTAAATAAAAACGGAAAAATTTATTTTGAGATAAATGAAAAGTATAAAGACGAGATTAAAGATCTAGCCTATTATTATGGTTATTCAAACGTAGATTGTAAGCTAGATGTATTTGGTAAATACAGATTCTGTGTTATTTTTTAATCATAGAAGCTACATTCTCTAAAATATCTATTTGTGCTTTTTTAATATTAACGAATTTATTTCGCTTTTAAATGATCCATGTATTTCTTTGAACCCAGCTTTTGAAAAAATTTCAAAAAATTTAGTTTTCATTCCAGCACCAGGTAATATTATAATTCTGTTATTATTTATTTTATTCAATTCTTCAAGAAGTTTAAGTCCTCTAATAGCTGAATCTTCTTGCCCTGAAGTCAAAATTCTATTTACACCTAATTTAATAAGTTGATCCACTCCTTCAATAGGATTAACTATTTTATCAAAAGCTCTGTGAAAAGTAAATTCTAGAGGTCTGCTTAGTTGAATTAATTCTTTTGT
>Ga0206686_1000687_pt1 | contig 9605 bp, 6 predicted proteins | sample M250012015metaG_FD_155447 | JGI IMG/M metagenome (GOLD analysis project Ga0206686, IMG submission 155447) | Ammonia-oxidizing marine archaeal communities from Monterey Bay, California, United States - M2 500m 12015 | ecosystem: Environmental > Aquatic > Marine > Intertidal zone | place: USA... | reverse complement strand
CTGATCGAGCGCAGCCGCCTGGCCCGTGAGCGCCTCGGGGCCTGACGACCCGACCAACCTGGCCCACCGCCCGCTATCCTCCAAGGTCCCCCTCTTCCCCCGTAGTCGAGACTGCCCCCCGGAGACCCCCGTGTCCTTCAAGCCCGGCGACAAGGTCGTCTACCCGCACCATGGTGCAGCCGTCATCGAGAAGAAGGAGAAGCGCGAGGCGTTCGGCGAGAAACGCGACTACCTCGTCCTCCGGATGGCGCACGGCAACATGACCCTCTCGGTTCCGGTGGACATGGCCGAGGAGGTCGGCATGCGCTGGCCCATCGCCAAGGCCGATGTCGAAGACCTCTTCGAGGTGCTCCGCAAGCGCGACGTCCGCGAACCGGCGAACTGGTCCCGGAGGTTCAAGAACCACCAGGAGAAGCTCAAGAGCGGCGACGTCTACCAGGTCGCCGAGGTCGTCCGGAACCTCGCCCTCCGAGAGGCCGCCAAGGGCCTGTCCGCCGGCGAGAAGACCCTCTACACCAAGGCCCACGACGTCCTGGTGTCCGAACTGGCCTTCGCCCTCAACGTCTCCGAGGAAAAGGCGTCCGAGAAGGTGGCCGGCGCCCTCATCTGACCCGAAACCTCCCACGCCCGGAACCCCCTCCTGCGCTCGGGTACCATCAGCATGAGACGAGATCGTGCCAAGGAGGAGATGCAGGTGGCAGAGCGACGCATCGTCGTCGGGATCGAGGGATCCGGGTACGCCCGGGCCGCCCTCATCTGGGCCCTGGAGGAGGCGGCATTCCGTAGCGCCGTCATCGAGGTCGTGACGGCGTACTCCCCCACCTACGTGCCGGCCGCCCCCGACCTCGGCTACGTCCCGCTCGACTCCTTCGACCTGGTCACCGAAGTCGAGCGCATGCAGGGCGATGTCATCGAGTCAGCCGTTGCAGCCGCCGGCCAACCCGACGTCGAGGTCCGTCGGACTCTCGTCAAGGGTCGCGCCGCCGACACCCTGATGCGGGTCGCCGAGGGAGCTGACATGCTCGTCGTCGGCAACCGTGGCCGGGGCGGATTCGTCGGCCTGAGGCTGGGCTCTGTCAGCCAGGCCATCGCCCACCACAGTCCGTGTCCCCTCGTGATCGTCCGCACCGGACTCGCAGACGACACCGACTGACCACGGCCAACTGGCCGCGGCCACCACGCCTCAGCGGCTCGGCTCGGTTCGGTTCGGCGAAAAATCTCCACCAAGGCTCGCACTCGTGGCGAATCTGCGCGAACCTACGCTCAGCCCGGCGGACCCGCCGGAGAGCAACCGAAGGGCGACGCATGACCGAGACCTTGGAGGCCACCGAAGTTGGAGAAGAGGGCGAACGGGGCGCTTCCGGGACACAACCCGAGCCGCTCGATGAGATCGCTCAGGTTGCGGGACCGGTCGGGGGGCTGTGGATCGCACACAACGACCACGGCATCTGTGGCAGCGCCTTCGCCAACCTGATCACCTTCGCCCGCTTCCGGGAAGAGCTCCACGACCGGACCGGTCGGCCCGCTGCCCGAAGCGACGCTCTGCCCGACGACCTCTACGACGCCATCGAGCGTGCGTTCGCGACCGGCCGCCGCGACGAGTTGACTTTCGACTTCGAGGGCGCCACCCCGTTCCAGCAGTCCGTCTGGGAGGCATGTCTCGGTGTCCCAGCAGGCGAGACCCGCACCTACGCGGAGATCGCCACCGTGATCCATCGGCCCAACGCAGTCCGCGCCGTCGGAACGGCGCTCGGCAGCAATCCGATCCCCGTGCTGGTCCCCTGCCACCGGGTCCTCCGGACCGACGGCAGCCTGGGTGGCTACGCCTTCGGCGAACTGGTCAAGCAGAAGTTGCTCGACCGCGAGGTCGAGAGGGCCACCGCAGCCGCCTGAGTCGGCCGCAACCCGACTCCGACGGGGCAGACAACCGCCACCTGCGATAGACCCGCGCATACGCCGAGCCCTCACCATGGGGCGAAAGGAGCGAGCGCGCCGATGAGCGAGAACCTCGACCCCACCGAGGGCCGGATCACGACCGAGGTCGAGGGCCGGATCCTCCTGATGGGCATCGACCGGCCCGCCAAGTTGAACGGCTTCACGCCAGAGATGAACCGGCAGTTGGCGGCGGCATACACGCGGCTCGACGAGGACGACGACCTCTGGTGCGGTGTGCTCTTCGCCCACGGTGACCACTTCACCGCCGGCCTCGACCTACCGATGTGGACCAAGCGCATGAAGTCCGGCGACCGCGGCCGGGGAACCGATGTCGTCGACCCCACCGCACTCGGCCGCCGTTGCCGAAAGCCGATCGTCTCGGCCGTCAAGGGCTACACCTACACACTCGGCATCGAGTTGATGCTGGCAGGTGACGTCGTTGTGGCCGCTGACGACTGCCGCTTCCGCCAACACGAGCCGCTGCGTGGAATCCATGCCGCCGGCGGTGCGACCATCCGCTTCGTCCAGCGGGGTGGCTGGGGCAATGCCATGTACCACCTGCTCACCTCCGACGAGTTCGATGCCACCGAGGCGCACCGGATCGGCCTCGTGCAGGAGGTGGTCCCCGCCGGCTCGGAACTCGACCGGGCAATCGAGATCGCCGGGGTCATCTGCCAGGGTGCACCGCTGGCCGTCCAGGCGACCAAGGCCTCGTCGCTGCGCTACGTCCACGAGGGTGAGGCGGCCTGCATCGCCGCCCTGGGTACCGTCCAGGCCGGCCTGGCCGCTGCGGATGACGCCGCCGAAGGGGTGGCTGCCTTCCGGGAGCGCCGTGATCCGGTCTTCGGGGGTCGCTGAGCCCCTCCCCCCTCGGATTCGGGGCTACGGCCAGGCAACCTCGGCCAGTTCGTCGCGCAATTCGTACTTGAGGATCTTGAGCGTGGCGTTCCGGGGCAGGGCGCCCCTGTAGGCGACCAACTGCTCAGGCACCTTCTGGCGCATCAGCCCGGCCGCTTCACAGGCGCCCACCATGTCGTCGAAGGTGAGTGGCTCGGCGCCGTCTGCGGTCTCGACGACGGCGCACACCCGCTCTCCCCGCTCGGCATCGGGGAGTCCGATCACGGCGACGGCGTTGACCGACGGGTGGGCGAACAGGACGTCCTCGACCTCCTTGGCCGAGATGTTCTCACCCTTCCGGATGATGATGTCCTTGACGCGCCCGGTGAGGGTGAGGTGCCCGTCGTCGCGCAGGACGCCGAGGTCACCGCTCCGGAATCGGCCCCGGTCGTCGAACGCTGCAGCATCGAGCGATGCGTCCCGGTAGCCCTTGAAGAGTTGCGGTCCCGAGATGACGACCTCGCCCTCCTCGCCCGGGCCGCAGTCGGACCCGTCGGGCCGCACGACGCTGACTTCGGCACCGAAGACGGGAGCACCGTCGGTGTGGGCGAGTTGGTCGTCGGTGTCGTGCGGTGAGCCCTGGCAGATCATCGGGCTCTCGGTCATCCCGTAGCCGTGTGCCACGGGGATGCCCATCTCCGCCTGCACCTCGAAGTACACCTCGGGCGGCTTCGGCGCTCCCCCGCCGGAGAGCAGGCGCAGGGTCGGGATGATGGGCTCGTCCGGGGTCTGGCGCTGGACGTTGAGGAACATCGTGTAGAAGGCGGTGCTGCCGCCGGCCATGGTGACCCCGAGCCGGCGATATGCATCGATCGTCGGCAACAGGTCGAACTTCTCGACCAGCACGGCCGGGAAGCCGCTCGCCAGCAGGCAGACCAGGTAGTCGGGGCCGCCGATGTGCGAGTAGGGGAAGGCGATGGACCCGACATCGTCGGCCTGCATGTCGAGTGCCCTGGCCAACCCGACGCCTCCAGCCATCAGGCTGGCGTCGCTGTGCATGACCCCCTTCGGATCGGAAGTCGTTCCGGACGTGTAGTAGGTCCAGCGGATCGGCTCGCCACCGGGATCCGGGACGGGTGGCAGGCTTGATGGGTCGCCTTCGGGGAGGGAGTCGTAGGCGGTCAGGACGCTCGGTGGTGCGTCGAGGTCTGCCGTCGCCCGTTCGACCATCGCCGTGTAGTCGAAGCCCCCCCACTCGCCCGGTACGAGCACCAGTTCGGCCTCGGTCTGGCGAATACAGAAGCCCACCTCCCGGTCCCGGTAGATGTGGAGGATCGGGTTCTGGACGGCGCCCAGTCGGGAGAGCGCCAACGAGGCCACGACCGTCTCGATGCGGGTGGGCAGTACCCAGGTGACCGGGGTGCCCTCTCCGACGCCCATCGCGCCGAAGCCGGCAGCGGCCCGTTCCGCCCGTTCCTTCACGTCGGCGAACGTGAGGGCCCGGCCCCCGGTGTCGAGAAGCATGTTGCGCCCGGGCGTAGCGGCCACCCGCCGCTCGAGCAGATCCCAGAAGGTCCGGGCGTCGTAGATGGGATTGCTCATCGATTCCCTCCGCTGATGTGCTGACAGGATCGCACAGTCGACACGGCCCGACTCAGCCGAGTTCGGCCCCACCAGCGGCTGAAGCATCTTCATCAGGCTGCACCGTTCTCGAGGCTGGCACCTACTCGTCGCTACCGCCCTGGCAACTGTCGTTGCGCAGGGTTCCGTTGCTGGCGATGGTGCTGCACCAGAAGGAGCGTCGGTCGACGAGGCCGTCCGTCTGGGCACCAGCCATATTGGCCGACTTGAGGTCGGCCTCGACCATCATGGCCGCCGTCAGGTCGGAGCGGGTCAGGTCGGAGTGCGACAGATCCGTGTGGAAGAACATCGCAGCTGGCGCCCGGATGTCGGAGAGCACGGCACCCGCCAGGTTGGTGTTGGACAGTGATGCTCCTGCCAGGTTGGCGCCGGTCAGGTCGGCGCCGACCATCAGCGCACCGTCGAGGATTGCGCCCTCGAGGTTGGCGCCGGTCAGGTCGATGCCGGGAATGACCGCACCGGCGAGGTCCTGACCCGAGAAGTCCATGCCGCTGCAGGAGCCGTTCGGGACCAGCGCGCAATCCTCCTCGTCGACGTCCGACTCCTCGCCAGGATCCTCGACGGCCTCGGTCGTCGTGGTCGTCGTGGTCGTCGTGGTCGTGGACGTGGTGGTCGGCTCGTCGTCGTCCGGAGTGGACGTGGTCGAGGCGGGTGCCTCGGTCGTCGTCGTCTCGAGGACGCTCTGCTTGGCAGGCGCAGTCGTCGTCGCGGTGACGTCGTCTGCGCTGCCACCTCCACCGCACGCCCCGAGAACCACCAGAACCGCCGCCAGCAGGGACCACCTACTCCGAGTGCCCCTCGCCTTACTCCTTCTCATTTCTGGATCCCCTCTGGTTGCCCGCTTGTAGGTCATCGTCTCGTTCATTCGACTTCGTCGTTGTCGAACGTCGCCCCCTTGGTGGTGAAGTCATAGGCGTAGGTGACTCCGTCGACCTCCACCGTGACCCCGGTGCTCGTCTTGGTGGACACAGCGCTCGTGCCGTCGGCGGACTCGACCGTCATGATCAGGCCGTCAGTCGTGATCTTGGACGTAGCACCGCTCTCGGAGGCGATCTCGGTGGATCCATCGGGCGCCTTCGAGGTCGACACGGCGCCCAGCACTGCCCCTGCAGAGTTGAACGTCCGGGTTCCCTTGTCCGACTCGACGGTCATGGAGCCGTCGTTGCCAATCGTGACGGCGAGTTCTTCGCCGTTGCCCATGACAACATCGATCGTGCCGTCCTCCGGGTTGGCGACCAACGACTCGATACCGCCTGCGCCCTCCACGTAGTCGTAGGCCACCTGCATCTCGCCACCATCCCCGGTGGACACCCTGGCCATCGAACCGTCCTTCGACTCGACCATCTTCCCGTTCGTCGTGATGGCGACCGAGGTGGCGGTTCCGTCCGGATGTGTGATCGTCTGGGCACCATTCGGGGCAGTAACGATCTCGGTGCTGTCCTCCAGGACGGTCCGCGTCGAACCGTCGGCCAACCGGGTCGTTCCCTGTTCGGCCCCGTCGCCCTCGACATGGGTCGTGACCTTGGTCTTCGGGTTGAACGCCGTGACACTGCCATCGGCATCGCTACTCACGATCGTGCCGTCGGTCTGCTCGCGCGTCTTATACACCGCCCCACTTGCATCGGTGAACGTCGTCCGTCCACTGGCCGGATCGAACCTCTCCTCGGACCCGTCCGAGTACACGATGAACTCCGTGCCGTCGGCCAGCGTTGTCTCCGTCTCGGTGTCGCCAGAGGGGCTGGTCCGGACGATGACCGACCCGTCTGCCGACTCCGTCTCCTCCCAGCCGTCGCTGTAGGCGGTGAAGAGGCTGCCGTCGTCCTTGACGACGGTCGTGGAGTTGTTCCCCCACTCGTCCGACCATGTACTGGTTCCGTCGGCACGGACCACCTCGGTGGAACCGTTGGAATTGCGGACCACGAGGTCGCCGCCCTCGTTGAGGCTGCCGATGTCGACGGTGCCGTCCGGATGGCGGAACTCGAAGCTTCCATCAGGCCGCTCAATATGGACGGAGCCGTCGGACTCCGTGGTGGTCCTGATCCCGGTCGCTGGGTCGACGGTTGTCTCGTAGGTGTAGCCGGAGTCCTCCGTCCAGACCTCGCGACCGTCCACGTACGAGGTCCATGTCGAACCATCCTCGAAGGTGGTCACCTCGGCGGCCTGGTCACCCGACCCGATCGTCGAGGTGGAAGACGTTTCGCCGAACGGGTCCGTGTACTGAGCCCGCCCGTCCGAGAACATGGTCCACTGCGAGCCGTCGGAGTAGGTCCAAACCTCGGCGCCATCGCCCCGTGTCCGGAATTCCTCCCAGGACCCGTCGGGGTAGGCGGTCCTCATCGAGCCGTCGAGTTGGACCGTCTCGACTGTCCCGTCCGACCAGGTCATGGTGGTCGACCCATCGCTGTTGACCACCTCGGTCGGTGGGACCCATTCCTCCGCGGTGCCGTCGGCCTCGACCCAGATCGTGCGTCCGTCGTCACACCACGTGAAGCTGGTTCCATCATCGTAGGAGTCGGTGGAACAGCCAGTCTCCTCGTCGTAGCTGTAGACGGGCGGAGCCCAGGACTCCTGCACACCCTCGGCGTCCTCCCACCAACCGGTGCCGTCCTCGCACCAACCGCTCTTCGAGCCGTCGTCGTGCTCGTCGACCTGGCAACCCGTCTCCTCGTCCCAGAAAGACCGGTGCTCATCGCCGTCGGACCCGACCCAGGTGCTGCTGCCGTCGTTGCACCAGATGTTCTTCGATCCGTCGCTGCGGTCCTCGGTCGTGCAGCCGGTTTCCTCGTCGTAGGTGCTCGCCCATTCCTCGTAATAGCCGTCGGCACTCATCCAGGACCCTGTCCCGTCCTCGCACCAGGTGTTGCTGGAGCCGTCGGCGTTGAACGTCTCGGAGCAGCCGGTCGCCTGGTCCCAGGTCGAGGTGGAGCCATCCTCATTGGTCCAGAAGTTGGAGCCGTCGTCGCACCAGGTGTTGGTCGAGCCGTCCGAGCGCTCCTCGGTCGTGCAGCCGGTCTCCTCGTCGTACACGGCCGCCGACCACGAGACGGCCTCACCCGAATGCGGATCGGTCCACGAACCCGAACCGTCCTCACACCAGGTGTTGACGGAGCCATCCGAGTAGTTCTGGGTGGTGCAGCCGGTCTCGTCGTCGCGGACCTCGTTCCAGGACTGCACGTTGCCGTCGGGGTCGGTCCAGGAACCCGAGCCGTCCTCGCACCAGATGCTGGCCGATCCGTCCCATTCTGTGGTGGTCGAACAGCCCGAATCGTGGTCGTAGAGGCTCACCGAGGTGTTCCCCCATTCGTCGGTCCATTCGCTGGTCCCGTCGTCGCACCACTTCGAGGAACTGCCGTCGGAACGGGTCTCGACGCTGCAGCCGGTCGCTTGGTCGTAGGTCGACTTCGAAACGTTGCCGAATTCGTCGGCCCACGTGTTGGAACCGTCATCGCACCAGGTGTTGGAAGAACCGGTCTCGTAGGTCTCGGTGGTGCAGCCGGTCTCGTCGTCCCGAACCTGGGTCCAGGACTCCGTCCGACCGAACTCGTCGATCCGCGAGCCGGAGCCGTCATCGCACCAGGTGTCTGACATGCCGCTGTCGTAGGTGTTCGTCCGACAACCCGTGGCCTCGTCGTAGACCTCGGACCACGACTGCGCGTTGCCGCTGGAGTCCGTCCAAGAGCCGCTGCCGTCCTCGCACCAGGAATTGGTGGAGCCGTCCCAGTTGGAGGTGAAGCTGCAGCCGGTGGCCTCGTCGTAGGTGGTGCTGCTGGTGTTGCCGAACTCGTCGGTCCACATGTTGGACCCGTCCTCACACCACATGTTCACGGTCCCGTCGGACCGCTCCTCAGACGTGCAGCCGGTCGATTCGTCGTAACTGCTCATCCACGACTCGGTTCGGCCGTATTCGTCCGTGTACGAGCCGGAGCCGTCGTCGCACCAGGTATCCCCCGAACCGTCCGACCTGGTGGTCGTCGAACAACCAGATGCCTCGTCGTACTGCTGGTTCCAGTTCTCCTCGTTGCCGAACTGGTCGATCCGGGAACCCGAGCCGTCGTCGCACCACACGTCGGTACTGCCGTCCGAGTTCTTCGTCGTGCTGCAGCCGGTCTCCTCGTCGTAGGTCGTCTCCGAGGTGTTGCCGAACTCGTCGGTCCACGAGTTATACCCGTCCTCACACCAGACGCTGCTGCTGCCGTCGCTGTAGGTGGAGGTGTTGCAGCCGGTGGCCTCGTCGTAGGACTCGCAACGCGTCTCGACCGACCCGTCCCAGCGGCTCTCGGTGTAGCAGCCGGTCTCCTCGTCGTAGCTGCTCTCCTGGCGGTTACCCGAGGCGTCCTCCCACCAGTTGGAGCCGTCTTCGCACCAGCCGCCGGTACTACCGTCGTCGTTCACAGAGATCGAGCAACCGGTCTCCTCGTCGTAGGTCGACTCCGACCGGCCTCCCTGCTCGTTGACGTTCCAATTCGATCCGTCTTCGCACCAGCCGTCTTCGCGGCCATCGCTGTAGGTGGTGGTGTTGCACCCGGTTGCCTCGTCGTAGGACTCGCAACGCGTCTCGACAGAACCGTCAGAGCGCGTCTCCGTATAGCAACCTGTCTCCTCGTCGTAGGTCGACTCCGAACGGTTGCCCCGACTGTCGACGTTCCAGTTCGACCCGTCTTCGCACCAGCCGTTCTCGCTGCCATCGTCGTTCACCGAGACCGTGCAACCGGTCTCCTCGTCGTAGGTCGACTCCGACCGGCCTCCCTGCTCGTTGACGTTCCAATTCGATCCGTCTTCGCACCAGCCGTCTTCGCGGCCATCGCTGTAGGTGGTGACGTTGCAGCCCGTGGCCTCGTCGTAGACCTCGCAACGCGTCTGCGTAGACCCGTCCCACTGCGTCTCCGTGTAGCAACCCGTTTCCTCGTCGTAGGTGCTTCCCTGGCGGTTGCCTTCGCTGTCGACGTAGTAATTCGAGCCGTCGTCGCACCAGCCGCTCTCACTGCCGTCGGCGTTCACCGAAACCGTGCAGCCGGTGGCTTCGTCGTAGGTCGACTCCGAACGGTTGCCGTCGCTGCCGACGTTCCAACTCGACCCGTCTTCGCACCAGGCGTCTTCGCGGCCATCGCTGTAGGTGGTGGTGGTGCACCCGGTTGCCTCGTCGTAGACCTCGCAACGCGTCTCGACGGAACCGTCCCGCGTCTCCGTGTAGC
>Ga0206686_1000685_pt1 | contig 9610 bp, 10 predicted proteins | sample M250012015metaG_FD_155447 | JGI IMG/M metagenome (GOLD analysis project Ga0206686, IMG submission 155447) | Ammonia-oxidizing marine archaeal communities from Monterey Bay, California, United States - M2 500m 12015 | ecosystem: Environmental > Aquatic > Marine > Intertidal zone | place: USA... | reverse complement strand
TGTTCTATTGTGTCTACTGAGGGATCATAATTCCTATCAATAGTTATAAATTGCGCCCCATCATCTAAACTGATTAACGGAAAATGCCAAACACCTCTTGCAAAATTAACGCCCTGCTCACCGTCAGAAATAAATGCTTTTATTTTATCAATATCTGGTTCATCTGCTGGAGGCGCTACTACTATTAAAAATGCTTCTTTTGCCCTAGGAATAAAGCACTGACTAAAAAATTGGTGCCTCTCCAACATGTCTATTTTTAGTGGTAGTTGGCGTTTTTTTGCTACAAATATATGTATAGCTGCCTTGCCATTACCTTCTGAGGTATCAATACCGGCCAAGTTGGAGTATTTAGTTGCATAGCCACTATTTATCACCTCAGAGCTGTGGCCTTGTGTCTCCACTACATCACCAAACCTATCAAATCCTGACTGAGTTAATGGTTGTAAATTTAGTCTAATAGTTTTCATGGGTTTGTATAGGTACCTATCAACTTTAATCTGGCTATGCCTCCGTCTGGGTATATATTTATCCTAATATGAGTGATACTATTTTGATGCTCTATGAAATCTTCACTATACACATGCTCTTGGTCCATCTGTAACTTCTGAATAGTCACAAGTTCTGACCAATCCTTACTCTGAGAAACAATCTCATCGTCAGTTGCACCTAACACATGTGCAGCGCAAATAGAAAAACTGTCAGGGTAATTGCCTTTAAAAAACTTAGTATCCACAATAACTCCACTTATCGATGCAGGTCTTGGTAACTCTATCACACCCCAATCATTCCCAGGATCCCGCCTGCGCCTAGTTTCCCATCCATCAGCCATATTTAGTGGAACACTTTCAGATAGAATATTTTGTAAACTACCAAAATGTTCGTCGTTCGCATATATTGCTCTAGAACCAGTGTTTGCAGAAATTACATTGACACCCTTAACGCCATACAGATCTTCATCAAAACATATGCTTCCATAAGCTCTAAGCCTAGCTATCCCTCCATCTGGATAAATTGTTACCCTTAAATGTGTAACCTCTTTTTGGTAAACAGAAGTGAAAAAATTTTCAGAATCACCCTCCAAATCATTTAAAGGTATTAAATCAAACCAGACACCACCCTCTGAACACTCAACTACATCGTTATCACTTATATCACTAGAGAAACAAGCTCCAAGTATCGATATGCCCGGAGGGAAGTTACCAGTAAAGTGCTTGGTATTAACATTAAAACCATCAATAATCGACCTCTGTCCTAACTTAATAAAACAGTAGTCATTCTTCCCGTCTCTTCTACGACGAGTTTCCCACCCATCCATCCATTTGCCGTGATTATCAAACTTACCATCAATAAAAACAGGGTTACTGGGCTCCAACATTCGTTCAGCAGCTGCAAAAAATTCATCACTGCTGAATATAACTCTAGTACCTAGGGCACTACTTGCCACGTTAATTTTGCTGTCAAATTCCATAAATTTCCTTTATTCTCAGCCAAGCAATTTTATTAATTTCTGCTATAGCGTTTTGCTTTTCTAGTTCGATGGAGTTTTGTTGCCTCAGCGCAAAACCGCTCATAATGTCGTTCTTATTTTTTTCTTTTATTGCCATAATGAATGGAAATTTAAATTTCAAAAAATATTTCTCATTCAAAACTTCAAACATTGCAATTTCTTTATCGCTACAATTATCAAGTCCCGCAGATTCCTGTTCGATTGTAGAGAACTTACTAAGTTCTGTATTCTCTGCCCTTTTTGCCTTTAGCATAGGATGGGCAAGAATGAGTTCTTGCTGTAAATCAGTATCTGAACCTAATAGCACTTCGGACAATAACGAGTGAAAATTTTGTAAATCGTTATATTCCCTTTTTAACTTTGTCGGCAAGTATGCTCGCTCTGCAACCCAGGGAGAATGCTCATATAGATTTGCAAATACCTGCATGAATGATTCCTTAGATTCTATTGCTAAACTATTAGGTAGATTTAATGACATAAAATGTTCAATATTAAAAGTTTTCGTACCAATGCTCTGCTATCTGCCCACGAGTGCAAAGCCACACATCATCAAATTTTGAAATATATTGTAAAAATTTTCTCATAGCCATTATCCTTCCTGGCCTCCCTAAGATTCTTGCATGCATACCTATCGACATCATCTTTGGCTGTGTCTCGCCCTCCAAGTATAGTGCGTCAAAACTATCTTTGAGATAATTATAGAACTGCTCTCCAGAATTAAAACCTTGAGGAGATGCAAATCTCATGTCATTCACATCCAAAGTGTAGGGAATAATTAGGTGCTTGCTTTTTTGAGTATTGCTCTCAATCCAGTACGGCAAGTCATCGTCATAGGTATCACTGTCATAAAGGAATCCGCCCTCCTCAAGAATCAGCCTTCTGGTATTAGGGCTATTCCTTCCTGTATACCATCCTATAGGCCTTTTACCTAGTACTTCAGTCAATACTTTTATACAGTTTTTGATGTGCTCCCGCTCAGTTTCCTCGTCTACAAACTGATAATCAATCCAACGAAATCCGTGTGCACAAATATCATAATCTTCTTTAACTAAATAGTTAGATAGTTCAGGATTTCTAGCTATTGCCATAGCGACTGCGAATATTGTTATTGGTATATCGAACTCCTTAAACAATTTTAATATACGCCACACCCCCGCCCTTGAGCCGTACTCATAAATTGACTCCATACTCATATGGCGAACTCCTTCATAGGCTTTGGCGCCAATGATTTCAGATAAGAATGCCTCAGATGAAGTGTCTCCGTGCAGTATATTGTTCTCGCCACCTTCTTCATAATTGAGCACAAACTGAACCGCTATCCTAGCATTGTTAGGCCACATTGGGTGTTTGGGATGTACGCCATACCCAACCATATTACGTGGATATTTATCTATATTTGGTATTATTTTTTTCATAATAAATTATTAATTGAATATATGGCTGTAGTTAGTTTTTTCTTTATGTTTAGTATCAAAATCTAATGAATCAATGCAGTAATCCAAATGATTATTAATTGCCAGTATAGTATTACTTCTGTCTTTGCTTTTGATAGCCTCGAATAAAACTTGATGCTCCTCGAATGAGCAAAAACCAGAATCTTCATCGGCATATATGGATGCTGCAAGAGCGCTCAGTAATATAAGTGGCCGTATACTATCTACTAAGTATTGGTTATTGCATAGCTCTGCCAGCCTAAGATGAAAGTCACATGAGGCCTGTGTTAATTCAGCAGTGCGACTATCATCGTGTAACTGCTGCTCTTTCTTGATAAGGCTCTCGATAGTTATCATATCTAAATTACCTTCGATACACTGGTCGACCAAAATCTGCATGATTCCACTCTCTATAACCCTTCTTGCTTTAAAGATTTGCCTTGTCTGCTCTTCGCTCGGCACCGCAACTCGCACGCTTTGATTTTTTTTATGAATTAAAACCCCAGCATCTACTAGCTTTACAAACCCCTCACGCACTACATTTCTGCTGAAACCAAACTCATCTTGTAATGAAATTTCGGATAACTTCACTCCTGGATTTAACCTATTAGACAATATAGCTCTAATAACATGCTGCACTACTAGGTCTGATTCATTGTTATAAGTTGTATCCATAATATGTATATATATTTACTCGGTATCATTATTCTATACTTGTAAACAATGATTGTCAACAATAATTGTTTACAGTTTTTTCTATTACTAAAATAGCCTAATATCTACAACGATAAATAGGTTATTGTGTGGCATAATGATGTGATGAACAAGACATATATTTCGGCACAAGAATTGTTACTAGACTCTTTCAAGTTAGGTGTGAAGATACACAATAGTGGCTTTAATCCTGACTTCATTGTCGCTATATGGAGAGGAGGGACCCCTATAGGTATAGCTGTTCAAGAGATTCTTTCGTACTTAGGCAACGAAACAGATCACATAGCTATTCGCACTTCATCATATACTGGAATAGGCACAAGGCTTAGAAAGGTAAGAATTCATGGACTTAGTTATTTAATTGATAACATAAACTCTGAAGATAAGCTCTTGATAGTAGACGATGTATTCGATTCTGGCAAAACTATTGAGGCTATCTTTAGTCTTTTTAAGGCTAGGTCAAGACTCAACATGCCTTCTGATATTCGTGTTGCAATGCCATGGTTCAAACCTAACAAAAATGACACTGATAGAGTGCCAGAATACTACCTCCATGAGACAGATGACTGGCTTGTTTTTCCGCATAGCCTAGAGGGACTAACAGAGGACGAAGTGTTCGCCAAGCAGTATGGCATAAAAGAGATTCTTTCAAAGGCTAAACCAGTACCATCATCAAAATAAAGTTAATCCATATTGTTAACAAATAATACAATTATTCGCTATATTCCTTGGTTATTTGTTTGGATATGGAGTACCGGATTTTTAGCTGCCAAGTATGGACTTCCATATGCTGATCCTTTTATCTTATTGTCATACAGATTTGGCTTAACATTGATAGTATTGTTGCCAGTTATTCTTATACAAAAACGTAAATGGGTTAAATCCTGGTCAGGAGTATTTCACCTATTAATTGCTGGGTCTCTTATACATGGCATATATTTAGGCGGTGTATTCCAAGCAATAAAGTGGGGAATGCCTGCGGGACTTAGCTCAATGATTATCGGTCTACAGCCAATACTTATGGCATTCATTGCATTCGCTATGCTTAACGAATCTATTAATAAAAAACAGTGGCTCGGTCTCATTATTAGCCTGTTAGGCCTATACCTCGTTCTTTCTGGACATCTAAATTTAGTTATTTCAGATGATATTAGCTTTGGTGCAATAGTTGTAGCATTTATTGCCCTATTTGCAGTATCTATTGGTGTAATCTATCAGAAACGTTTTTGTAGTTCTATGGACTTGATTACTGGAACCTGGATCCAGTACCTTGGTGCTCTAGTTATAAGTTTTACTGTTTCTCAGATATTTGAAATTGGAGAAATAATGTGGGAGTTGCCTTTTATTGCAACACTTGTATGGCAAGTTTTAGGGCTATCTATTGGGGCAATATTATTACTAATGATTATGATACAAAGAGAGGTATCAACTATTATTGGTAGTTATTTTTATTTGGTTGCTCCTGTAGTGGCAATTCAGGCTTGGTTTTTGTTTGATGAGTCATTAAATATGACCGCAATAGTTGGAATTTTACTAGTCTCATTAGGAGTAAGTATGAGTATATCTAAAAAGGCGTCTTAACAAATAACTATAATCGATCTATAATTTATTTTCACCCTCTAGCACAGACCGAGCTATCCTAAAACACTCTACCCCCTGAGGAACTCCACAATAGATTGCTATGACATGTATGATTGCCTTAATTTCATCTTTACTCACTCCATTATTTAGTGCTCCCTTACAATGCAGCTCCCATTCATGCATCTTTCCAAGAGCGGCTATCATAGTTAGATTCATCATAGATCTTGTTTTGTCGTCAATAGTCTCATCGCCCCATCCAAAACCCCAGCACCATTCAGTCATCTGTTGCTGAAATTCAAGGTTGAAGTCGTCTGCAGCTGATAAATTTTTATCGACATAGTCGCTACCTAAAGTTGACTTGCGCTTCGAAATACCTAATTCAAATAGATTCTTATCCATAATAACTCCTTTTTTAACTAAATACTTAATTCAAAAACTCTACTACCTAATAATAAATGGGTTACCCATCGGTTCTGATGATGTGTTTATCCATGTAGTTTTGGTGCGCGTATATTCGTAAATTGCATCTAAACCAGCCTCACGAGAACCGCCACTCTTTTTAAAACCGCCGAAAGGTGATATCGGTGATATTGCTCTGTAAGTGTTAACCCAAACTATACCTGAGCGTAGCTTTTGACTGACCCTGTGTGCCCTTGCGAGGTTCTGTGTAAAAATTCCTGCTCCTAACCCAAAATCTGAATCATTAGCCATATCGATGACCTCCTCCTCTGAATCAAAAACAATTAAACTGATTACAGGCGCAAAGAGCTCTGTTTGAACGCACTCAATAGACTGATTGTGACATAGCACTAATGTTGGATCGAAATACCAGCCCCTCTCCATATATTTAGACTTGCAACCACCAAAAATAACTTCTGCGCCCTGCTTGACTGACTCATCCAACACCTTCTTGGCACGCTCAACTTGCTCTAATGTTGCCAAAGGACCTACATGTGTTTTATTATCGTTAGGGTCACCAACCACAATATTTTTGGACTCATCGACTAACCTTTTAATAGTTTCTTTATGTATATTACGTTGCACAAAAACCCGCGATCCAGCAACACAACTTTGTCCAGATGCACCAAAATTACCTGCAATAATTCCATTAACTGCTGCAGAGATATCACAATCATCAAAAATTAACATCGGCGATTTGCCGCCCAATTCTAGACTCACATGAGCAAAATTCTCTGCACTATTCTTAACTATCTTTTTTGCAACCTCACCACCACCAGTAAAAGCAATACTTGATACCTTAGGATGAGATGTTAGCACCCTTCCACATGGCTCACCATGTCCAGTTATTATATTAACTACTCCTGGTGGAAATCCAGCCTGATCAATAAGTTCAGCCAGCTTAAATAGTGCCCCAGGTGCCTGCTCAGATGCCTTAACTACTACAGTATTTCCAGCTGCAATGGCTGGTGCAATTTTAGTTGCGGACAAAAACAGTTGGGCGTTCCATGGAACTATAGCGACAACAACCCCTATAGGCTCTCTAGTAGTGAAAACCCTCATATTCGGCTTATCTATTGGTAAAACATCTCCTTGAATTTTATCTGCTAGGCCAGCATAATAATAATAATAATCAGCAACATAGCCAGACTGAGCTCTAGTCTCAGCTCTTAATTTTCCACTATCTTTAGTCTCTATGTCTCCCAACTGGTCAGAATTTTTTGCAATCAAGTCTCCGAGCCTATGTAACAGTTTTCCTCTTTGTGTAGCTGTAAATTCAGACCATGGACCTTTAAAAAGTGCACTGTGAGCAGATTCTATGGCGTACTCAGATTCTTCCTTTGTGGCTGCAGGAAAAAGAGCCCAAGGCTCTCCATTAGACGGGTCAATTGATTCAAAATATTTTGAACCCTTTAAAAATTCTCCATTAATATAATGCTTAAATTCTCTCATAAATTAATCCAAAATCACATAAATGCTGGCATAACCTTTTCAATAAATAGTTCGAGTGATTTTTTCTTTTTTTCAAAACTCATACAACTATCTACCCAGTAACTATACTCGTCATAACCTAAATCTTCGCAATACTTGATCCTCTTGATTACCTCTTCAGGGGTGCCAATTATCTGATTTTTTCTCATATTGTGTGGAGAAAACATTTCTAATTTTGCCATTTCTTCTTCACTCAACTCTTGGATTAGACCATCAGTTACCGGTCGCTCATTATTAAACCATGCACCGAAATAACAATAAAATTTTGATATGTCTCTCGCACCCTGGTCTAGACACTCCTCTTCCTCTGCAACATATGTATGGCGTAGGAGCATAATCTTTGGTTTATTAATATTAGGATTATCTTTGCATGCAATTTTAAATTTTTCCATCAAAGAGGCGACCTCTGAATCGCCTAGCCATAACGGTGTTACCTGGACATTGCAATTATTTTGTATTGCAAACTGATGTGAACTTATATCTCTGGCAGCTATCCAAATTGGAGGATGTGGTTTTTGATATGGTTTAGGTGAACTGGTAGTTTTTGGAAATGACCAGCGTTCCCCTTTGTGCTCATAATTACCCCTCCATAGAGACTTTATTGCTGGAACAATCTCTCGTAATGCTTCACCAGCACCGAGCGCATCCAAGCCATCAGCGAGACGGTCATACTCGAATGAATACGCGCCACGAGCAATTCCAATTTGCAACCTACCTTTAGTTATAATGTCAGCCATAGCGGACTCTTCAGCTAGCTTAATCGGATGCCAAAATGGAGCAACAATTGTTGCCGTTCCCAATTTAACATTAGAAGTTCGATGAGATAAATCAACTAAATTTGTGAATGGGTTGGGCGCTATTGTAAAATTCATACCGTGATGTTCGCCAGTCCAGATGGTGCTAAACCCAGACCTGTCTGCTAATAGGCAAAGCTCTATATATTCTTCATAAAGGTTTCTTTGTGAGTTCTCCTTGTCGACCCTTTCCATATGAATAAAAAAAGAAAAAATCATCAATACTCCTTACTTACTGGATTTGATGTTTTGTTGTTAATCACAACTTTGCCGCTATCTTCCTTACCCGCATAAATACCGAACGCATTCAGCTCTCTCTCGCTTATGTATCGCTGTAGCATAATTTTAACTGCATCGTCTTGCAGTTTTTCAAAGGGTATTTCTTCGAATCCATAGAATCTACCCTCATTTACTTGTGGCTCATTCTCAACCCTGGCACGGTAATAGATAATGCTAGACTTGTCGTTCTGATTTTCATAAACCGAGAACAAGTAGTTCTCTGGGGCATCGATTCCAACTACCTTAAGGTTGTTCAGCAAGCTACCTTTATCGATAACAGACCCTAGTCTACTTGAATTAGGCAGATAAAGTTTGTTATTATCTTCTAGCAGGAAGATTCTTTTTCTACACTCAACAATAAGACCTACCGATACTTGGGTTGTACTTCTCTCCACGCTTTGGAGCATTTTTTGTTCTAGACGAAGGTTTACATAATTCCCTCTCAAAAAAACCAGTGGAGTAGAAGCACTGTAATTAAAACCTTTCACAGCACCAAGTAAAATAATATGGTCTCCAGCGTCAATACAGTTTTCTTTTAGGCAATCAAACCAGGCAACAGATTTATCTAGCAAAGGGCTGCCAAGGTCACTCAAACTCCAATCAACATTTGAAAATCTGTCCTCAACTTGAGTAGCAAATGTGGTTGAAATCTGTTGTTGATTTTCAGCCAAAATATTTACTGCGAATGCTAGGCCGTCTTCAAATGACTTCAAATTAATTGACGCTTTATCTATGCAGATAAGGATTATGCGTGGCTCTAAAGAGACAGAAGTGAATGAGTTTGCAGTAAAACCAATCGCTTCGCCATTACTATCAATTGTCGTTACTACTGCAACTCCAGTTGCGAACACTCCAAGTGCATTTCTATAATTTCTGGAATCTTCGTTATTTTTCATTAATCAATTTATGTGTCCAATAATAAATTTATTTATTTCTAAGTTCACCTTGTCACTCGAAATATAAGCCATCATATGTGCCTCACCTGCAAGCGCCATACTAACACCTTTTGTGGTAAGTTTAGCCATTTCTGATGACATTTGGGCTGTAGAATTATAGTCATTTTCGCCAGTCATATACAATACCGGCATAGACAGTTTTGAGAGACTATGAATGAATAGATTGTCTGAAAGAGCGAATAATTTGTACGCCTGTCCGTAAGATTTTGGTGACAGCTCATCAAAGAACCCCCTAACTTCATTAATTTTTTTACTGTCTTCATAGCTATCAGCGTTTTTGAACCATCTGCTCAGTGTCTCTTCAACATTTGCAATTTTTCCTGATCTTATAACCTTTTCAGCCCTTTCTAGGACCTTGTCCCGTGCATCTTGTTCGCGGTCAAAAACCATATTCAG
>Ga0206686_1000672_pt1 | contig 9666 bp, 9 predicted proteins | sample M250012015metaG_FD_155447 | JGI IMG/M metagenome (GOLD analysis project Ga0206686, IMG submission 155447) | Ammonia-oxidizing marine archaeal communities from Monterey Bay, California, United States - M2 500m 12015 | ecosystem: Environmental > Aquatic > Marine > Intertidal zone | place: USA... | reverse complement strand
AACTTGAAGCAAAGGGTACGGAATATTACGCACATATCATAGAGGCCCCCCCCTTTCGGTTAAGTCATGGATTGGGAAATTTTTGAGATTTTGTTCATTGCATTCGATATTGTCTTTTTTTCGCTTTTACTGTACTATCGATTTGTTCGTAAACTTACTTGGAGAGAGATGTTAGGTTACCGTCCCAATAGTAATGAGGATGAATCAACCCTAAACATTGATGGTGGTTGGCAGTTCCACCCTCAACACGTAGGATTGCTAATTCTAGTAATTGTCATGTTTTACTGGCTTTATAATTACAGTATTCTGGCCCCTTGATTGTGGGTTAATGATGTCCACACCATTTTCCGTACCCTCTAATCTGCAGTTAGGGAAATAGTAAACCATGAAACCCGTCCAGCATGATACTAGATGAGTGATGGCTTCGGCAAGATTGGTTTCTCGGGAACACTCAGGCCGTCTCAGGTGGCTTCTTCCAGCATAATCAGGAAGGAGTTGGAATCTGGATCAAGAGAACTGTTAATCGTGGCTCCTCCTGGTTCCGGGAAGACCGTACTTGGACTGTACGTCTGGTCAGATCTGGTCAGACTGCCCACGTTGGTGCTTAGCCCGAACTCGGCCATACAGGCCCAATGGGTCGAGAGAGCCAAGGAACTATTCCACTTGGATGACAGGGAGTCAGAAATAGGTACTGACCCAGAGAACCCGGGTATTCTGACCTCGCTGACCTACCAGTCGGTGACTCTCCCGAAGAGAGGAGGAGACGAGCTAGACGGGTCTGCGATGGAGCTGTGGATATCCAGTCTGATGACTCCTGACTTGAACGACGGTTCGGTCGAGGCGGACGATCGGGAAAGCGCATTGGCCTGGATTACTGACCTGCGGGAGAAGAACTTCGAATACTACTCTGACAGGATGGGGCACTACAGGAAAAAGGTCAGGGATTCGCTATCCGAGCATGGGAATGCCCTATGGATCCTCCACGAGTCCGCCAAGGCCAATCTGAAGAGACTCTTGGAAGTAGGAGTCGGTCTAGTCATCCTCGACGAGTGCCATCACCTGATGGATCACTGGGGCAGGGTTCTCATCGAGGCCATGGAATTCCTCGGGAATCCAGTTGTTCTCGGTCTCACTGCCACTCCTCCGGAGGGGGCCAGCAACTCCTCGGTCGATCAATACTTTGACCTGTTCGGAGAGGTGGACTACGAGGTCCCCGTTCCTGCCCTAGTCAGGGACGGCAATCTCGCTCCCTACCAGGACCTCGCATACTTCGTACGCCCCTCTCCGGGAGAATTGAGATACATCGCTAATGTAGATGAGGACTTCAAGAGCCTACTAGGTGAACTGAGGGGGGGGGCGGAGAACGTCAAGGGGCGCACACCAAGACTTGAGGTCTGGATCGCCAGAGTGCTCGATGGACTGATTCTGCCGGCTGGCAGAGCAAAGGACTGGAACTCTTTCCATAGAAGAGACCCGAGGCTCGCGGACGCTGCTAGAGCCTACCTCGTATCAGGCGAACTAAACCTGCCCGAAGGTGTACCACAGCCGTCGGCTGAACTCGTAGCCGGAGGCAATAGTATGGATGTGCTGATCACGATACTCGATCGCTACATCAGGAATGGTCTGATGAGGTCGGAAAGCGAGGAGGACCATGCCCTTGCTGAGGATGCGAAGAGCAAACTGAGGATGCTTGGCGTCCAGATTACTGAGGGCGGCCCCAGACTATGCGCTTCACCTGTCGGCAGGGTGATGGCTTACGCCTCCGCCAAGTATGATGCTCTGCGAGACATACTGAGGGCGGAGATGGAGGCCCTCGGATCGGACATTCGGGCAGTGATCGTGACCGACTTCGAGAAGACCTCGGCTACTGCCTTGGTAGAAGGCGTCCTCGATGATGACGCCGGTGGAGCAGTAGCAGCATACAGAGCGGTGCTCGGATGCGAGTCGACTGACAGGCTGGATCCGGTGCTGATGACGGGCACGACCGTATTGGTCGACGACGACCTCCTAGAGCGGATATTCCCTCGTTTTGAGCAGTGGGTCTCCGAGAGGAATCTGAACATCAAGTTCGATTACATCGAGAGAGGCGGTTACTTCGAAATCAGAGGTAAGGGAAAGGACTGGCTGCCACGCCACTATACGATGATGATTACCGAGATGTTCCAAGATGGAGTGACGAAGTGCCTGGTGGGAACAAGGGGACTACTCGGCGAGGGCTGGGACGCGAGCAGGATTAACGTCCTAGTGGATCTGACCACAGTGACCACCAGCATGAGTATAAATCAACTGAGAGGAAGGTCGTTCAGGCTGGACAAGCACTGGCCTGAGAAGGTAGCTAACAATTGGGACATAGTCTGTCTGGCTGACGAGTTCACCAAAGGATTCGATGACTATCTCCGATTCAAGAGGAAGCATAAGCAGTTGTACGGAGTCTGCGACGACGGCGCCATTGAGAAGGGAGTGGGGCACGTTCACGCTGCTTTCACTGAAGCCGAGCCGGAAGGCGTCTCGGAAACGATGGAGATATTCAACGAGGAGATGCTGATGAGGGCAAGAAACAGAGGAAGGGCAAGAGAACTGTGGGGGATTGGACAACCCTTCAACGCAGTGCCAAGAGAAGCAATCGAAATCAAAGGATCATTCGGAGAAGGATTCCCTCCGGCTAACAGGATCGGTCTTGTCGCGTGGTCAGACGAATCCCTGATTCAAGCAATCGGGGATGCTGTCGCTTGCTCCCTACAGGCTTTGGGCCTAATCCAGTTCGATGCCAAGGTAGGAGGAGGGAGCAGAGGAGGGGGCTGGATGAGGGCTTACCTCGAGAATGCTTCAGAGGAGGAGTCAGAGATTTTCGCCGAGGCAATGCAGGAGATTCTAGGGCCTCTGGACAACCCCCGATATGTTATACCGAGAGAGGTCAAGGTGGTCAGCGAGACCTGGCTCAGCGAGATGCTCCCAAAAGTCATCGCCAAGTACTTCCGAAGAAGCGAGAACATCCTGTCGATGTATCATGTAGTGCCTAGCAAGCTGTGTCGGAATCTAGAGGATGCCAAGGTCTTCGAGCAGCAGTGGAACTGGAAGGTAAGTCCCGGCGAGGTGATGTACGGTCACAGCAAGAAAGGGAAGGAGTGGGTCAGCGAGATTAAGATGGCCGGACTGGCTCCTAAATCTTCCTTCCACCGCAAGAGCGTGTTCACCTAACCCTGGATGACGCTGTTCAGGATTGCGAAATAGTGTGCGATTGAGCCCGCGAGAACGAATAGGTGCCATATTGCATGATTGAAAGGAAAATTATCAGCGCGATAGAATAGCACACCGATTGAGTAGAATATGCCGCCAAGTAAAATCAAGTTTATCCCTTCCCAGCCTAGGGAATCAAAAAGCGGTTTGATAGCAATAATAGCTAACCAGCCCATGATGACATAAGGGGTTGCTGAGACATATTCCGGAATATTTCGATTCAACACTCTCGCAACGATTCCGGTAATTGCACACCCCCAAATCAATACAAAGAATGTCCAACCGATCCATCCATGCATCGTTACCAGCACGAATGGGGTGTACGATCCCGCGATCATCAGGTAAATTCCGATATGATCTGCGATTCTCATACGGTGTTTCATCTCAAGATTACTCACCGCATGATACAAAGTCGAGCATAGATAACAGGTAATCATGCACAAGCCGAATGTGATACTCGATCCAATCTTCCAATAATCGCCTGTTAGATTTGCTTCAACAGCTAGAAAGTAGAGTCCGACAATGGCGAGTAGGGTGCCAAAACCGTGGGTGATTGTGTTGGCGAACTCTTCAGCCTTGGAGTAGGGGGCAATATGCAACCGTGAGATATGCTCCATCTCACAACACTTCCACCTAATCCTGCCCCTCAACCTTGATGAAGACTAGGTGAAGTTGCTAACACCGAGTGTCAGAAATTACCATGTATATTTTATTCTTAAATTACATTGCCGGATATCATTCGAAGACGATAGACTAGAATTTCACAAATCAATCGCGAGATCGATCATCAATCTGGAGTCCGGCTCGTCCAGTCAGAATCCGCCATTTCCCACGTAGAACTCCCATTCCGTAATTCCAGTGTAACGTATAGGTTACAATTGAGGAGAGGAAAATTGTCTTACTGGTCTTGCTCGGAGAATTGCCCTTGGCCGAGCCAAACCAGGCGAGCAAGTTGTACAGCAGAATGAGCGAGAGGAGTGTGTGAACTCCTGCCCTCGGCCAACCCATAGGGATGGTTTCAGTGCTGATATCCCAGAATTCTGGCCAAGCCAGTCCACCATTTATCAAACCCCAGAAAAAGAATGCGAAGGCTGCGGTGACGAGTGGAGGAAATGCAGCCGTCATCGTATGCGTGAATGTGTGTAATTCGGGGTACTGATGACTTGCAAGAGTACGCACAAGTCCATAATTACCAATTTGTTTTTTGACACGTGAAAGGTTTCGGCGCCGGTGCCACATCACTGCGGTACGGTCAGTCCACAACTTGTGTCCCGCCATACGAATTCTGTGATCGAGCATCACATCTTCAGCCCCGATAGCACCTTCATCAAAACCGCCAACTTGCTCGAGGACTGAGCGCCGATAAGCCGAATTTACTCCGGGTAATTGGTTGACTTCAGTAAGTTCTGAATCACCGACTTTTCCATAATTTGTTCCTGCTGTATAAATTGTCGAACAGAATGCGACATCTATGACGCGTTGCCACAAAGTCGATTCCTTGACCGGTGCAAAGTTAGGTCCACCAACTCCTGCAACGTCTTCACGCTCAAACCACCGAGCAAGTTTTACAATCCAATCTTCAGGTACAATCACATCGTCATCGGTGAATAGGATCAGTTCCGAATCGGTCGCCCCTATTGCCACATTACAAGCATCAGCCCGTGTGCGAGAACCGTCATCATCGACAAAACGCACACCTGCAGCCTCAGCAACCGCCCTTCCCGGATCATTTCGAGGCCCGACAACGATAATTTCGAGTGGCCCAGAATATGTTTGCTCAGCCAAACCCTCCAGAACTATGGCCAACTCATTCGAGTTGCGAACTGAAGGAATAATTACACAGACGCTAGGGTTACTCACGCCTTTGGCGTGTCCGCCTCTGCTTTCAAGCAATCTCATTTTTCGTCTTAGGATACTCTTCAGTGGTGAGTGCCTTAATTTCAATAATCATTCAAGGGTCGTTGGTGACTCTAGGAGCGAGGAAGTAAGTCCATTCCGCTCCACCACCATTACTTGTCCAGGTGAGTCGAAGTGGATACTTGTCTTGGAATTCAAGAGTAACTACTTCAGTCAATCCGCTCGCTAATTTTCGAGTCAATGGATCTAGGAATTGTAGCGAATAGGTCGAATTTGTAGGATTTGGACAAACTAATTCGCTCAATTCACCTGCATCGAATCGGACGTTGACCGATTCGCCAGCTTCGACACTAACCGAAACTGACATTTGGTTAGAGTCGAGACTCAAATCTACCAATTCGCCGACCATCTTTGCCGCACGAAGAGCACGTGAAAGCTTCTCAGCGCCGATAGATGCCCTACTACTGAAATCCAATACTGGCATTTTAGGTTCATTCATCGAGCCGGTGTCGAGTCCGCGTAGAATCCTGTGAACTTCGCCTACGCGGATATTAATCGCACCGACCGCTTCATCATAATCAAATTCAACTAGGTCGGACGGCCCTGCAAGTGTTAGCAAATCACGAATTTTTGAGAGTTCGAGACCGATTTCGACAGGTTCGACTTCATATGTTTCAAAGCAAGCATCGCTGATTGTAGCGGAGAGCAAAGCCACGTGAGAACCATCGACGACATTGACATGAAGGCCGTTCTCCCCCCAGACCAATTTTGCATCTTCTGTTAGAACGGAAAGAAGATCAACAATCTCCTTCATTAATTGTGTATTAGCGGTTACTCTGAGCATATCAGCACTCTTCCTTATCCCTGCTCTAACTGCGGGTTCTTCATGATTACCACCGATACATCCGTAGGATGAGTTCAATTTTCATCATTAATATATTGATTATTGAGAGTTTATGAATAAGATGATAGAAATTATTGATATTCTCTGAATCGATGACCACAGCCTTCACAAGTACAGATTTTTGTTTCTGGTTCATCGGAAGATCTCGTCTGCATCAACACGATGAAAATGCGATCTTCATCACACTTTGGGCATCGGTAATCGCCGACCCAAAGTGTTCCTTGAGCTACTTGCTCTTCGACAACTTCCGTCAAATGTTTCAACGAAGTTGATTCCCTCGTCGTGGTAGCATTACCTAGATCGAGAGTTTCTCCAGTCATTGGGTCGGTAAATTCTGCGCCTTTACCATCTTTACCTGAAAGTGGTCCTTCGTAACCACAGGTGTAATTTGTACAACGGATTTTTCCATTCGGTTCCATGAATCCTAAGGTTCCACATTCTGGGCAAAACATATTCTCACTCTCAACGTTGGCTGTTATTCACTAACCATTCAGTGCTGAACCATTGTGTTATTGAACATTACCACTAAAAATGCAGGAAATATTTACGAAATCTACGAAATTAGTGCAATTCCGGCCCTATATCCAGCCCATGCAAATGTTAAACTTCCAATTATGGTCAAACTCACGTACATCGCTGCACTGGATGGAGCCTTTTGTGAGAGTTGAATTGTTTCGAGAGCAAAGGTCGACATCGTTGTGAAAGCACCGAGCACGCCGGTGCCGAATAGAAGCAGGTTATCCTGGCTGATTAGTGCACCTGCTGCGATGGCACCGAACATGATTCCCAGTAGGAGTGATCCGGCTAGATTTACTGTCATTGTGCCATACGGCATAGTTTCAGCTGGCACGATGTTTGAGATTATGTAACGAAGGGCGGCACCGATAGCGCCGCCGAGCGCGACTAGTAGAACGAGTCGTACTTCCACACCATGCGCTGTGTGCTTTCAGTTTTCACCGCTTCGCCATATAGCGTTGGATTGAAGCGGGAAGTCGACGCGGAGTGAATTATGCGCATCATCTACGATTGGAGATTAGCCCGCGTCGTCGACGCGGAGGGGATTACTCTCGATGAGTTGGTTTGGGAACGTCAAAGTACAGGTGCTTTGGTCGATCGATTAGCAAATTTACAATCCGGTCGAATGAGTCATGAAGCCCGTGTTTTAGCAAATCGATTTGAGGATGCTGAAGTCGATTCTTTAGGTGCATTATCAGTAGAAGATTGGCCTGAAGAAAGTGCTGAAGAAATTGAATTATTCACTGAAGCCTCTAGTCGTTTAGCCAAACGTGGAGTTGCCGACTCGTCTGCGGATATAGATCGCCGACTCGATATGTTGGTTAGCTCGGCTAATGAACTTCGTTCAGCTTGGACAACCTCAGAAGCGCGTTGTGTAGAATGGGTTGGATTATTTCTTTCTGAGGTTGATTTAGACGGTCAGAGAGATGCGATTCCAGCCGCAGTAGCAAAGTCAATTTCGCTGGACTCCGCGGCTGAAATATTGAATGTTAGTTTACCTCCACACAAGCCTGATGAATTGGAATGGAATGCGATATTTGCTCATGCGAATGGCGTTGTAAATCTCGGGCAACAATTATCTGAACACGAGGATGCAATACGTGCGGTTTCGTATGATTATGTACCTTCTTTATCCAAATTAATTGGACCGTTAGGAGCAGCGAAATTACTGGTTCTAGCCGGTGGGCGAGAACGCCTCGCTCGGATGCCATCAGGCAGTCTACAAGTTCTTGGCGCATCTGCGGCGATGTCTGCACATCGACGAGGTGCGCCACCACCAAAACACGGTGCGATTTTGTTTTCAATGCCGGCGATTAGTCGTAGCCCAAGATGGGTTCGCGGCAAAATTGCTAGGTATCTGGCAGGTAAAGCCAGTATAGCGGTTCGAGTCGATCATTTCGGCGGCGAACCTTGGAGTGAGGAAAAAATCGCAGAAATTCACAAAGAAACGGAGGCAATCAAAGCAAGATTCCCCAAGCCTCCGAGCAGGAAGTGAAGAAATGGCTCGACGAAAACCGATTCAGATCGGTTGGGGCGTTCGTCGAGAAGGTAGGATTTTTTGGACAAGAAATGCGGTGAAGGGCGTTTCTGTGAGTGATGAGCGGCGGAAAAAGGATGGTCGAATCGAATGGCGCCAATGGAACCCGTCGAAATCGAAAGTCGCAGCAAGTTTAATCAAATCAAAATCCAATCCTAGTGAATTACTCCCCGAAACAGGCTCAACTTGCCTTTATCTTGGTGCTTCAACAGGCTCGACAGTTAGCCATATTCATGACCATGTTTGTGGTGCTGGAAATCATCATGGTGGGCAAGTTATCGCAGTTGAAATCGCACCACGGATGATGCGTGATTTAGCAAATTTAGCCGAGAATCGTCCTGGATTAATTCCGGTTCTGGGCGATGCTAGAAATCCTGCTGTTATTGCTCCATATTTGCGTGAAAAGGCTGATTGGTTACATCAGGATTTGAGCATCGCAGACCAGGCTGAGGTTTTTTTGAAAATGTCTGAGACTTTTTTGAAAAAAGGTGGCTGCGGATTACTTTCACTGAAAGCAGCGAGCGAGCGATGGAGTGAAGGAGGAGATGATTCTCGTTTTGATAGCGCGAGAAAATTGATTGATGATTCAGAAAAAATCACACTTATCGAAGAGATAGATATCTCACATTTCGAAGAGCAACATCGAATTTATTTTTGTCAGCGACTCTGATTAGCCCATTGCCGCGAGGCCACCGAGAGCGACGATGAAGAAGATAATAACAATAATTCCAATAATTGTCAAGCCGATAGTAATCCATGAGATAACCTGAGCTGCTTTCGCAGATCCTGAGTCAGGATGACCCGGTTGTCCATTTGTAATAGTCAGGGCACCATTAGCGATAATAACGGAAGGGATTGCGAGAATTATTCCACAACCGAAAGTTAAAGTTAAGATTATTCCAATGATAGACAATATCAACGCTAACATTGCATTCGTTTGAGTAAATTGACCCATTGGAGCACCTTGAACATAAACTGTTTCAGGAGCAGAATTTGGCTCTGTGGTTGGTGTACCGTCAAACCATTGCTGTTCTCCCTTTTCTTCCATGGTTGGTGGAAGTGGCAGTTCAATTTCAACCATTGTATTGTCTCTATTCGAATTAGATATGCTCATGACCTTCTTGCATTAGCCTTGCTCATGCCGGAAATGCCTGAGGTTGAAACGGTCCGTTCAGGTTTAATTCCGAATTGGGTTGGCCGGCGAATATCTTTCGTTGATTTACGCCGCCCTAATCTTCGATTCCCTTTTCCAGAAGATTTTGAAGAATCGTTAACCGATGCGGTTATCGAGCGCATCGATCGACGTTCGAAATATCTCTTGATTCGATTATCTACTGGGAAAACTTGGTTGAGTCATCTCGGTATGTCTGGAGTTTGGACAATCGGTGCGGATGGTCAAGCTAAACATGATCATTTTTACATCGAATTTGATGATGGCGCGGTGACTTCAGTCTACAATGATCCGCGTCGATTCGGCTTCATGGATTTATTTGAAACGAGTGAAGAAGCCAATCAAAAATTATTGCAAAATTTAGGTCCAGAACCACTGACTGATGCTTTCACCCATGCCGCCCTAAAATCGGGTTTCCACGGGCGGCAAACACCAATAAAAACC
>Ga0206686_1000657_pt1 | contig 9756 bp, 9 predicted proteins | sample M250012015metaG_FD_155447 | JGI IMG/M metagenome (GOLD analysis project Ga0206686, IMG submission 155447) | Ammonia-oxidizing marine archaeal communities from Monterey Bay, California, United States - M2 500m 12015 | ecosystem: Environmental > Aquatic > Marine > Intertidal zone | place: USA... | reverse complement strand
TTTTCTTTTGTTTACTTTGTTTTCTACTCAATTTTTTATTCGAGTCATTTTTGGAAACACAGGCAGGAATCGTGCTGTTTTGCGTACTGCTCATTTCATTAATTTCGGAAAAATTAAATACGAATTCGAACGAAATAGAATATCTTTAATCTTATGGAGAAAATGAAGATTTCAGTAGTAATACCCTGCAGAAATGAATCAAAACACATTGAAGAGTGTATCGACGCCATCTATTCTTCAGATGGGCTCCAAGAGGTAGAACTAAATGTCTTTGTTGTAGATGGAATGAGTGATGACGGCACGCGTGAAATTCTTCAAAGACAGATGACAAAATACAATAGCCTGCATTGTATTGACAACAAGGCTCAAACTACTCCTAATGCGTTTAACCTGGGAATTAATGAGGTGAATTTTGATTATCTATTGATTGTTGGAGCCAGACATATTTTATCGCCCAATTACCTCGGACTCTGTTTAAAAACATTAGTCGATAATTCGGACATATGGTGTGTTGGGGGACAATTGAAATATGAATTTACTACTGAAAAAAGCTGGATTATTTCAAAAGCCATGTCTACTTCTTTTGGAATGGGAATTGGAAACTTCCGAACACTGAACAAATCAGGCTTTACAGATACGGTGACGAGCCCAATGTATCCTAAACATGTTTTTGAGCAAATCGGTTTATTTGATGAGAAATTAATGCGAAATCAAGACGATGATTTTAATTATAGGCTCACAAAAGCAGGTGGTAAAATTTGGTTTTCTTCTGAAATCAGCTTAAAATATTATGTTCGAAGCACTTTTAAACAAGCGAGTAGACAATTTTTTCAATATGGGTATTGGAAGGTCTTTGTAAATAGGAAACATAAGAGGATTACCAGTATGAGGCAATTAATCCCTCCATTTTTCGTGCTCTTTCTTCTCCTGATCCCTTTATTTATATATGTCTCCATATATAGTTGCATAATATCATTGAGCCTTCTCGGATTTTATGCTGGATTGAATCTTTTATTTTCCATAATTCATGGCGAGCTCAATCCTGGAAGGATTATCGGAATGGTATCGACTTATTTTATTATTCATTTGTCTTATGGATTTGGATATCTAAGAGGTATTTTAGATTTTATAATTTTGAGAAGAAATCCTTCGAAACAACAACACGTATTAACACGATAACACATGATTCCATTTTCACCCCCTCGTATTGACCAAAAAGTCCTTGACGAAGTCAATGCTGCCTTGCTTAGTGGTTGGATTACTACAGGACCTAGAACCAAGCTGTTCGAAAAGAGGATTACTGCATATTGTGGCTGTAAAACAACGGTAGCCGTGAATTCATGGACCATGGGAATGGAAGTATTGCTTAAATGGTGGGGTATTGGACCAGGAGACGAAGTAATTATTCCTGTGTATACGTATTGCGCTAGTGCCAATGTGGTAGTCCATACGGGAGCAAAGGCAGTAATGGTAGATATAGGAAAAGACGACTTTAATATTTCAATGGAAAAAATAAAAGCGGCTATAACGCCAAATACAAAGGTTATAATGCCCGTGGATGTCTCAGGCTTTCCATGTGATTATCAGGAGATCTTTTCCATTGTGGAAGAATTCAAAGCTCTATTTAAACCAGCTAATGAAAAGCAAAGGAAATTGGGAAGAATCCTTATTGCTTCGGATGCTGCACACAGCTTTGGTGCCACATATATGGGTAAAAAATCGGGGGCACTTGCAGATATTACATGTTTTTCGTTTCACGCAGTAAAAAATTTAACCACCGGAGAAGGGGGAGCAGTTTGCTTTAATTTACCTGAAAGCTTCAATCACGAAGAAATTTATAAGGAGTTTGCCATAATCACATTGCATGGACAATCCAAAGATGCTTTAGCCAAAAGTCAAAAAGGCGGATGGAAATACGATGTGATAGAACCGGGATATAAATGCAATATGACTGATATTCAGGCCGCAATGGGTCTTATTGAGCTTGAACGCTACGAAGAAAATTTAGCTCGTAGAAAGGCTATATTTAAGTCGTACGATGAAGCCTTTTCCGCTGAAGATTGGGCGCTTACACCCAGATATCTGAACGAAGAAAAAGAATCGAGCTATCATTTATACCTACTCAGAATAAATGGAATAACTGAAGCACAGAGAGATTCGATTATTCAGAAAATATTCGAAAAAGAGGTGTCTGTGAATGTGCATTTTCAGCCCTTACCCCTACTCACAGCATATAAGAACCTAGGGTATTCCATTGAGAATTACCCAGAAGCTTTCAACAAATACAAAACGGAAATTTCTCTACCTGTCTATTTTAATTTGAGTGATGCTGATGTAAAGCTGGTGATTGCCGCCGTAATAACTTCTGTTCATTCAGTGCTTAATTTATAATACATGAAAAGATTGTTCGACATCCTTTTTTCTCTTATGGTATTGTCGCTGTTCTTTCCTTTTGGAATTCTGATTGCCCTACTTATTCTCATATCTTCTCAAGGAGGTATTTTCTTTCGTCAAGAGCGAATTGGTATACATGGAAAGCCTTTCAGGCTATTTAAATTTAGATCTATGCGAAGAGATTCAGAAAAATCAGGAGCTCTGACAGTAGGAATGAAGGATTCAAGAATCACTAAAATTGGCGTTTTTATACGTAAATTCAAACTGGATGAATTTCCACAATTTATTAATGTTTTAGTCGGAGAAATGAGTGTTGTGGGACCAAGACCGGAAGTCAAAGAATTTGTCGATCTCTATACGGAAGAACAAAAAAAAGTACTTGAGGTCAAACCGGGAATTACAGATTATGCATCCATTGCATACTTTAATGAGAATGAAATCCTGGCGAAATCGAACAATCCTAGGGAAACATACATCAAGGAGGTTATGCCTGATAAAATCAAAATCAATCAAAAATATCTTAATAATCCTACACTAAGTCATGATTTTTATATCATTTGGAAAACTATAATACGGATTTTTAAAAAATGATGTATTATTTATTAACTTGTATTTTCAAAACAGTATCATAATGAAAATCATTTGTTTGTCCTGTCTGGTAATCATTCTAACAAGCAGTTGTTCCAATTTAAAAACGATTAAGGTTTCTGCAATTGAAGACATGTGGTTTGAATATAGCCCGAATCAGAATATCAATCACGGATCGAGTTTTAAAGGAGAAATTTTACTTCAGACCTATGATGGTGTACAACATGAAATTTCCAAAAACGGAAAATTTTCATTCATCTCTCAGCATGTGGAGAAACATAGCAAATCAAATTTTACCATTGTAAAAAATCCCACCTCATTTGACGACAAATTGTGCATTGTGACTTTAACATACCGTTATAAAGATGAAGAATTCAGCACACAGGATACTATTGAAATGAACTTTGGAGGATCTCTGAATATTCTTCTCAATGGAGCAGATGGAGCGAAAGGAATAGATCAAAAGAACAGAGGGACTCCCCTATTATTTCGAAACGGCCATAATGGCGACGATGGAACACATGGCGACGATGGAATTTCTGCTGAAGATTACATTGCGCACATCTGGAAAGACACATCGTACGTATTTGTTCATTTAGAAAATGAATTAAATCATGTAGTTCACAAATACAAAATGACATTAGGGAACTCCCTGCATTTTGATGTATCTGGAGGTAATGGTGGAGATGGAGGTCACGGAGGAAATGGAGGAAATGGTAAAAACGGTCAAATAAAAAATGATAAAATAAAAGAGCCCGGTGACGCAGGAAATGGAGGTCGTGGAGGAGATGGAGGAGATGGAGGAGATGGAGGGAAAATGACCATTTTACTGCATACACAATGTGTAGATCTTGAACCTCGAATTACCCATGATAGTAAAGGCGGTTATGCTGGAAAAGAAGGTATGGGAGGAAAAGCAGGAAAACCCGGCACTCCATTATCTGGCCAAAAGGAAGCAAGAGAAGGATCTGTTGGATATTATGGGAATTCAGGATATAAAGGACACAAAGGATCTGTTGTCCAATACCTTCAGGACTTTAATATTTCTCATTACGAGTAATTATATGCTGCTGATTCAAGCACTTTTATCCTAACTCTCTTATCTATAATTTAAGCATAATTCACTTGAATGTCAAGTTTTATTTTGACTCAATACTGACTAACTTAAAGTAAAATACAATTGAATTTATGTTAGTCAAAACCTATTCCAGCACCCTGTCGGGTATATTGTCAACTACTATAACTATTGAAGTAAATTTAGGTAGCGGAGTGAATTTTTATTTAGTGGGGTTACCGGATAATGCCGTCAAAGAAAGTCATCAGCGTATTAAAGCAGCCTTTAAAAATAACAAGCTCAAATTTCCTGGAAGAGAGATTACCATTAATATGGCACCAGCCGACCTCAAAAAAGAAGGAACTGTTTTTGATTTACCGATTGCGATTGGAATATTATCGGTAAGCAATCAGGTAAATACATCGAAACTTGAAGAATATCTGATGATAGGTGAATTATCCCTAGATGGATCATTGCAATTTTGCAAAGGTGTTCTACCCAGAACAATGCAGGCTAAAAAAGAGGGTTTTAAAGGCATTATCGTTCCTCAACAGAATTATTTCGAAGCAAAATTGGTAAATGGCATTGAAGTAATACCTGCGCAAAGTCTACAATCCGTAGTACATTTCCTCAATGGAACGAAAGAACTAGATTTTCCTTCGGTAGTCAATACTACAGAAATATCCACTAATTCGAATCTCGATTTCCATGACGTTCAGGGACAATTTCAAGTCAAAAGAGCATTGGAAATATCGGCTGCGGGCGGACATAATCTTATTTTAATAGGACCGCCGGGTGCAGGAAAATCAATGCTCGCAATGCGTATGTCTGGAATTCTACCTGAAATGAACATTGATGAAGCCTTAGAAACAACCACATTATATAGTGTGTCAAATAAAGTCAATTATGATGGAGGACTGATTAATAAAAGACCGTTCAGAAAACCTCATCATACCATTTCAGATGTTGCACTTGTTGGTGGTGGGGGAATTCCAAAACCAGGAGAAATATCCTTGGCACATAACGGCATCCTCTTTCTTGACGAATTACCAGAATACAAGAGAAATGCACTTGAAGTGATGCGCCAGCCCATGGAAGACAAAGTAGTTACAATATCACGAGCAAGTTTTACTATGGATTATCCAGCAAATTTCATGCTCCTGGCAGCTATGAATCCCTGCCCTTGTGGCTATTTAAATCATCCTGACAAAAAATGCTCATGCAGCCCATTTCAAATTCAAAGATATCTATCTAAAATTTCAGGTCCTCTACTGGATAGGATTGACTTACATGTTGAAGTAGCTCCAGTTTCATTCGCTGATTTGTCCAGCAATAAAAAACAAGAAAGTAGTATTGAAATCAAAAAAAGAGTACTATCAGCCAGAACCATTCAGAACGACAGATTTAGTAACAAGAACATAAATCAATGCAATTCAAACATGACAAAATCAGAGTTAAAGGCACATTGTCAGCTGTCCATTGATTGCACAGAATTAATTGAACTTGCCATGAATCGTTTAAATTTATCAGCTCGAGCTTACGATCGCATTCTAAAGGTATCCAGGACAATAGCAGACCTTGATCAAAAAAAACAAATTGAGAAACAGCATGTAGCGGAAGCTGTTCAATATAGAGGACTGGACAAACTCAAAAATTATATTAGCTGAAGAAAATTTTAGGTATTAAACTCTATTTCAATATCCTCCATTGACTTTATCCACCTCATCTCTTTAGTATTTGAATCCAATAAGCAATATTCAAATGGAAATTTAAACGCCATATCAATATCATGGGTGGAAATAAGGACTCCTTTATCCTCATTCGTAGCAATTTCAACGAGTAATTCATACACCTTTCGTTTATTGGAATAATCAAGATGCGAAGTAGGCTCATCCAATAAAATAAAATCAGTTCCCTGAACATATGCTTTTGCAATAGCACAAAGCTGAAGCTCCCCCGAACTCAACTCATCTGTATATTTTTCAGATAGATGTGAAATCTTAAACTTGGATTTTGCTTCTCGAATACAGGCGAAATCTTCATCAGAATATTTTCCAAATATAGTAGTGTAATTGGTACGGGCCAGCAACAAGAATGCGTCTACAGTCAAATAAGGAACTCCTTGTTGAACTGAATTCACAAAAGAAATTTTCCTAGCGAGATCTGCTCCCTTATACTGCATAATTTCCTTTCCATCAATTTGAATAGAGCCCTTTAAAGGGTGAATTAATCCAGATAAAGTCCTCAAAAAAGCAGATTTTCCAATGCCATTTTTACCCATAAGTGCATGAACTTTACCTTTTTCAAAACAGATTCCATTGGCACTTATCAAGTGCGTATTAAATCCAATTGAAGTATTTTCTATAGAAATCATCTTACCTTACGAATTAATATATATATGACAAAAGGTGCTCCTATTAAGGAAGTCAGAGCATTTATTGGAACTATTAAAAATCCACTGACCTGTACAATCAGGATATCGCACGTTAATAAAAACAAGGCCCCGAAAATTATATTGGCAGTGGTTAAAACAAAGTGATTCTGTGTTCGAAATAGCATTCTTGTTAAATTGGGAATAGCTAATCCTACAAAAGCAATAGGGCCACAATACGCGGTAATTGTTCCAGCAAACAAGGCTGTAACAAAAATAATTGAAATGCGAAGCGTCTGAATATTGTACCCCATTAAGCGACATTCTTCTTCCCCTAGAGCCAATACATTCAGTGGTTTTACAATAAGGAATGAAAGAACACATCCAATAATAAATACCGTCACTATTATTGGAATTTGATGGGTAGAGACACCTTGTAGTGAGCCCATAGACCATAATGTAAACGCCTTTAGTGATTCTGCATGAGAAGTCACTTCCAGAATGGCAATAATCGACGTCACAAAACTCCCCAGCATGACTCCGAAAAGCAGTAAACTAATTTGACTTTTAATAAAGGAAGAAGTAAAGAGAATAAAAAGGCCAAATACAAAGGCTCCTAATAAAGCAGATCCAATTAGACCCAATTCAGTGCTGAAAAATCCTACTCCAGAGAGTATTCCAAGAGCCACCAGTAAACTCGAACCAGAATTAATACCTAAAACATATGGACCAGCTAATGGATTTTGAAATAAGGTCTGCATCAGCATACCCGCAACAGATAATCCAGCACCTGCAACAATAGCCATTACATTTCTGGGGAATCTAATCTCACGGATAATCACCTGATTGATGTCATCGTTGGAATAATGAAACAACCCATTATACGCATCCGAAAAACTTGTATTCACATCTCCAGAAATTAGTCCGAAAAAGAATAAAAAGACAATTCCTAATATGGCAATAAGAAAAAGAATGGGTCCTGATTTCACTATTTTCATTCTACCTGTTTGTAAAAGAATAAATCTGACGTATTACCCGTTCGAATTTTTATGTAATCTGATAACACCAAATCAGGCCTGCATGCTGATAGTTCCCAATATTTATTCGAGTCGTGAGAATAACAATAGATTTTACCATTTTTCATAGGATTCATATGAACTGCCTTCGAATTAGAAGTAAGGATAGCTTCCTTCGTGGGAAATCCGGGATTTAACCATAAAGAGGCTTTATTTCCCGAAGCCAAAGCCTTTTCAATAGTTAGATGTATACTTCCCGTTCCTTTTTGCCGAGAAAAAACATAATTCATTCCTGCATCTTTAAAAAGTTGTGAATGATAACTCTGACCTGCAGGGGCAAACCAAAAATCTCCAGTCACATTTCCTGAAATCATCAGAGGTCCTTTTTCAGATTTTTTATTCGTGTTTTTACACGTATTATAATTCGAACAGATTTCATTAAAGACCTCTTTTGCTTTGCTTACATTTCCTGTAAGATAGCCAAATAACAAGATCCATTCCGCCTTTCCCAGGGCATTTGTTTCTCGCCAATCATAATTTGGTATAGAATGTATTCCTACTTTATTCAAGATTTCCTGTTTTGGAAAAGAATTTGAGAATCCACTGTATATAACTGCCTGAGCCTTAGATTTTATTATTTTTTCAGGAGAAATCGCCTGTTCATCACCTAAAGATATGACCTTATTCGATTTCACCTTCGTATCATAAATGTACTTGACATCCGATACTGCCACAATCGTATGTTGACTATTTAATGCACTCAACATGCCCACATGGGTATTAGAAAGACATGCCAAGCGATGTAGTGGTTCCTTAATGTCAACATTGACTGCATTGTTTTTTGAGCCATTAAAATTAGGTAACTTGAATCGTCGTATTTGATCAGGATAATCGGGATTAATAATCTCAATAGTAATCAAATCCTTTGTTTCGGAAATGCGCAACCATTTGCTGTATTTACAGATGTTCTGTGCGTCTGATATTTGCGATTTATTTGGTTTATTTGCACACGAAACACACAATAAAACAAAAGCGAAATAAATCAGTTTCATTTAATACTGTTCAGTTTCATTGGGAAAATCTCCCTTTCTTACATCATCAATATACGCTTGAAAAGATTTAAGCATCTGTTTGTGCAGATTATTGTATTTTCTTAAAAAGCGCGGACTAAATTCGTTGTTTATACCCAGCATATCATGTACCACAAGTACCTGTCCATCCACACCTCCACCTGCACCAATACCAATTACTGGTATAGATACCATTTTTGCTACTTTTTCAGCCAGTGAAGCTGGAATTTTTTCTAAAACAATGGCAAAACATCCTACATCTTCCAATGCTTTAGCATCTTCTATTAGTCTGCTAGCCTCTTCTTCTTCCTGTGCTCTTACCACATACGTTCCAAATTTATAAATGGACTGTGGGGTGAGTCCAAGGTGTCCCATAACCGGGATTCCTGCAGTTAAGATTCTTTTGGTCGATTCCAGTACTTCCTGACCTCCTTCCATTTTTACCGCATGAGCTCCTGATTCCTTCATAATCTTAATCGCACTGGATAAGGCCTCTAAAGAATTCCCTTGATAAGATCCAAAAGGTAAATCTACTACCACCAATGACCGATTCACAGCTCGAACAACAGAAGAAGCATGATAAATCATTTGATTTAATGTAATTGGAAGAGTCGTTTCGTGCCCTGCCATAACATTTGATGCCGAATCACCTACCAAAATAACATCAATTCCAGCTTCATCTATAATGCGCGCCATTGAAAAATCATATCCTGTGAGCATGGATATTTTTTCTCCTACATTCTTCATTTCCTGAAGAGTGTGGGTAGTTACTTTTTTTACATTTTTATGTACTGACATACTACAAGGTAATTAATTATGAGTATTAAGATAATCTTCGACATTAACTTCTATTCTATTATTGATATTTGAAGTATCCGACTTTGAAAAATGACTTCCGGTTATTTTCTCATACAGTTCAATATAACGGTCAGAAATAATTTCTACAAAATCATCTGGTATATCAGGCATTTGTTGTCCGTTAAGTCCCTGAAACCCGTTTTCAATAAGCCATTGCCGTACAAACTCTTTCGACAATTGTTTTTGAGGAATACCTTTGTTCTGTCTTTCTTCATATCCTTCCGCATAAAAATAACGAGAAGAATCAGGAGTATGAATTTCATCTATCAATGTGACAATTCCATTGAATAAACCAAACTCATATTTGGTATCTACAAGAATAAGTCCTCGTTTAGCAGCCATTTCGGTTCCTCTGGCAAAAAGAAGTCTGGTGTAATTTTCTAATTGCTCATAAATGTCTTTCTC
>Ga0206686_1000656_pt1 | contig 9761 bp, 11 predicted proteins | sample M250012015metaG_FD_155447 | JGI IMG/M metagenome (GOLD analysis project Ga0206686, IMG submission 155447) | Ammonia-oxidizing marine archaeal communities from Monterey Bay, California, United States - M2 500m 12015 | ecosystem: Environmental > Aquatic > Marine > Intertidal zone | place: USA... | reverse complement strand
CTTATACAGATTATTTCGTTACTCCCCTTGGATGCGACAGTACTGTAATCACTACATTAACAATATTGCCTAATGAGGAAACAACCAATGAATATACCATTTGTACAGGAAGCTCCATTCAGGTGGGAACATCCACTTATGACACTGAAGGAGTGTATGTGGATACTTTACAAAATATGAATGGCTGTGACAGTGTCGCGCATTCGGTACTCTTTTTACTTCCAGAAATTACGGCAAGTGACGAAGCTACAATATGTATGGGAGGAAGCTTTGATTACAATGGAACCATTCTAACTGAGGAAGGGGTATACATCGAAACTTATACTACGCCTACTGGATGTGACTCTACCGTGTATCTTTCTTTATTTGTGACAGATCCTGATATTGGATATGACGCAGAGACCATTTGTTTGGGAGAAAGCTACAACTTCGGAGGAAACGAACTTGTCGCAAGTGGTATTTATATGGATACCATTCAGGCTCTAAACGGGTGCGACTCCATTGTTCGATTGGAACTGTCAGTAATTGACTGCTCTATTGATTTACAAATCAGTAATATTTTAACACCTAACTATGATGGACAGAATGACACCTGGAAAGTCAATGATCCACCTCAAATTATGGGATGCGACGTGAAAATATTTAACCGCTGGGGTGAAGTGATGTATGAAGCTACTGATTACAATAATGAATGGGCAGGAACCAGAGACGGAGAAGAATTACCTGATGGGGTCTACTTTTACTCTATCAAATGTTCAGACAAAGAGTATACAGGTTCTATTAATTTATTACGATTTAAAAAATAAGAAACCATGAAAAACATCATTTCAATTTGTATTTGTTTTATTGTGTTGGTTTCTTATGGCCAACAAACTCCACAGCGTAATGTATACGGATATAATAAGTATGCGATAAATCCTGCATATGCAGGAATGAGTGGGTGCACCGAAATTAATTTCTCTCATTTGAATCAATGGGTGAAGATTGACGGAGCACCACTAACGAGTCTTGTAAGTGCCAATGGAAGAATTGGTAAATCTCTTGGTCTAGGAGGACAGGTCATGGTGGACCAGATCGGTATGATACAGCAGGTATCCGGCATGGGATCAATCGCCTATGGCTTTACCTTTGCCAAACACCATCACGTACGATTGGGAGTATCTTTGGGCTATAATCAGTATCGGGTGGATCCCACCTCTGCAATTGCTTTTGATAATCTTGACCCCATCATTAACGGAGGCGTTCAATCAGGCGGTACAATTAATCTCGACATGGGTCTGGTATATGCATGGAAAGGGCTTGAGCTAAGTGTAGGCTCAAAACAGTTCATTCAATCCACCTCTAATATGTCCATTGCGGGAATAGATGGAGATGGATATGGTCTAAGAAGACATCTGAATTCGTACCTGGCGTACAATATTGGAATCTCGGATAAATGGCAGCTTACCCCTTCCGTTTATGCTAAAGGAACCAATAATGGGTATCAGCTTGACCTGAATACAGATATCAACTATAAAAACTTTATTTATGGTGGCTTAGGATACAGAACTTCAGTTGGTTTAGTCGGCAGACTGGGTATACAGATTCAGGAGCTGTTTTTCATAGGGTATGCCTATGAAACCCCGATGAGTAATATTGCCTCCTATAGTGCAGGTTCTCATGAAGTGATATTAGGCATCAAATTCTGCAAGAAGGAAAAACCGGAAGAAATACCAGCTATTGCAGAAGTAGTAAAAGAAGAACCCGATACTACAGCCAATGAATTGCGAAACGAAGCTATAGCCGTAGTACCAGCTATAGACACCGTATATATCACAAAAATTAAAGTCGATACCGTATACATCAAAGCACCTGTAACGGAAGTAGTTGAAGTAAAGGAGGAAGTGGTTAAAGAAGTGGTTGAGGAAGTAAAAGAAGTAAAAGCAGAATTTAAACCAATAGATAAAGATATCCTGTTTGAATTTGACAAAGCCATCGTAAAGAGAGAATCTTTTGGAGAACTTGAGTCCATTATAAATATTTTGAATTCAAGACAGAATTTAAAGATCTCTATCAAGGGACATACGGATGCAGTAGGAACTGAATCCTATAATATCTACCTTTCTAAGAACAGGGTGAATGCCGTTAAAGAATTCTTAATGTCCAACGGAATAGACAAAAGTCGGATATTGGTGGATGCCCTGGGAGAAAAAGTTCCTGTGGCGGATAACAATTCAGCAGAGGGAAGAAAGAAGAACCGGCGTGTTGAGGTTCGTTTTATTGAAAACTAAAATAACTATACTCTACAGGTCAACAACAAAAAGGCTTCATAAGGAAAATATAGCAGTATCTTTAGCTTATTACGAATAAACGTATTACGTTTATCATATCGTTAGCAACAAGCGAAAACTTGAACTGTAAAATGAAGTTTAGAAAAGCAACAGAAAATGATGTTTTAGTAATTGTGGAAATGATTGCTGATGATGAACTTGGAAAGAAAAGGGAAAATTTTCAAATTCCATTGCCTTCTGAATACCTAAAGGCTTTTGAAAAAATAAACTCTGATGAAAATCAAGAATTAATTGTTGTTGAAAATGAAGATTTGGAAATAATAGGCACTCTTCAACTATCATTTATACAATACTTGACCTATCGCGGTGGAATTAGAGCACAAATTGAAGCAGTAAGAATTAGAAAGGATAAAAGAGGACTCGGAATTGGAAAAATTATGTTTGAATGGGCAATTAATAGAGCCAAAGCGCGCAAAGCACATTTGCTTCAATTAACGACAGACAAAAAACGACCGAAAGCGATTAAGTTTTATGAGGAATTGGGATTTAAACAATCACACGAAGGAATGAAAATGCATTTTAACTGAAAACAGCCAATTGCTAACACCACCTAAACTGCATTAAAACGCAGTTTAGCCAAAACGTTATCCCAAGATTAATAATTAAAATCTTCATCAATTAAGTGAATGATTATGGATTATCACCTATGGAAGGTAAACCACTTAAGTATAAAATAAATCGTACTTTTAGGCCGTGAGTAGAATACTTAAAACAGCGGGAACCGTATTTTTTTCAGCATATATGCTGTTGATATGTTGTGGTTTTACTCTGTCTCATGTGTACTGTCCTAAAGGTGAACAGTGGGTTCTCGGTGCAGAAATGCCTCCATGTAAATATTCTTTTGAAGTTGAGTCTTCTTGTTGTAAACCTGAGAAGAAATGTGCTGATGTACCTGAAAAGAAGAATGATAACAGGAAGAAGGACACGTACAATTTTATATTCGATTTAGAAGGTAAAGAAGTTGCAACACTAGATGCAAAGTTTATAAATTATGACCTTCTACCTAGCTCTATTCCGGCAACAACTGATATTGATTTATTTTTGGATATTGCTCTTGAAAAAATCTTTCTCGGGTTTCATCCCCCACCCGATCTACTTAAACCTAATCTTACCAAGTTACAGGTCTTCCATATTTGATTTTATTATTCGTTCAGTTCTGCCGATAATTTTTATTGTATCGGCATTTCGTGTATACGCATTGTTTCAATTCAATAAAATCATTGAGGCTACATCTAAATTTATTAAACACTAAAACATCATTTAAAATTAAAAGTTATGAAAACAATATTATTATTAATCACATTATCAACTTCAGTAATATCATACGGACAAAACCCAAGTATGACCATTGCTCACACAGGAATTTCTCCTAATTCAGAACTAACCGTTTATGCCGGTGAGTCTATAGATTTTCTCTATGGAAGTGGAGGTAATCACCCTATGACTGAAGGATGGCAATCGGGTGCTGCGTCAACACCGATTCCCTTTGTAACACAAACGGTTAATTCTTCTATTCAATCTGTTACATTCACCCTAGATATACCAGGAACCTATTATTTCCATTGTGGCACTAACCCTGGGAATTCCAACAATTGGGGGCAAATAAATGTCTTGGATAGTACTTCAACGGGAATTACAGAAAAACAGCCCCTCAGCTATAATGTCTATCCAAATCCAGTATCAGATATCCTTACTATAGAAAACTTCATTGAGGAGGCATACATTTACAATATTAAAGGTGAGAAAGTATTCACTATCCAAAACAAATCAACGGATATAAGCACCTTCCCCTCTGGAGTTTATTTTGTTGAATCCAATGAACTTAAAATCAAATTCATAAAGCTGTAAATTATGAAAAATATACTATTAAGTAGCATAACAATGGTTGTGTTTGTAGTCTCTAGTTATGGACAAACTGCCTTTAGCTGGAGTCCAAACGATACAATTTTACAGACCGTTGATCCAAACCTATATACAGAATTGGACATTCATCAAATTAATCTTACTGGTGATACACTTGAATTGGGCATCGAAGTAGTTTATAATGATATTCCAGCATCATGGGACGGTATGATTTGTATACAAGGGTTATGTTTGGGGAGTATCCATCCAGCAGGGTTCACTGCTCAGATGGTTCCAATATACGATACAATATATGGGTATACTAAACTTACTGTATTTCCCCAAGGGGGCATGGAGAGTTGTAAATTAAGAATCAGAGTGTATGATGTAAATAACCCGATTGATGGTGATACTTGTACTTGGATTTTGAATTCTGCAACAAATACAATTAATGAACTTGACACTGGAGAACTTGCCATTTTTCCAAATCCCGCTTCTGATATGTTTAAAATCACATCTGTCAACCTATTTGATGAGGTTTGGATACTTGATTTTCAAGGAAGAAGAGTACGTCACGTAGCAATTGATTCAACTTATGAACTAGCTATTACTATAGATGACTTACCAATGGGAGAATATTTTGTTGAAATTTTTTCCAAAAAGGAGATTATTAAACGATTAAAATTAATCACACATGAATAAGCGACTTTTTGGGATTACATTTTCGTTGTTTCTCGGATTGAATTGTATAGCAGGGACGGTAAATCAGTCCCTGTATATTGTCTCCAACTTAATGCAGATGGTTAATAATACTCAAAGTCCGTACATTACATTCAACGAGAGCTCCGTTTTTTCGCAAGACAATCCAGTTTTAAATCTTACAACTGGTGATACGCTGAATTTGTGGGTATACAATTCAGATACCATAACACATGAGTTTGTTATTAAAGAAATAACGACACCTGTTAGCATTCTTGCTGGTGATTCAATTTTTATACAGCAAGAGTTCTCATCAGAAGGTGTCTTTATCTACCATGACCCATTTGACTATCCAAAATACACTTATCTCGGTCTTGCAGGATTAATTGTTGTAAAAAACCACAATTATGCCTGTTTTTACTGGAATATGAAGGAACACAACTCCGATTGGAACAGTCAACTTTTATCAGGCGGAACAGTAACCTGGAGCAATTATGACCCCAAGTATTTCACGGTAAATGGATTCAGTAATCCAGATATTAACCTAGATACTTTAGCCAGAATTACAGGGCAAGTAGGTGACACCTTGTATTTATATCTTTCCAACACTGGACAATCAATTCATTCAATTCATTTTCATGGATATCACCCCATTATTGAATATTCAAGTAAAAACCCTGACCATATCGGACGAGAGAAAGACACTTTTCCTGTCTACCCTATGGAATCCATAATACTACGTATCATTCCTGACAAGCCAGGAGAATATCCTGTTCATGACCATAATCTTGTGGCAGTTACAGCGAATAATATGTATCCGAACGGCATGTTCTCCACAATACTCATTACACCATGAAAAACTATATTATTATTTTACCATTTCTGTTTGGACTTACGCAACTTCATGGTTTGGCTCAGATAGACACTTCACACACAATTTTTTCTAAAATGGATATTTCTCCTCAACATACCCTTTGGGATGGTAATCAAACCATGCTAATGGGGTACACCCAACTAATGGGAGCAGCAATTGATATTCCTGGGCCCACATTGGTGTACACAGAAGGTGATTCAATTGAATTGAAACTTAGAAATATGTCTCAGGGGAATGCTCATACAATCCATTTACACGGCTTGGATGTTAATCAACAAAATGATGGTGTGCCTCACCTTTCTTTTGAAGTAGGGCATAACGAAACCAAACCCTATTTTTTTAAAGCTCCTCACCCTGGCACATACATTTACCATTGTCATGTAACATCAACCCTTCATGTTCAAGCCGGCATGTACGGATTACTTATCGTTGAACCAGATGGAGGCAACAACATTACATGGAACGGAGGCTACGGCTATGACAAGGAATATGCCTGGATGACTTCTGAAATAGATACAGTATGGCATGCGGATTCACTTATCAATCATTCCCATGACACTACCACTATGCAATTTTTAATACCGAATTATCAACCGCAGTACTTTTTTATAAACGGAAGGTCCGAAAATCAATTATCGGATCCAACAATTGCAATCAATGCAAGTGCGAATGAAGTTGTTTTACTTCGACTTGCTAACGTGGGATTCTTTGGGAACATGTTTGTTTTTCCCTCACAACTTGGAACCAAAATCATTTCATCAGACGGCAGACCTCTTCCTGCTGAGGAAATAACAGACACACTAATTCTACTGCCTGGGGAACGCTATCAGGTTTTATTGGAATCTGCTACTGAATTTATCGATTCAATTGCTGTTTCCTATTTTAATATGAATACAAGGCAGAATATAAATACACAATATGCTCCCATCAATATTGAAGGCTTTCATTCAGTCTCAGAATTAACTGACCCTGCCATCTTAATTTACCCCAACCCTGTACAAGATAAATTGTACGTTGAGAATGTTGAAGAAGAATCATTACAGATATTAGATGTATACGGAAAACTAGTTCTTGAGTTTGAAAATACTGGAATTATTGATGTTAGTAAATTCCAAAAGGGAGTCTATTTCCTGAAAGGAGAGCGTAGAATAATTAAATTCATTAAACAATAAATAACATGAACATTTAATTAAAAATATTCCTTTCAACCTTTGGTGTAGCATTATTGGTTCTTGTCGGATTATTAGAACTATATTTTTATTTAACAAAGTGAAAAGAAAACACGCATGCACAACAATGTGTAAATTGCATAAAAAACGCAGTTTAGCTCAGACGTTGGCAGTATTATAAAGTACTTATGAAAACTATCTTAACATTTACCTTATTTTTCTCCTCTTTGCTGACTTATGCCCAAAACAAAGAGGAAATAATTAAAGCTGAAAATTCATTTTTTGGTGCGGTAAAATTAAAATTAGAATATGATAGTTTAAATCACCTTACAAAAAAGACAGGTATAAGCAAAGATGAAAATATTAAGCCGTTTTACCATCTTGTAGCAATTGAGACATATAAATATGACGAAAGAGCTAATTTGATTGAAATAAGAAGCTATGATGAAAATGAGAAACTAATATCTACCGAATTTGAGGATACACCTATCGTAAAAAAAGTATATAATAAAAAAAATCAAATTATTGAAGAATGGTATCTAGATGAGAATGAAAAACCTAGAGAAGAATATGCAATTGCCAAATACTCATACGATACAAAAGGGAATAAAGTATTTGAAGGTTGGTATAACGAAAAAGGTGAAAAACGGACAGAAAAATAGTTGCTAACACTCCCTAAAATCCATTAACCAAACCAAGCCCGACCGTCATCACGTATTTATTTTCATCTTTCGTCCAAAATCATTACCTTAAGGTACTCTCTTATACCTAAAACTCATTATCATGAAAACTCTTCTCCTATTTCTATTTTCAATTGTTCTTTTAGTTAACCTCCATGGTCAAAATGGCTGCTCCTTAAATTTTGAAGGAACTTCCTCATGGCCTCCCCTTATCTGTGATGTTCAAATAGACAATGGAACAAACCCGAATAACAGCTGGCAAATAGGCGAACCGCAAAAAAACACCTTTACATCGGCCATTTCGACTCCAAATGCCATTGTCACTGATCTGACCGACCCATACCCTGTGAACGATTCTTCTTCATTTATCATTGTACATATCGCCGAAGATGGGTTGGTCCCCGACCCTATGATTGGCCATTGGTTTGAAATTAGTTTTGCTTATTGGGTTGATACTGATTCAACAAATGACTATGGATATATTGAGTTTTCTCCTGACAACGGCACCTCCTGGTACAATATAACGGACAATTCCACGAATTTTTTCTTTTGGAATTCAAATTCAGACTTCTTGCGTGGAAATTCGAACGGTTGGACATATGCACATGGCAATTACGATAATGGCCTCGGGAATGGTCCGTTTAACATCAATCTTGGAGATACCGTGCTTTTTAAATTCACTTTCGTATCTGACTCTATTTTTGACAACAAGGATGGCTTGATGTTTGACAATTTTCAGATCTTTGATGCAGCCGAAGGTATAGATGAATACCAGCTTATGGATTCCAAGGTGTATCCGAATCCGGCCAGTACATCGATACTGATAGAATTTGAAAACTCAACACATGCCTCGTACGAGCTGTCGGTGCATGACCATCTGGGAAGGGAGATTTATAGTGCAAACACAAGCCAAGGTGAAATTACAGTCGATCTGCAAGGGTTTAATTCTGGATTTTATCAGTACAAGCTCTTCTGCCCTGCTAATCAAAAACGTTCCACAGGAAAGTTTGTGAAGAACTAATTAAAAGATTACCTCTTATTCTTTTGGTTTTCTTTTGTCTTCACGAGGCCCTCGTTTGTAGATAATCAAGCCATTTAAAAAATTTCGCAAAATCTGATCCTGGCATTCCATGTATTTTGGGTGATCTTCACTTCTGAAAAAAGCACCTAATTCACTTTTGGAAATTTCAAAATCCACCAAAGCCAAAACCTTAACGATATCGTCGTCTCTCATTTTTAATGCTACGCGAAGCTTTTTTAGTATATCATTATTTGTTAGACCCATTTCATTGTGTTTTGGTGCAAGTTAAGTAAAAGCGGTAACTCTATTATTGAAAGCTAATCCTTATTCATAGAATGAATATCGTTGTGACGTTCTTCGATATCGTCCTTGACCTTTTGAATGCATTTCGCTAAAATCGCCAGCTGTGTTCTCTTATTCATTGCCAGCCATTTCCAGCTTTCCTGCTCGTGGTCCACAGCTCGAGCCACGTGGTACAGATTGTTTAAACCATAACTGAGCAGCCATTTCTGCGCATCTTCATTCCCCTCACACCCATTAATCATCGCCATGAGATGCGCATATCCATTATCCATCAACCATTCTCTCGATTCATCTTTTAGCTTAATAGCATACGTGGCATGAACCAGCTCCTCATAGCCATTTTCCTTAAGCCATTTCTGGAGCTCCAGATTTCCCTCCACTGCCTTAGCCCATGCCAGAATCACCATGTTGGAGTAATTGATAGGCCTTAAAGGAACTTTAGTTTTCTCAAGCTCTTTTTTCTCTTTCTTTTTTTTATTTCGATTAAATAATCCCGCCATTATCCAAAGAATATATACGATACTATAATTGCTGCTACAATACCAGCTAAATCAGCAAACAAGCCTGCTGTAACTGCGTATCTGGTTTTCTTTATACCTACAGATCCAAAATACACAGCCAATACATAGAATGTAGTTTCAGTGCTTCCCTGCATCGTGGCTGCAATACGTTCTTGGAGAGATCCAATACCGAAATTTGTCATAATCTCCACGTATGCACCTCTGGCACCACTACCACTTAATGGCTTCATAAATGCCACAGGAAGAGCATCAACCCACTCCGTCACCGTAAGACCAATACTCAAAACGAACCACCTGACACCTTCAAGAATTCCTCCTAAAG
>Ga0206686_1000655_pt1 | contig 9764 bp, 10 predicted proteins | sample M250012015metaG_FD_155447 | JGI IMG/M metagenome (GOLD analysis project Ga0206686, IMG submission 155447) | Ammonia-oxidizing marine archaeal communities from Monterey Bay, California, United States - M2 500m 12015 | ecosystem: Environmental > Aquatic > Marine > Intertidal zone | place: USA... | reverse complement strand
CCGAGGATCGCCAGTCGGGCTTCCTTGGCCTGGTTCAGGGCGTTGGCCAGGACGTCGGCGGGAATGCCGTCGATCTTGGTGTCCAACTGGAGTGCGGTGACGAACTCCGCCGTACCGGCCACCTTGAAGTCCATGTCGCCGAAGGCGTCCTCCGCACCGAGGATGTCGGTGAGAGTGACGTACTCGCCGTCCTTGTAGATGAGGCCCATGGCGATGCCGGCCACCGGGGCCTTGATCGGCACACCGGCGTCCATCATCGAAAGGCTGGAGGAGCACACCGAACCCATGGAGCTCGAGCCGTTGGACGCAAGGACCTCCGACACCAAGCGCAGGGTGTAGGGGAATTCCTCGAAGCTCGGGATGATCGGGAACAGGGCCCGCTCTGCGAGCGCACCGTGGCCGATCTCACGACGCTTCGGACCCCGCATGAAGCCTGTCTCACCGGTCGAGAAGGGCGGGAAGTTGTAGTGGTGCATGAACCGCTTGCGGTCGACCGGGTCGATGCCGTCGATCATCTGGTCCATGCGACCGGTACCCAGAGTGGTCATGCGACCGGTACCCAGAGTGGTGAAGTTCAGCACCTGGGTCTCGCCCCGCTGGAAGAGGCCCGAACCGTGCGCCGTGGGGATGACCGCCACCTCCGACGACACAGGCCTCAGGTCGCCCGTGCCACGCCCGTCGATGCGGACGCCCTCGGTGACGATGCGGGATCGCACGGCCTCCTTGGTGACCGCACGGATGGCACCGGCGATGTGGCGATCGGCATTGTCCACCTCGGCGAACTGCGGAAGCAGCTCGTCGAGGAGCTCGGCCTTGAGTGCCGACTCGGCGGCACCACGCTCGGCCTTGTCGGCAATGGTCTGGGTCTCGGCGATGCGCTCGGCACTGGCAGCCTCGACCGCAGCGAGCACCTCGGGGGTGTAGTCGCTCGTGACCTCGTAGGCCATGATCTCCGGCGCTCCCACGGCGGCCACGAGCTCCTTCTGGAGCTCGATGACCTCGCGGATGAACTGCTTGGAGAACTCCAGGCCGTCAGCCAGAACAGCCTCGTCGACCTTTGGGGCACCGGCCTCGTAGACGTCGCAGGTGGCCTCGGTGCCACCAGCCTCGACCATCATCACCGCGACGTCGCCGTCGTCCAGCAGGCGGCCGGCAACGACCATCTCGAAGGCCGACTCGCTGCCCTCCTCGTAGGTGGGATGCGGAATCCACTCGCCGGCCGCAGTCCAGGCGATGCGCACCGCACCGACCCCACTCGCCGGCCGCAGTCCAGGCGATGCGCACCGCACCGACCGGGCCGTCGAACGGGATGCCGGACAGCATCAGGGCCGCCGAGGCGCCGTTCAGGGCCAGCACGTCGTGGGGGTTCTCCATGTCGGCACCAACGACGGTGCCCACGATGTGGACCTCGTTTCGAAAGCCGTCCGGGAACATTGGCCGTAGCGGACGATCGATGAGGCGACAGGTCAGGATCGCCGATTCCGGCGCCCTACCTTCACGACGGAAGAACGAGCCGGGGATCTTGCCGGCGGCGTACATCCGCTCCTCGATGTCGACCGTAAGTGGGAAGAAGTCCGCACCCGGTCGGGGGGACTTCGCTCCGGTGGCGGTCACCAGGACCGTAGAACGGCCGATCTGAGCCAGGACGGCTCCGCCGGCGAGACCGGCCATGCGGCCTGTCTCGAACGACATTGTCTTTTCGGTCCCGCTGAATGTGCAGGAAACCGTGGTTGCTTCAGTCATGCTTCTCTCTTCTCGTAGCCCGCCCGAAACGACTTCGGACGGTTCGACGGCCGCGATCTGCGGCATGTCGGGGATGTGGACGCGTGTCGTCCGTCCCCACTCATCGTTCTGGTTGTCGGTCCCGGTGGTCCGGTCCCCGACGCGACCCGGCCGACCCACAGGTCACCCGGAATCAGATTCGACCTATCGGCGAAGGCCCAGCTTGGCGATGATCGCCCGGTAGCGCTCGACGTCGTTTTTCTTGACGTAGTCGAGCAGCCGCCGGCGGCGACCCACCACCATCAACAAGCCTCGCCGACTGTGATGGTCCTTCTTGTGGACCTTCAGGTGGTCGGTGAGGTGGTTGATGCGGTCGCTTAGGAGCGCGATCTGCACCTCGGGAGAACCGGTGTCACTCTCGTGCAGCCGGTTGGACTCGATGGTGTCGCCCTTGGGGGGCAGGTTGGTCGGCATCGGAACCTCGGGTATCGGACCCAGCCTCGTGGTGCGCTGTGCGCCACCGGAAGCCATTCGGAGGGTCGGAGGTCTTCGATTCCGACCCTGAACGACCCGGTCGGGTCGTCCTCGGAGGCAAAGGGTACCAGCGGCGCCGTTACGGACCACCCCGGGAGAATGCCGACAACTGGCCGCCCTCCGGGTCCCCAGCCATCGTATTGTCGCCCTATGGCCACCCGCCTCACCCACCTGGCGCTCCCCTGCCGTGACCTGGACGCCACCATTGCCTGGTACGAAGACCACACACCGATGCGGACTTTCCACCGTCGGGTCGACGTGGACGGCGAAGTGGCGTGGCTAGCCGACGAGGGGTCCGAGTTCGGCTTGGTGGTGGTGCAATCGTTCGAGGCCCGGGACTCGGGTGAACCCCAGACCATCCTGTCGCCATTCGCACACCTGGGATTCGACGTGGACGGCCCAGCAGAAGTAGAGGCCATGGCCGAGCGGGGTCGGGCTGAGGGCTGCCTGCACTGGGAGGCCGAGCAACTACCCCCGCCCATCGGCTACCTATGCGCCCTTACCGATCCCGACGGGAACGTGGTGGAGTTCAGCTTCGGCCAGAGCCAGGAGGCCTTCGGCAGTTGAGGTCGGCCGGTCAGTCAGCGCGGATGGCAGCCAGCAGGCGGACCATCTCGACCGCGGCATCGGCGCAGTCAGCGCCCTTATCGCCCCGCTCCTCGTCAGCCCGCTCCATGGCCTGCTCCACGGTGTCGGTGGTCAGCACCCCGAATACCACGGGTACACCGGTGTCATGGCCGGCTCGCATAATCCCGGCCGCTGCCTCGCCGGCCACGTAGTCGAAGTGTGGGGTCTCGCCCCTGATGACCGCCCCCAGGCATACCACGGCGTCGTAGCGGCCCGACTCGGCCATAGTCCGGGCGGCTAACGGCACCTCGAACGCCCCGGCCACCCAAGCCAGGTCCACGTCGTCGTCGGCAACCCCGAGAGCCACCAGGCGATTCCGGGTGCCGGCGACCAAGCTGGACGATACGAACTCGTTGAACCGGCCGGCCACCAAGCCGATCCGCAGACCGGCGCCATCAAGGGGGGCGTCCAGCGTCCTCACGACGCTCCCCCCTCGGCTCCCGCCTCGTCAAGGATGTGGCCCATGCGGTCCCGCTTGGTCTCCAAGTACCGGACGTTCTCCGGGTTGGGCGAGGTGTCCAACGGAACCCGGTCAGTGATCTCCAGGCCGTAGCCCTCCAGGCCGCCGTACTTGGCCGGGTTGTTGGTCATGAGCCGCATGTGGGTGATGCCCAGGTCGGACAGCATCTGGGCCCCCACGCCGTACTCCCGGGAGTCCACCGGAAGCCCCTGCTGGAGGTTGGCGTCCACGGTGTCCAGCCCCTCGTCCTGAAGGCCGTAGGCCCGTAGCTTGTGGCCGATGCCGATACCCCGACCCTCATGCCCCCGCAGGTAGACCACTACACCAGCCCCCTCGACCCCAATCTGGGCCAGGGCGGCGTCCAGTTGGGAACCACAGTCGCAGCGCAGGGATCCCAACAGGTCTCCGGTCAGGCACTCGGAGTGGACCCGGACCAGCGGGGCGTCGATCGAGCCCAGGTCGCCCAGCACGTAGGCCACGTGCTCGTCCTCGTCCAGCAGGGACCGGTAGGCGTGAGCGGTCCACTCGCCGTACTTCGTGGGGATGCGGGCCGAACCGAAGTGCTCGACCAACTTCTCATGGCGTCGACGGTGGCGAATCAGGTCGGCAATGGTGATGAGTTGCAGCTCGTGCTCGGCGGCGAAAACCTCCAGGCGAACCGAAGTGCTCGACCAACTTCTCATGGCGTCGACGGTGGCGAATCAGGTCGGCAATGGTGATGAGTTGCAGCTCGTGCTCGGCGGCGAAAACCTCCAGGCCGGACAGGCGGGCCATGGTGCCGTCATCGTTGACGATCTCGCACAGCACCCCCACCGGCTGCCGATCGGCCAACGCACACAGGTCGACGGCAGCCTCGGTGTGTCCAGCCCGCTTGAGCACGCCGCCCACTCGGGCCCGTAGCGGGAAGATGTGCCCGGGACGGGCGAACTCCGCACGGCGCCGCTCCGGATTGGACAGGCCGACCACGGTGGCCGACCGGTCCGAAGCCGAAATCCCGGTTGAGGTGCCCTCCACCAGATCCACCGACACCGTGAACGCCGTACGCATCGATTCGGTGTTCTCGGCCACCATGAGCGGCAGGTCCAGTTCGTCGGCTCGCTCGTCGGACATGGGGGCGCAGATCACCCCGCTGGTGTGGCGGATCATGAACGCCATCTTCTCCGGCGTCATGGCGTCGGCGGCGATGATGAGGTCACCCTCGTTCTCCCGGTCCTCGTCATCCACCACGACCAGGAACTCGCCCCGGGCGTAGGCCTTGATGGCGTCTTCGATGCTGGATAGCGGCATCAACCGCTCCCTTCATTGGCAGGGATATGCCCAGCAGCCAGCAGGCCGGCCACGTAGTGGGCGAGGACATCGGCCTCGACATTGACCTGGTCGCCGGGAGCCCGGCGGCCGAACGTCGTGACCTGGAGGGTGTGTGGGATGAGGGCCACGTCGAACGTGTCGTTGTCGACGGCAGCCACGGTCAGGCTGGTCCCGTCCAGGGTGACCGAACCCTTCTCGACCACCTTGCCGGCCAACTCGTCGGGTAGGCGGAAGGACAGCCGACGGGAGCCGTCAGACAATTCCCGGACGGCCAACACCTCGGTGACCATGTCGACGTGGCCCTGGACCACGTGGCCACCGAACCGTCCTCCAGCGACCAGCGGCCGCTCCAGGTTGACTGGATCGCCGGGACTCAAGCCACCGACGGTGGTGCAGTCGAGCGTTTCGGGGACGGCGTCGACGGCAAACCAGCCGTCCGCCCACTCCACGACGGTGAGGCAACAGCCGTTCACAGCGATCGACGCGCCGAGGGTCACATCGTCGAGCACGGTCGTCGCCTCGACGACGACACGACGACCGTCGCCGACCTCGTCGACCGACCGGACGGCGCCGAGTTCCTCGACGATTCCCGTGAACATGTGTCCCGTTCTCTCCTGCGTATCCGATCCCCGGGAGGGGTCGCGGGAGCCGACGGGACCCGGCGCCGACCGCCACGACCGCCGGTGACCCGAAGGGCCAGCGGTCGCGAAGACGACTCCGCTTCCGACGTCCTCTCCCATCCGGACTCTGACCGTCGGCCCAGGACTCGCACCTGATCGGCCCCGGAAGGCGCCTCACGGCGACCTTTCGGGGTTCGCGGGCTGGTCGGATCGCTCCGATTCACCGCCGGTCGGGACTTTCACCCAACCCCGAGGACTGTGTTGTGCAGGTCAGCGTACCGGCGGTCCGGTCCTGGCCACCCAGCCGGGTCCGCCCTCAGTAGACGCCGAGGAGGCGTCCTGACATGGCCAGCACTGCCACCGCTATCACCGGACGGACCGCCCGAACTCCCCCGATCACGGTAAAGCGGGCCCCGAGACCCCCGCCGGCGGCGAAGCCGGCGGCTAGGACGAGGGCCGGGGCCCAATCGACCAGGTCCCGGGCGACGAACACCGGGAGGGCGGTGACGGTGACCACCAGGATGACCACCACCTTGATGCCGTTGGCAAGCACTAGGTCCAGGCCGGACCGGGACAGGGCCAATACCAAGAGCAGGCCGATACCGGCCTGGAATGCCCCGCCGTAGCAACCCACGCCGAAGAACACAATCCCCGCCGTGGTCGGCGACCAGTGGCGAGCAGTCGCACCGATTCTCGGGGGGCGAAGTGACAGGACTAAGAGCGGGACCATCACCACCCCGAAGACCCGTTCGAAGGTCTCGGCAGGCAACTGGGAGACCAGCAGTGACCCGGTGAGTGACCCAGCGACCACAGGCACCAGCACCGGGAGCGCCCGGGACACGCCGGAGACCCTGAGCCGTCGGAAGGTAGCCATGGCACTTACGTTGGAGGCCAGGATCCCAACCCGGTTGGAGCCATTGGCCACGTCGCCCGGCACGCCGGTCAGCACCAGGAGCGGCACGGTTAGCAGCGACCCACCCCCGGCCATGGTGTTCACGCAACCTGCGAACAGGCCACCGATGACCAGCAGGACGACATCGAGAAGGTCCACGCGAGGTCCGGTCAGGCCAGGGCGGCCCGGGTGTCGACCACGTCTCGATGGAGTTGTTCCACGAGCGCCTCGACGCCGTCAAAGGTGCGTTGGTCACGGAGTCGCCGCGTGAACCGAACTCGGGCCTCTTCGTCGTAGAGGTCGGGGCCGCCATCGTCCGGCCCACCCACGTCGAGCAGGTGGGCCTCCAGAAGCACAGCACCGTCCTGGTAGAAGTGGGGTCGGGTCCCTAGTGAGACGGCCGCTGGATGCACCGTGCCGTCGGGCCTCTCGTACCAGCCGGCGTACACGGCGTCCTCGGGAAGCAGAATCGAGGGATCGACACGGACGTTGGCTGTCGGGAATCCCAGTTCCCGGCCCCGACGGTCACCTGTGTCAACCACGCCCCGGACCTCGTAGGGGCGGCCCAGCATGGAATTGGCCCGCTTCAGGTCGCCTCGGGCCAGGGCCCGCCGGATGAAGGTGGACGAGACCTGCTCGTGGTCGCGAGCCGGACTGCCGGTCAAGCCGATCAGGCCCAGGCCGAGGACCTCGAAGCCCATCCTGGAGCCCATGTCGCGCAGGAGCGCCACGTTGCCCAAGCGCTGGTGGCCGAAGTGGAAGTCCTCCCCGACCACCACCAGCCTGGCTCCCAGGCACCCGACCAGCACGTCGGCCACGAACCCCTCGGCGGACTCCATGGCTCGCACCTCATCGAACGGCACCACCAGGGTCAGATCCACGCCCGTGGTGGCCAGCTGTTCCAACTTCTGCTCGTTGTCAGTCAGCAAGAGCGGCGCCGACTCGGGCCGGACCACGGTGGCCGGATGCCGGTCGAAGGTGACAACCGCCGAGGCCAGCTCCCTCTCTTTGGCCAGGCGTCGGACCTCGGCGACCACCTGTCGGTGGCCGACGTGCACGCCGTCGTAGGCGCCGATGGTCAGAGCGGTCCCCGGCGACGAGGGGTCGTAGGGGCTCAACTCCCGGCGGATCTCCACAACGGCGAGGCTAGCGAGCGGCTGTCGGTCAGTCGGAACCGTTCAGGAAACGGCGGGGGCCAGGACGACAGCCGGCTTAGCCCCACCCCGGTGGGGCTCGTACACGGCCAGCAGCGCCCCATCCGGTCCGTGGACCGGCCACGGGCCCACCTCGGTGGACCCCGGCTCTACGCCCAGGCGGTCGGCGGTCAAGGTCCAGCGGTCGGCCAAAGGAAACGTCAACGGCCGTGGCCTCGTCGACATGAACGCCACCCAGATCGCGGAGGGCCTCGGTCATGGGCAGCAGGATGGGGGTCTCGACTGGGTGGGCCTCGACCTCGGTGAACGACCCGATCGAGGTCCGACGGAGGTCGCGGAGATGGGCGCCACCGCCGAGGGCCGTCCCGAGGTCTGCTGCAAGGGTGCGGATGTAAGTCCCCGAGGAGCAAGCCACCGCTACGTCGTAGGTGCCCTGCTTGTCACCGGGTACCACGTCGAAGCGGTGCACGGTCACCGTTCGGGGACTTCGTTCCACCTCACCGCCCTCCCGGGCGATCTCGTGGAGTCGCCGGCCACCGACCCTGACCGCCGACACCATGGGTGGAATCTGCTGGATGACGCCAACGAACGCCCGTGCGGCGGCCACCACCTGGTCCGGATCCACGGCCGACATGTCATGGACGGCGGTCACCTCGCCCGAGGCGTCCAGCGTCGATGTCTCGGTCCCCAGGACGACCCGGCCCGTGTACTCCTTGGGCAGAGCCGTTAGGAAGCGGAGCAGGCGGGTGGCCCGACCCACACCGAGGACCAGGACCCCGGTGGCGTCGGGGTCCAACGTCCCCGAGTGGCCTACCTTGCGGGTGCCCAGCACGCCCCGGGAGCGCGCCACCACGTCGTGACTGGTCCAGCCGGCCTCCTTGTCGATGACGATGACCCCGTCGGGTTCGGCCGGCCGGTCGGCCACCTCACTCCTCCTCGTCGAACGGGGCAAGCCCGCGAAGGATCTCCTCGATGCGGTCGGCCGAGCGGACCGTGTCGTCGACCACGAAGGTCAACGGGGGGACGCGTCGAACCCGGGCCTGGGATCCGATGGCCCGTTGGAGCCGCGGCCGGTGCTCGGCTAAGGCCTCTATAAGCCCGTGGTCGTCGACGTCAGAGGTGACGTAGACCCGGGCCATGCTCAGGTCGCGGTCGGTCTCCACACCGGCCACGGTGAGGAATCCCAGGCGGTCGTCGTCGATGCGCTCAACCTCGTCGGCCAAGATGCGCACCAGGAGCTCGTTGAGCCGATCGGTCCGGTCGTAGCCGCGGGTGGCCCCACCCGAGCGACGCCCCTGGGGTGCTCCCCGTCCCATGGTCGACCCCTAGGCGCGGGGAATCTCCCGTTCCTCGAATGTTTCGATGACGTCGCCCTGCTTGAGGTCCTGGTAGTCGGAGAGCCCGATACCGCACTCGAAGCCCGACTGGACCTCCCGTACGTCGTCCTTGAACCGGCGGAGCGAGCTGACCTCGCCCTTCCAGATGATGGCGCCCTCCCGGAGGAAGCGCACCTTGGAGCCCCGGGTGATGGTGCCGTTGGTGACGTAGCAGCCGGCGATCTTTCCAACGCGAGGGACGGAAAAGATCTCCCGGACCTCGGCGTCGCCCGTCACGACCTCCTCGAACTCCGGGGCCAGCAGGCCGAGCATGGCTGACTCAATTGACTCAATGTCCTCGATCAGCTTGTAGATGATCTCGTAGGAGCGAATCTCCACGTTCTCGGCGTCGGCCATCTCGCGAGCCTTGCGCTCGGGCCGCACGTTGAAGCCGATGATGGTGGCATTCGACGTGGCAGCCAACTGGATGTCGTTCTCGGTGATCCGACCCACCGCCCGGTGGACAAAGGCCAACTTCACGTCCTCGCGCTCAAGCTTGCGGAGGCTCTCGGTGACGGCCTCCAGCGAACCGTTCACGTCGGCCTTGACGATCAGGTTCAGGGTGGCCGCCTCGCCCTTCTGGATCTGCTCGAAGATGTCCTCCAGGCGGGCGCCGCCCGACAGGGCGTGGGCGTCCCGGCCGATGTTGGCCTGGCGGCGCCAATGGCCCCGCTTGTCGGCCACCCGACCGGCGATCTTCTCGTTGGGGGCGACGACGAAGCCCTCGCCGGCGTCGGCCACGTCGGATAGGCCCAGCACCTGGACCGGCATAGATGGCCCGGCCTGCTTGACCTGGTTTCCGTGGTCGTCGACCAGGGCCCGCACCCGCCCCCACGCCGCTCCGGCGACCAGTGGGTCACCGACCTTCAGGGTGCCGCGCTGGACCAGCACGGTGGCCACCGGTCCCCGCCCGACGTCCAGGAAGGACTCCAGGACCACGCCCTGGGACCGCCCCTCCGGGTCGGCCCGGAGGTCCTCGAGCTCCGCTAACACGTTCAGGTTGTCCAGGAGGTCGTCGATCCCGAGGTTCTGGAGGGCAGACACCTCGACGGTGATGATGTCCCCGCCCCA
>Ga0206686_1000654_pt1 | contig 9771 bp, 6 predicted proteins | sample M250012015metaG_FD_155447 | JGI IMG/M metagenome (GOLD analysis project Ga0206686, IMG submission 155447) | Ammonia-oxidizing marine archaeal communities from Monterey Bay, California, United States - M2 500m 12015 | ecosystem: Environmental > Aquatic > Marine > Intertidal zone | place: USA... | reverse complement strand
TGGATCATTTACAGGGATTCCATTAATCGTTACATTAATTCTAGAAGCATCGGCTCCGCGAATCCTTATTCCTGTATATCCTACTCCAGCTCCGGCGTCGGAAGTCGTCACAACTGATGGCAAGACGTCAAGTAATATGGGTATATCTTGTCCGAAATCCTTCCTTTTAATAGGATCCAAACCTACCGAAAGTAGTTTCGATGTTTGTGTCGATTCGTTTCGAGTAGCCTCTACCTGCACCGCTTCAAGTGTTTGAACCTGCGTGAACATTTCTATTCTTAGAAGACCTGAAAAATCGACATTGGATAGGTCTATTTCCTGTGGGGCAAAACCCGTTGCTTTCACTAATAGATTGGCATTCTTTGGATAAAGCCTATTTATAACAAACTCACCAATGCTATTGGAAACGACAATCTTTTGATTATTGTTAACCTTTAGCTTTGCATAAGGAATTGGAATTCCTTCCTGGGACGTCACAACTCCTGTGAGTACCATTTGTGCGAAAAGTACATGAACAAATAAAGAAAAAGACAGCAATAGAAATACTCTTGTTTTCATTCTTAAAAATTAAACAAGAACAAGGGGCTAATTCTCGGTGATTCATATTCATTAGCTCTGTCATCTTCCCTGCGCAGGCATTATCCTAATCAGGTTCAATGGGTGTGTTCTCAGCCTTTCGGCACCCCTTAGAGACAGGACAAAATTAATTATTTTATTGTTCGATAATATTTAAAAAGGACTTTTTATTTTTCAATAAACCCAGCCACTATACTTGCAATCTGAACTGCATTGGTGGCTGCTCCTTTTCTGAGGTTGTCGGTAACAATCCAAAGATTTAATGTCTTAGCTTGGGATTCATCTCTGCGAATTCTTCCTACGAATACATCATTTTTACCTTCCGCAGTGATAGGCATAGGATATTCATTATTCAAAGGATCATCAGCAAGTGTTATTCCCGGCATTTCTGAAAGGAGCTTTTTGACCTCATCAATATCAAATTCTGTTTCAAATTCAATATTTACTGCTTCCGAATGTCCCCCTACAACTGGGACTCTAACTGCCGTTGCTGTAACATCAATAGCTGGATCCAATATTTTTTTGGTTTCATTGGTCAATTTCATTTCTTCTTTGGTATATCCATTGTCTAAAAAGACATCACACTGGGGAATACAGTTCTTATCGATTGCATAAGGATAGGCCATTTCACCTTTAATTCCATGTCTTTCATTTTCCATCTGCTGAACAGCATTCACTCCCGTCCCGGTAATCGACTGATAAGTCGATAGTACAACTCGCTTTACACCATATTTATCATGCAATGGCTTTAAGGTCAATACCAGCTGAATGGTACTGCAATTTGGATTCGCAATGATCTTATCATCTGATGTGAGCGTATCTCCATTAATTTCCGGTACGATTAGCTTTTTATCAGGATGCATACGCCAGACAGACGAATTGTCTATCACTGTGGAACCACAAGCTGCAAATTTCGGAGCCCATTCCAAAGAAGTATCTCCTCCAGCAGAAAAAATAGCAATGTCGGGATGTTCCAATAGGGCCTCTTCCATTCCTACTACCAGTATTTTTATACCATCAAAGTGAATTTCCTTGCCAATTGATTTAGGTGAGGCGACTGGTATTAGCTTCGAAATATTCAAGCCTTCCTCATTCAATACCTTGAGCATAATTTGCCCAACCATTCCCGTAGCACCTATAACTGCAATTTTCATTTTTGAATAATTATGTATTAAACCAACTTTTTAAAGAAAAGATGAATGTAAAATTAATATATTTGAGTTCAGGTCAATATATGTGCACAAAATTACTTTTCCCTTTTTTATTGATATGTTCATTTGCTTATACGCAGGTTACCGATGATTTTTCTGATGGCGACTTCTTGAACAATCCAAGCTGGGGTGGCTCAGCTTCGGACTTTATGGTCAATTCTAATGAGGAAGTTCAGCTCAATAGCACTGTGGCATCTACATCATATTTGAGCACTCCACATAATCTAACTGCTATAGAAGGTAAAGAATGGAGAATCTGGACAAAACAGAGCTTCTCCCCTTCCTCTGGCAACAATGGACGAATTTATCTTACTGCTGATAATGCCGATTTAACCCTTGTTCAAAATGGATATTACCTTCAATTAGGTGAAGCAGGAACGAATGATGCCATTCGTTTATTTAAAATGGAAGCGGGGACCTCAAGTCTTCTTTGCGCAGGAACCGATGGACAGATTGCCACAAGTTTCGAGGTGAGTATTAAAGTAAAAAGAAGCTCTTCAAGTATGTGGAGTTTATTCACAGATTTCTCCGGTGGCAGCAATTATAATTTTGAATCAAGCACTGCAGACGCAAGTAATTTACTGGGGACACACATGGGCTTTATTGATGTGTATACGGTAAGTAACGCTACGAAATTTTATTACGACGACATTTATGTAGGAGATTTGGTCGTGGATACAGATGCTCCTGTGATGCAAGAAGTAAATGTTATTAATGAAACAGCAATTGATGTATTATTTAATGAATCTCTTGATATCATCTCAAGTACTTTAATTTCAAATTATGATATTCAACCAAACACAGGAATTAATTCTGCAACATTGGATGTTGTTAACTCTGCATTGATTCATCTCGCGTTTGTCGCTCCTCTGCAAAATGGAAATTCATATACTTTATTTTCCACAGACATCTCTGATGTTTCAGGTAATTTTGCTGGTTCTCAATCCGTGGTGTTTGATTACCTTGTGGGAGAAACTGCGGTAAAAGGAGATCTTATTATAACAGAGATATTTGCAGATCCAACACCCATAATTGGGCTTCCTGATGCTGAATTTGTTGAAATTTATAATACGAGCAATAAGATTTTTGATTTAAGCAGCTGGCAGCTAAATGATGCATCATCAAGTGGTACAATTAGCTCAGGATGGATTCTTCCGGATAGTTATTTAATTTTAACCTCGAGCTCTAATTTAGACTCATTTTTGATTTCTAATATTTCTTCTGTTTCAAGTTTCCCGAGCTTAAATAACTCCGGAGACGATGTCGCACTTATTGACCCTAATGGAACTCAAATTGATGAGGTCTCTTATTCCGATGACTGGTACAATGACGAAATCAAAAAATCAGGAGGATACTCCTTGGAGCTCATTAATCCCAACGATCCATGCTCAGATCAATCGAACTGGAGTGCATCAAATTCATCAACAGGAGGAACTCCAGGAGCTGAAAACTCTATTTACGATAACACCCCTGATGTGGATGCTCCATATATAGTTCAAACTGTTTCACTTCCGCCGAATTTTCTGGAAATATATTTTAGTGAAGGAATGGACTCCACTTCGTTGATGACCGCATTAATTAATACCACTCCCGCATTAACTGTTCAAAGCATTTTTGTAGCCAGTGAATCAGCCAAAAGCATGATTATTGAATTCAGTGAGAACATTCAAACCGGTGAGCTGTATAGTATAGATATCCAAAATGCTCAGGATTGCTGGATGAATTCGGAAGCCATGACATTTACTTTCTCTATGCCAGAAATTGCAGAAACCGGAGATGTTGTTATCAATGAATTTGTAAGCAACCCTTATACAGGGGGACAGGACTGGGTGGAAATTTATAATAATTCAGCAAAGTTTATTGACCTTATACACTGGCAATTTGCAAATTACGACAACGACACGATTTCTAATTTCAAGGAGATAAGTGATCATTATATCCTGTATCCCAATGATTATGTAGTTGTTGGTGAAGATTCCAGCTTTGTTCTTGAAAATTATCCGTCCAGTGTAAGCGGTAAATTTTTGATTAATGACCTTCCAACGTATACTAATGATTCAAGTAGTATCTATTTATTGAACAACTTCCAATTAATGGACAAGGTGTCTTACGAGCCTGACTGGCACTTCTCTCTTCTGGATGATACTGATGGTATTTCTCTTGAACGTATTGATCCCAATAACGCCTCCAACGAGTCATTTAACTGGCATTCTGCAGCTGAAAATATTGGATTTGGAACTCCAGGCAGGAAAAATTCTCAGTATTTACCAGCCGTATACAATGGCAGCTTTTCATTTACAAATGAAGTGTTTTCTCCTGATAGCGATGGATTTGAAGATGTATTACAGGTTAGCTACGAAATGAATGAGGAGGGACTCTTAGGACAGGTATCTATTTATGACGATAAAGGTCGAATTATTAAAAACCTGTTTAGTAATGAATTACTTGGATCAAGTGGTTCGTTTACATGGGATGGAACAACAAATGAGGGAACAAAAGCTAGTATTGGTGTGTACGTTATGCTTTTTGAGGCTTTTTCAACAGACGGAAGTGTATTTTTTACAAATTTAAAAGCTCTTACACTCGCCGGTAAAATCTAATTTAGTAGAAAAATCTATTTATGAAATTATTATTATTCCCATTCCTGTTCATCACACTAATGCTTCACAGCCAGAATTATTCAACAGCAATTGGTATTAAAGGAGGTTATCCCGGTTTCGGGACCTTAAATGTAAAACATTTCATTGGCGGAAATTACGCGCTTGAGGGTAGTATCGGAGGGTTTTCAAAATCAAATCAAGGGACCGGAGCATTTGCAATGCTTGATCTTGAGATCAATCATGGACTTGAAGATGGATTTACATGGCATTATGGTGGTGGAGCACTCATTGGCTTTACGAACACTTTAGACAGTGATTCTTTTATACATACGGGAATAAATGGTTTAATTGGCCTTGAATACACCTTTCAGGAGGTTCCGATAAATTGTTCTCTCGATACAGACCATATATTTTTTTTTACGCCCATTGTAAGTTTTGCATGGGGAGGAGGGCTGGCAATTAGATATGCAATTAGATAAAAACAGAATTTCACCTGGATCCAAAAACTGGATCTCTTTTTTCTTTCATCTTCATAGACAGGGTGAAATCAAAGTTGGATTCAAATTCAAATCACATTCCCTTGATGAAATCCTGCACTATATATTCAATCAAACGGGGTTATTGTATGGATATCCTGTGACTAACCTGTACTGCCCTCAAAAATATGTTTCTCACCTCACAAGTGACGAGAAGTTGAAGCTGCTACTGTTCGAAAACTTATTTTTTACCTACAATTACTACAATAAAAGTGAACAAAACAATTACGATAAGTTCATTGAATCTATCTATTCATTTTATGACAATTACGCAAATGAAATTCACAGATGGGATTTTACTTTTGATCAAAAAAAAATAAACAAAATAGAAAAGATTATTCATGAAAGGGTTAAGATTAAATCGAAGATTGGTGACGGGAAGTACTGGCTGAATCAAAGCTCGAATGGACTGGTATTTGTCGATGTACTCCTGTATGCAAATCACCTACATGACGCCTCTTTTAGCCCGAGAGAAAGTCACGAAAATATTGTTTTTAATGTCATTTTTTACATGACAAAAGCAGCCCAAATAGATGGTAAGATAGAAGACAAGGAAATGAGAATACTCATGTATCTATTACAATCTAGCAATCTAAATGATTCCAGAAAAGAGCAATTAGAAGGGTTTATTCACAATACATTTGACAAAAATATTGAAATTAAAAACCCCTCAGACCTACTTCATCGCAAATTTATTTTTGAATTATGTGTCTTCATTAATTATGCAACTCATCAGGTGAAAAAGGAGGAAGATTTAAAGCTTAAACAAATTGGGAAACAGCTCAGTCTTAATTCTGTAGAAATTGAAGAAGCTTCTTTATTCAGTAGAACATTTATTTTTAAAAACAGCGATACACTGTCCATCATCAATCAAGACAAATCCTCGTCTGTTTTTTATAAAACCATGCAGCGTAAATGGTCTCGAATTTTTGGAAGGAATAAAGAAAAATTAATTAGTGAATTAAAGGAAAGCAAAGACTTCATGGACTTAATTAGTAAATCTACTGTGAGAGAATTGTCCTCAGATGAAAAGGAACAGGTCAAAAAACAGTTTTATGATATTTTAAAAACCATGCCATCTCTAGCTATTTTTATGCTGCCTGGTGGTGCTGTTATTCTTCCGATGATTACGAAATTATTTCCAGAACTGCTGCCGTCTTCTTTTCAGGAAAACGCGATTAATGAAGATGAAGAAAAATCCGAGTAATGCTAGAGATTAAGAATATTTCTTTGGAATTTGATAAACCAGTTTTAAAAAATGTCAGCTTCAAGGTAAGTCAGGGACAGATTATTGGGCTGGTAGGAAAAAGTGGTGCTGGTAAATCTTCATTGCTTAATATTCTTGCCGGTCAGCTAAGCCCGAATGAAGGGAAAATCCTGCTAAGAGGTGAAAAACTGAGAAATCCTGTGAGTCTTCTAGTCCCTGGATATGAACCAATTAGGATGGTTTCCCAAGACTACAATTTAGACCCTTATCACACTGTAGAGGAAAATATTCGAGAAGCTTTAATTTCACTACCGGAAACCCAAAAAGACAAAAGAACCAAGCAATTAATTAAATTACTTAAGCTTAAAGATGTTGCCGCTATTCGGGCCAGTGAAACATCCGGGGGTGAGCAGCAACGACTTTCCATTGCACGAGCTATTGCAATGAAGCCAGAAATTTTATTACTGGATGAGCCATTTTCTAATTTGGATGCCCAGCTTAGAGCTAGCTTATTCCAATACATTCTTAAGCTTAGAAAGCAGGAAAATCTTACTATAATACTGGTTTCACACGATGGACAAGATGTCCTTGGACTTTCGGATTATATCTATTTTCTGAACAAGGGCAAATTGAGCCCTAAAAAGACGCCCTTTAATGCATATTATAATTTAAAGCACCTCAGAAATGCTCGATTGTTTGGTATTGTGAATCAAATTGAATTAAATAAAGAGAAAATTCGGTTTAGACCCGATGAATATTCGACAGGGCCAAAAGCAAAAATTAAATTAGAGTATCTGAACTCTCTTTTTCTAGGAACACATTATCTCAATTATTTTATGACAAAAAACAATGAACAGATCATATTGTCAAGTGTGCTTCCATTAACTGATCTTACTAAGATTGACCTTGCCCGATCAACAAAATCTTCCTAATAACTAACTTAATTTTACCTCTTTAAACAGTAGTGATTCACAATCACCTATTGATAACATTTGTTTTATTCCTTTTGAACTTGAGGTAGCATTACGTAAGTTTGAAAAAAGACTTATGAAAACATCTCCTTTTCTTATCGCATGTCTAATTCTTAGTTTAACATTAATAGGATGTGTATCAAATAAAACGCTTCGTAAACCTATCTTTGAGACAACCACGTATAAAGGTGAAAAAGGTGAAAAAGGAGTTACAAATTTCAATAAAAACAGAGCTGATAGAGAAAAAGATCATTTCTTGGCTCTAGAAAAAGCAGATGAGGCAAAGCGTCTTCTGGAAATTGAAAAAGGTGAATTAGGTCAAATAGATACTACCGAAAGAATCGGAGAAATAGAATTAGCCCTTCAAAAAATTTATGAGCGAACGGAGACAATTATCAATGAGCTCAATGAAATTTCACCATACTCATTCAAAGGACATGAGAAAACTCTAATATTGGCTGCGGAGTTAAATGACTTAATGCAGAATTATCTGGAACCATTAAAGAGAATGATTGAGTCTAATAAGGACGTCAAAAAAATTGGCGGAGACATCAGCTTTAATGTAGGGAGCTCAGGCCTGAATAATAATGGGAAAAAAGAAATTGCAAAACTCATTAGCACCATAAAAAAGGATATGGGGAATTGGGATACCTATCTGAAAGACCATAATGTGAATATATTCAAAGATTCAGTGTACAGATTGATGATTGTAGTAAATGGATATGCTGATGCCCAAGGTGAAGGATCGGAAACTGAAAGAAAAGAAAAAAACATTGAGCTTTCTAAGAAGCGTGCGGAGGTTGTAGCTGAAGAATTACTTGTACAGGTACAGAAATATGATTTTGGACAGGAAATTCTTATTGATATAGATATCACGGGAAGAGGGGAAGCTTATCCTCCAAATTTAAGTGAAAAAGACATCAAAGTTAATAGCGCGGAACGAAGAATTAGTCGTATAAGCATGGTTGTAGGACCCAAAATCTTATTGTACGAACATTAATTACAATTTCTTCCTATTGAAAAAACACTCTCTGGAACTTTTCTTATAGAAAGGAAGGAGGTTTTCTAAATTCTATTTTCGCATCTCTGAATATAGAAGAAGTATTTCTGATACTTAATAAGAAACTCTTATTCCCCCCTATTGGAGTCCAGTAAAAGGATAGGGCCCAGCAATGCATATTTCTGTTTAAAGAAAAATTTGCGTTCGTAACGGTTTTATCTACCAAATTTAAATTGATGTTTCCCGACAAATTCCACCTCCTTGTAAAGCTTACATCACCTCTAATGCTCAAGGACTGAACAAAATTAATGCGCTCAGGATTTGATGAAGAAATATTCTGATTTGCCTGAATTGTATAAATATGTGAAAGCGTCATTTTCCAGGGAATATCAAAAAAGATCATTTCTTCCGGGTGAAGTGCAAAATAATTGAAATCTGAATTCCAGACATCATTTCTTTTATTCTTTTCATTTGAAACCTTTTGTCTCGACTTTTTCGGAGCAAGAAGCATTGTGGTGGAAAAGTTCACATTTAAGAATCGACCCAGATTCTGATTGTTGGTAATGGCATATTTATTTAAGACCTGGCCATTTATAGTATCCCAGGCATACGGACTAAAGGAACCATTAGCCACAAAATTCAACCAATCCTTGGGGCTCACTCTCATATTTATAGATATGTTCGAAAGTTTCATGGAATCTTTTTTAAAATTGTAATTCCCTACAATGGAAAACTGATCAATAAGTCTGACTTTTTTAAAACCTGTAATCGTATCCTTATCTGATTTAAACTTCATTTCTAATGTATTATTAATGGCAAATGTTAAATAGGAAGATTCAGCTGTATTTCCCACGCTATATAAACTTCTTTCAAATTGAGAATAGCTGATTTCAGCTTCATCAACTCCTGCATTGGCGGTAATTAATGGATTGATTAATGGCACATAACGATAGCCTATCGTAGGTGTCATAATATGTCTCATTTTCGTCTTTCTTTTGCCCACAAAATCATAATAGGTATACAACATAGTCGTTGCATTCACATTTAAATTAAATTCATGAGACAAGGCTGTTTTTTTAAGAGTATCTATCTGAGTGGTATTGTTTAATGCATCATATGATTTACTTATTTGATGAAAATTCAGCTTACTTGCATAAAATGCGCTTGGAGTTATTTTCACTATGTTTTTAAATAGAGCACCCGTTGTCTGAAGATTCATTGACTGCGTCATACCATACATAAACTTCTCAGAAATTCTTGAAAAATCACCCTGACTTAGCAATGAATCTGAAAAATTAGACCTGTTCTGTCCGTCAAAATTGTAAGAGAAACCGATCCTTTCAATGATCTTCTTCCATTCTTTATTCGATCTTTTTATAAACTTCTTAAATGGAAACACCCTGGTAACATTTGCAGTTAATACCGGGCTTATTAAAGAAATACTTTCAGATAATGAATTTTGACGCAATGAAACTTTCATTCCCATATTAAGAGGTTTACCCGGGAAGCTTTTATTTAAATTAATATCTGAATTAAAAGAATTATTGAAATAGGTAGGGTTTATAGGATCCAGATTATTTTTAGACTGATTGTCGGATATAAAATTCACATTGGAAGAAAACGACCAATTTGGATTGGATTTTGGTGCTTTTCTATGCGACCATCTCACT
>Ga0206686_1000652_pt1 | contig 9780 bp, 8 predicted proteins | sample M250012015metaG_FD_155447 | JGI IMG/M metagenome (GOLD analysis project Ga0206686, IMG submission 155447) | Ammonia-oxidizing marine archaeal communities from Monterey Bay, California, United States - M2 500m 12015 | ecosystem: Environmental > Aquatic > Marine > Intertidal zone | place: USA... | reverse complement strand
TGGGTCATGGGGTGCGCCAGCGGTCCGACCAGTGGGCCAGACCCATCGTCACGCCGCCGATCAAGAGGATGAAGCCGACCCCGGCCGCGGAGAGGACGTCAGTGGCGACGAGGATCGCCACTCCCACCAAGACGAGCAGAGTCGGCAGGTAGCCCACACCCGGATCTTTGCATGGCCGCCGGGGCAAGGCTCCCGGGCCACCTTCTTGGGAACCATTCTCACTAGAGTCCGAGGGTGCGTCGACTGCTGACCGCTCTCCTCCTGACCCTGTCCGTGGCCCTCCTCGCCGCCGCATGTGGCAGCGCGTCCCGAGGCAACGGGATCCTGGCCACCACCCCCCTCTGGGCGGAGATCACCTCGGCGGTGGCCTGCGGCCATCCCATCGAATCCCTCATCCCGATCGGAGCCGACCCCCACGCATTCGAGCCATCGCTCTCCGACCGGGGCCGACTCGACGCCGCACTGCTCCTGGTCGCCACCGGCGGCAACCTGGAGGGGGGCCTGGACGACACCCTGTCGGCGACCCCCACCCCGGTCCACCACATCGTCCGCGACGGCGCCGACCCGCACGTCTGGCTCGACCCGGTCTCGGTCGCCGAGGCCCTGCCGGCGCTTGCCGAGGCGCTCACCGAGCACGCAGGCCTGGACCCGGTGTCGGTCGAGGCCTGCCGCCTGGACCTGGATGCCCGACTCCGGGTACTCGACCGGGACATCGGGGACCGCCTGGCCACGATTCCCGACGACCGTCGCATCCTCGTGACCGACCATGCCACGCTCGGCCGATTCGCCACCCGCTACCACCTCCGGGTACTCGGCACGGTCCTCGACTCGCACTCGTCGATGGCGCAACCGGGTGCGCACGACCTCGAACTCCTGGCCGAGGAGATGCACAGCCACGGTGTCACGGTCGTCGCCGTCGAAGAGGCCGGCCACGACGCCGACTCCCGGCGACTCGCCGAGCGGACCGGGGCGACCCTCGTCGAGATCCCGCTCCGGCTCGGCCCCGGGGGCTCCGCCACCGGCTCCTACGAGGGGATGCTCCGCATCCTCGCCGAGCGCCTGGACGACGCACTTCGCGGCTGACCCCCCGGTTCGGCTACCGTCGCCATCCGGGATCCGGGGCATCGGAAGGGGGAAGCACATGTATGTCGCCATCACCGGCGGCACCGGCTTCATCGGGTCGCACTGCGTCGCCCACGCCGTCGCCAGTGGACACCGCGTGCGCATGCTCGTCCGCAACCCCGGCAAGGCCCGGACAGCGCTCGACGTGCACGGCGTCGACCGCAGCGCCGTCGACATCGCCATCGCCGACCTGACCGACGCTCCCGCATTGCGTGCCGGCCTCGAGGGTGTCGACGCCGTCCTCCACGTGGCTGCGCTCTTCAGCTTCAAGGCATCCGACGGTCCCTCCATGCGGCGCATCAACCCCGCCGCCACCGAGGTCATCCTGGATTCCGCCCGCGACATCGGGCTGGACCCGGTGGTCTACGTCTCGACCATCGGTGTGTTCATGCCTCCCCGGGGCATCAACCTGTCAGCAGACGACGACCCCTCCACCGGGTGCGGCCCCTACACGGACAGCAAGATCGCAGCCGAACAGGTCGCCCGACGGCACCAGTCCGAGGGCGCACCGGTCACCTGCGTGTATCCGGGCGGCGTGATCGGGCCTTCTGACCCGAGCCCGGAGCTGAGCGACTCGATGGCGACACTGCGCGACATGCTGCGCGGCTCGGTCGTGCCCTTCCCCGCCGAGATCCGCATGGGCTGGGTGGACGTCCGTGACGTGGCCCGTGTGTGCGTTGGTGCCCTCGAACCGGGGCGCGGACCGCGCCGCTACCTGGTCTCGGGCGAAATGGTCTCGATGGGCGACTTCACGGAACTGTTCACGACGCTGACCGGTCGGCGCTTCCGGCACCTCTCACCACCGGCGCCGGTGATGCTCGGCCTGGGCCACGCCTTCGAGGCGGCGGGCCGCCTGCTCCGCAGGAGACTCCCCCTCAATGCCGAGATCGGACGCCTGTTCGCCGGATCGGTGCGTTCGGGCGGCTGGGAGACGGCCGACGAGTCACCGGCGGCGGAGTTCGGCTATCCCGGCCACACCCTCGAGGAGACGCTGGGCACCACGATCCGCTGGCTACACGCCAACGGGCACTTCGCCGACCGTCACGCCGGTCACCTCGCCACCTGAGGCGCGTCGCGGAGGCCCTGCACTCCCATCACAGCGAAGCAGAGCACCACGGCGACCAGCGCCATCGTCGCCCCGGCCGCCGTGTCGTGGTGGTAGCTGATCAGCGCTCCGAGCACGACGGCGACGGATCCCACGCCAACCGCCGTCGCCATCACGAGTGGGATGCGTCGTGCCACGAGGACCGCCGTCGCCGGGGGCGCCACGAGGAAGGCGAAGACGAGGAGGCTGCCGACTGCCTCGAACGAGGCCACGACGGACATCGCAACGAGTCCCATGAGGGCGAGGTGGGCGAGGCGAGGGCGGAGGCCCAGGAGCTCTGCCTGGGTCTCGTCGAAGGTGAGCACCAGGAACGCCCGGTGGAAGGCGATGGCTCCACCGACGGCGATCGCCGCTGCGATTGCCTGGCGCCAGAGGTCGTCGGCCTCGAGGCCGGTGACCGAGCCAAAGAGCACCCGGTGGAGGTCGCCGGCGTCTGCCGCCGCCCCCGCCGACACGATCACGACCGCCAAGGCCAGCATGCCGACGAACAGAAGACCGATCGAGGCGTCCTCGGGCAGGGGTGAGTGCCGGCGCACGACGTGGACCCCGCCCACCATCACGGCGGCGGCGACCAGGGCCCCGAGCGTGGGGCTCACCCCGATGACCACGGCGAGTGCGATGCCGGGCAGGACCCCGTGGGCGAGGGCATCACCGAGGAATGTCATGCCCCGAAGCACCACCCATGTCCCGACCACCGACGTGGCGACGACGGCGAGCAGGCCGGCCAGCAGGGCGCGCTGCATGAACACGTTGGCGGTGAACGGCTCGATCCACCAGGTCCAGGGATCGGTGAGGAACTCCACGGTGGTGGCGCCATACCCTCCGGGTAGTAAATGAGAACGAGTCTCGATTCTAGTCGGAGAGGCCCTCGCCTTCGACGCAGGACCAGCCGTCTTCGGGGGCCACCAGGTCCACGAGGTAGGCGATGACCACATCGGTGACACACTCGGAGTTGGAGAGGAAGGCGGTGTGACCCTCGCCGTCGGAGGTGATCAGCACGGCATCGCCGATCGAGTCGGTGAGCCCACGGGCCCACGCCATCGGCGTCGCCGGGTCTCCTTCGAGGGCGATCACCAGGGCCGGCACCGCCAGGACCGCAGGCGCCACGTGCAGGGGGTCAACCGACTCCGGCAGGGCACCACAACCGCTCATCGCCCGGAAGGCCGGTCCGAAGTGCTCGAACGTGTCCGCCACGGCGTCGAGGGCGACGAAGAAGGATTCCTGGCTCGGACGGAGCGGGTCGTCGGCGCAGTTGACCAGGTAGTTCACGTCCTGCGAGCCGTCGTAGGTACCGTCGTCCCGGCGACCCATCATCATGTCGGCGAGCGACTGGAAGATCCACCCCTCCCCCGCCTCGAGGACCTCGGTGAACGCCTGGCCCAACTGCTCCCACGTGTACGGCGAATAGAGGGCCATCGCCACGCCCATCTGGAACTCGCCGCGTGTGAGAACCCGATCGCCGGCTGGAAGGTCGCCCTCGACTAGCAGGGCGTCCGCTGCAAAGAAGGCAACCTCAGCGCCACCGTGCGCCTCCAGGCCGCACGAGGCATCGACATCGCACCAGTCGGCGAAGTTGGACCAGGCGTCCTCGAAGCCCTGGCCCTGGACCGGACTGGCCGAACTGATCTGTTCCGCCGGGTCGACCGGACCGTCGAGCACCATGGCCCGCACCCGGTCCGGAAACAGCGCTGCGTAGACCGCACCGATGCGGGATCCGTACGAGTAGCCGAGGAACGAGATCTGCTCCTCACCGAGCGCCTGGCGGATCAGGTCCATGTCGCGGGCCACGTTGTTGGTGCCCACGTGGAGCGCCAGGTCCCCGGACCGCTCGAAGCACGCCGCCGAGACGACCTCCGCCAACTCGAACAGCACCGTCGGGTCCTCGCCGTCCTCGAGGACGAACACCTGGTCATCGAGGTCTTCCATGCATGACACCCTGCTGCTGCCTCCGACGCCTCGCGGGTCGAAGCCGATCAAGTCGAAGCCGGGAACGACCATGTCGAGGAGCCAGCCCATGTCCTCCACGAGATCGACGCCGGAACCGCCCGGCCCGCCGGGGTTCACCAGCAGGACGCCGATCCGACCTTCCGGGGCGGCCGCAAAGCGATTGAGGGCGATCCGGATGGTCCCCTGTGAGGGATCGTCGTGGACCATCGGCACCTCGAGTGTGGCGCACTCGATCCCATCGCCACAGGTTCGCCACTTCAATGCACGGGCCTCGACCACCTCATCAGTCGTCGTGGTCGGCGCAAGCGTCGTCGTGGTCGGCGCAAGCGTCGTGCTCGTCGTCGAGACGTACTCGACGTGGTCGACGACCCCTGCCGGCCCGTCGGACCCACACGCTGCAGCGGCCATGGCCAGTATGAAGACCAGGACAAGGAAGGGAGCCCGCCGCATGCCTAAATCCTCCCACACGGGAAAACCGGCATCAGGCCGGCCAGTGCTCCCGCAACTTCGCCCAACTCTCGGCCAACGCCTCAGGAAGCACGCGCACACCCGCTGTGGCGGTCATGAAGTTGGTGTCCCCCGTCCAGCGGGCCACGCAGTGCACGTGCAGGTGCTCGGGGATTCCCGCCCCGGCAGCACGACCCTGGTTGAGGCCCACGTTGACACCACCCGGCAGGTAGGCAGCCTCGATGGCGGCGACCGCATCCCGGACCATCGACCAGAGTTCGGCGTGCTCGGCGTCGGTCAGGTCGGCGAGCGATCCGACGGGCCGCTTCGGCATCACCATCGTGTGGCCCGACGTGTAGGGGTAGATGTTGAGCATCGCGAAGGCGGTCGAGCCCCGGTGGAGGACGAACGACTCCTCGTCGGGTAGGCCGCTCTGCTCGACGGCGCTGAACAACGAGCCGCCGTCGGGGATGTCGAGTGAGTCAGCCAGGCGTCCGTCTTCGCCGGTGCCGTCGAGGTAGGCCTGCCGCCAGCCAGCCCAGAGGTGGTCGAGGCGACTCACCGGCGCTCAGCGACCAGTGCGGCCAGACGGTCGACGAACTCATCGAGCGGAAGGTCGCGTTCGGGCTTGTCGGAACCCCGGGCGTTGTCGCCGACCGTGTCATTGGCGACGTCGTCGTCCCCGACGACCAGGACGTGGGGCACCTTCGCGGTCTTGGCAGAGCGGACCCGCTTGCCGAGCGGATCATCGGCCGGGTCGACCGTACCCCGGAAGCCCTCGGCGACGAGCCGGGCGAGCACACCATCGGCGTAGTCCTGGTGCACGTCGGCGACGGGCAGCACCCGCACCTGTTCTGGTGCCAACCACGCCGGAAAGGCGCCGGCATAGTGTTCGAGGAGCACGCCGAAGAAGCGCTCGATCGAGCCCATGAGCGCCCTGTGGATCATCACGGGACGATGTCGTCCGCCGTCGGCACCGATGTACTCGAGGCCGAAGCGCTCGGGCAGGTTGAAGTCGAGTTGGAGCGTGGAGAGCTGCCAGGGACGGCCGATGGCGTCGGTGACGTCGACGTCGATCTTGGGGCCGTAGAAGGCGCCGCCACCCTCCTCCACCACGTAGGACAGGCCGGCCGACTCGAGCGCCGACCGCAGGCCGTCGGTGGCCAGGTCCCAGAGTTCCACTTCGCCCACGGCCTTCTCGTCGGGGCGGGTCGAGAGCTTGGCCTGGAAGTCGTCGAAGCCGAAGGCCTTCAGCACCGAGAGGGTGAAGTCGAGCAGCGAGGCCAGTTCGTCGGGCACCTGTTCGCGGGTGCAGAAGATGTGGGCGTCGTCCTGGGTGAAACCCCGACTGCGGAGCAGGCCGTGGATGGCTCCGGACAACTCGTAGCGGTAGACGGCGCCCAGTTCGAAGTACCGCTTGGGCAGGTCGCGGTAGCTGCGTTGGCTGCTCTGGAAGACGGTGACGTGGAACGGGCAGTTCATTGGCTTCGGGTAGTACGAGGCCCCGTCCATCTCCATGGGCGGATACATGCTGTCGGCGTAGAAGTCGAGGTGTCCGCTGGTCTCCCAGAGCACCGACTTGGCGATGTGCGGGCTGAAGACGTAGTCGTAGCCACCGGCCTCGTGCCGGCTCCGGCTGTAGTCCTCGATCAACTTGCGGACCAACGCCCCCCTGGGGTGCCAGACGGCCAGGCCGGGCCCCAGAACCTCTGGCCACGAGACCAGGTCCAACTCGGCAGCGAGGCGGCGATGGTCGCGCTTCTCAGCCTCGGCGAGGCGGTGCAGGTGGCCCTTGAGTTCCTTGGCGCTGGACCAGGCGGTGCCGTAGATGCGCTGGAGCATCGGTCGGCGCTCGTCACCCCGCCAGTAGGCGCCGGCCACCTTCTGGAGGGCGAAGTGGCCGAGCCGGCCCGTTGACGGCACGTGGGGGCCGCGGCAGAGGTCCACGAAGTCATCGCCATTTCGGTAGTAGCTGACCGCTCCCTCGGCTCCGGCCTCGTCGGCCAGCTCGCCGGTGGCTTCGCCCGAGGCGACCTTCTCGATGATCTCGCGCTTGTAGGCGTGGTCGGCGAAGATCTCGAGGGCCTGGTCGGCACTGGTCTCTCCCCGTTCGAACGCCTGGTCGGCGGCGATGATCTCGCGCATCCTCGAGTCGATTGCCTCGAGGTCCTCGGGGCCGAAGGTGGCGCCGTCGCTCAGTTCGAAGTCGTAGTAGAAGCCGTGTTCGATCGGTGGCCCGATGGCGAAGGTGGCGCCGGGCCAGAGGCCGAGCACCGCCTGGGCGAGCACGTGGGCAGTCGAGTGGCGGAGTGTCTCGAGACCCCGGTCGGTGCTGGGCGTGACGATCTCGACCGTGGCGCCGTCGGCGAGCGCCACGACCAGGTCGCGTTCTTCGCCGTCGATAACCGCGGCGATGGCGTCCCTGGCGAGGCCCGACCCGATGTCGGCGGCCAGGTCGGCGGCGGTCGCACCGGACCCCAGCGTGCGCGTGGAGCCGTCCGGGAGGGAGACGGTGATGTCAGCCATGGCCCCCGAGGCTAGCCACCGACGCGTCGGGCGCTGCCCATGGGTTTCGTCCCGCGCGGGGCCGGCGTCCTACGCCGGACGGAGATAGCGGCGTCCCGTCAGCAGGGCAAGTGCGTAGGCGACGGCGACGATGACCAGCAGGCTCCGGTAGCCCGTGAGCAGCGCCGAATACTCGAGCAGGCCTCCCACGACGGCGCCGAGCACGTTGGCGCCGAAGGCCACGGTCGACTCGTCTTCGTCGCGAAAGCGGTCGGCGAAGATCAGGTTGGCCGCGAAGATCGGGAGGAACGCCACTCCGCCCGCCACGACGAGGCGTGCGCCCGGCGCAAGGGTGAGCAGCCACTCGGTCGGCACGATCCAGTTCAGGGCCAGCGCTGCGGCCAGGACCGCGTAGAGCCACTCGGGTCGCCGGACCCGAACCCGCCGACTGACCTCGACCGCCGCCAGCACGGACACCAGCACCGACACGAACACGAGGGCGTTCACGAACCAGGTGGTCCCGAACAGCAGGGCGAACCCGACCACGTTCTTGGTTTCGAGCAGGAGGAAGGCGAGACCCATGAAGAAGACGTCGGCCTGGCGCCAGAGTCCCCGCATCGGACCGGCTGCAGCCCGGACGGCGAAGACCGAGGCACCCAGGACGAGTGCGATCGCCATCAGGTAGAAGCGCGGGACGTGCGGCGTCCGCAGGTAGGGGAAGGGCCGGTCGTCGGACACCGGCTCGGGGCCGTCGGCGGAAGCCAACCACCGGTCGTCCCCGTGGCAGCGCAGGGCACCCGGATCGTCCGACACGGCGAGGACGGTGAGCAGGTTGGCCTGCGGGTCGACGACACAGGGTGCTTCCCCGAAGGCATCCGCCAGGGTGGCGGCGTAGCGGTCGACCAGCCACCCCTCGCGCATGAAGTTGTACATCCCGAAGACACCACCGGGGGCGAGGTGGTCTCGGTAGGCGGCGATGGCCTCCTGGGTGAAGAGGTAACTCTCGAGGCGAATCGAACCCTGGCCCAGTACGACGGTGAGCGAATCCGGGAGCGCCAGCAGGATGAGGTCCCACTGGCGGTCGGTCCGCTCGAGGAACGCACGGCCGTCGTCGATGTGCACGTTGACCCGGTCGTCGGCGTACGGCTGGCCCGGGTGGTGGGTCCTGGCCAGGTCCAGGATGACCGGGTCGATCTCGACGGCGTCGACCCGTTCGGCACCGTGGCCGAGGGCGACCGACACGTCGTTGCCGGAGCCTGCGCCGATGATGAGCACGTCGCCCACCTCTTCCGCGGTCCGGAAGTCGTAGACGAAGTCGTACATGGCCGCCTCGTGCTTCGGGTGCTGGTCCCAGGTGGCGACGTCGTTGATGCGCATGACGATCCCGCCTTCGTCGTGCTCGTCCCACGAAAGGGCGTAGTACGGCGACCAGGCCTGTGAGCCGCCGAACGACTCGACCCCCAGCACGGCCACCAGCAGGAGCAGGGATGCCGCCCCCCATCGACGAGCTGACACTCCGTGGTTCCAGGCCAGGCCCAGCAGCAACGATCCGACGATGGCACCCCACACCACCGGCGGGGAGCCGAGGAAGGCGAGTGCCGAGAAGCCGACCACGCCGAGGATCGAGCCGACCAGGTCCCAGCGGTAGGCGTCGAGCGGGGCCAGTCGCCGGAAGTTCCGGGCGACGCCGTCGGCGATGGCCGCCACGCACAGGGCCACGGCGGCGAACACGATCGGGAGCATGATCCAGCGGGGTGGCCCGACCGGCCGCTGGTCGGCGAAGAAGATGAGGTTCGAGCCGCCGACCTCGATGTTGATGTCGAAGAGTCGGACCATCGCCACGAAGGCGGAGAGGGCGACGGCCGCCCACGGGAACAGGGACCGCTCCGAGCGGCTCGCCCACAGGAAGCCGAGGCCGATGCCGAGGAAGCTGCCCACGAGCACGAAGTTCGAGAAGTAGGCGAGGTAGATGATGTTGGCGCCCAGCCAGCGGATCAGGGCCAACTCGACGAACAGCAGGACAAAGGCCGACAGCGCCAGGCGGGTGCGTGCACTGGCGACGGAGACTGCCGGTGCGTTCATCGGCCGGAGCATACCGACGCCCTCGGCCGGCCCTGAGGAACCACGTTCACCATGCGCACAGCGGTCGGACGATACGGTGCCGGGACGACAGCGGCGCCGTCCGGTGCCCGCCCGACCGATCCAAGGAGTGCGTCGTGGGGATCCTCGACGGGAAGCGACTGCTGATCACCGGCGTCCTCACCGACGCCTCGCTGGCCTTCGCCGTGGCGAAGCTGGCCCAGGAGGAGGGCGCCGAGATCGTCCTGACCGGCGCCGGCCGGGGCATGCGCCTCACGGAGCGCACGGCCCGCAAGCTCCCCGAGGAGGCCGAGGTCCTCGAGTTCGACGTGACCTCTGCCGAACAGGCCGCAGCCGTCCGCAGCCACCTCGCCGCCAAATGGGGCCAGGTCGACGGGGCGCTCCACGCAATCGGATTCGCACCCGAGGTGTGCCTCGGTGAGGACTTCATGGCCGCCCAGTGGGCGGACGTATCGGTCGCCGTCGAGATCTCGGCCTATTCGCTCAAGACGGTGGCCGAAGTGGTGGCGCCGCTGATGGCCGGAGGTGGCTCGATCGTCGGCCTCGACTTCGAC
>Ga0206686_1000641_pt1 | contig 9893 bp, 13 predicted proteins | sample M250012015metaG_FD_155447 | JGI IMG/M metagenome (GOLD analysis project Ga0206686, IMG submission 155447) | Ammonia-oxidizing marine archaeal communities from Monterey Bay, California, United States - M2 500m 12015 | ecosystem: Environmental > Aquatic > Marine > Intertidal zone | place: USA... | reverse complement strand
TTATTGTGACTTCTTTTGAAAACCTATTAACAAAAATTATGGATTCTGACGTGAATATCCGACATAGTATAGTTACTGATATTGAAGGAAGAATAATTACTATCAGTCATAGGGATGGAATTACAAACTATCTATCTCCAGAAGAAACTGAGGCTTCCCTTAGAAGAGCAGCTACTGCATGGAAAGCTAGAAAAGAATTAAGCCCAAAAATTGGAAATGGAATGTATGCAGTTGCTGCATTTGAAAAAATTACTAGAATAACTTTTCCATTAAATGATGAAAATTTAATTTTTGTTAGTATGGGCTCTGATGCAGTTAGAATGGATCTTCATGAAGGTGGTCAAAAACAAATTATTGAACATGTCTTAAACATATTGAGTCGTGATCCTACAAAAGCATAATATTATTACTAAAAATGTATTTAGAAGAGCATTCAAAAGAATGTAAATATAGAAACGATAATGATATGCCTCATACTAACTGTTATTGTAAATGTCATAAAATTATAATGATGGAATCTGAAAAGATGGAATCAAGAATTTTCTGATTCTTTTTCTGGTTCAAAATTATCTATGATTTCGTTTATTGTTTTTGTGATAGTTTCTTTGATTTGTTCTTGCTTCATTCCAGATTTATGCATAAGTTTCATTTGATCTAGTAATGCAAAATGTACTCGACCTTGCAGATAATCTACAATTCCGTAACCCTTCTTTGGAAATTCAGTTACAAACAGATCATGATTTGGTGGATTATCTGATGATTCTGACATATTGTAAATTAATAAAAATACAATTATAATATTTTCCAAATATTCATTAACATCAAAAAATAGCAATTTTCATGACTGAGTTTATCCATAAACCTTATGAAAAAATCTATGTGCGAGATATGATTAAGCTTAGTCTTGATGATCTTATAGGCATGATGTCTTCTTTAGAAGCTGCAAATGCATATTGGGTTGATGGTGTTTTATTTGCTAGTTTTGCTATGACTGAATCCGAAGAATTAGCTAAAAAAGAAATGAATAATGAAATGTTTTTAGACAAAGTTGTTTTTGCGATTAATAAAAATTATTCAAAAACAGTAAAATCTTCAACTAATCTTGAAATCGGTGTTTTAAACATGCAAAAAAGTAAATTATATTCCGATTTGATTCAATGGTTAAAAACTCAGCCTATTTGGACTGATTAATATTTTATAAAAATTATTTTTGATTAATTTTTCTATAATGTTTTTATGGTGATAAATTCAGTTTCATTTATGGAATTAAAATCTGAAAAATCCATTAAAGAATATTTAAAAAAATTATCTGATGATACTATAATAAAATATTATTCTGATGTAGAATATTCTCCATTCCCTGTATTGTTAATTGAAGAATATGCTAGACGATTTAAACAAAAAAGTAAAAATGAAATAATTAAAGATCTAAAACTTCAAACACGTTTAGCTCATAAAAAAACTCAAGAAATTACTAAAATGGCTAAACAAAATACATTGTTAGATGATATTACTAAACAAAAATCACAAGCAATAATTGATCAAGCTAAAAGAAAAGGTTATCGTATCAGTGAAAAAATTTCCAACAAACGTAATATTTTAAGCTTAAAACTGAAAAAAACTACTAAATCTAAAATACAAAAAACTGTTAATGCTGGAAAAAACCTTACAACATCTAAAAAAGAATATTTGGAACTATTGGAGAATTTGGCAAAATTAAAAACAGCCGGAATTATCACCACAAAAGAATTTCAAGAAAAAAAGAAGAAAATCTTATCTAAAATTTAATTTAATGTGATTTTTTATTTTTGATTGTCTAGTATTTTTTGAAATTTATTAAATTCTGATTTAGTTTTTACAAATTGGTCAGTTAAAATTTTACAAGAAAAAATTTGTTTCATTTGATTATCTATGAGAAAAATCATTTCATTTAGAATTACTGCATCTATGAATTCGTTAGTAGGATATGCTGTATATTCTAATATTTCATCATTGATTTGTACTTTAAACTTACAACCCATCAGTAAACCTATTTCTTCATGTTTGTTTAGAAATCCACTTAAACTTGCTTTTAATTTTGTTTTATTTTCAAATGCTGTATATTTTGATATATTTTCAAAATTTTCTTCTACGATGCATGCAACTGGATTATCTCTAATGTGTAAAATTAATGCTTTATGAGTTTGAATGAATTTTTCAGTATCTTCAATTTTATCTAAAGGCATGTTTTAATGATTAAAAATTCACTAATTAATTTTTTTAATAATAATGTCTAAATTTTTCTTTTTTTTGTTAAGAAAAAAAAGTCAGTCCCCATCGTTTTGGAGACTCCGTAATTGTATTAACTAGTTTATGTGAGCTTTGGGCTCTTCCAGCTAACACCGTAAGATGTCTCTGACTCGATGATACTATTAGAACTATCTTTTTCTTAAAAATTAAATTTAAAAAAAATTACGAAGTGGTTTAATTTTTCAACATTAAAAAGATCGTAATTTTTTATAATTCGTTAATTCAGTTATACTACAATTCTATACCTCTCATCAATAATACTGCGTGATGATTTGATGGAACCCTATCTGATATTGATTTTCTAGTGGGAATTGAGTGGTTGGTGTCTAATGGAATAATTAGTATTGAATAATTACTAATCGTTACGTGAACAACCACATTTTACATACACCATTTTGAATTCACCGCCTGTTTTGATATTATGTGACATTGGTTTGTTACAATATTGACAATCTATTGACCCATGATGTTCTTCTACTGGAACCATCTTGTATTCCCATGATTTTTTTTTACTATCCCAATACACTGAATTAATTTCCTTTGGTGTGCCCATACTTTGAATTATAATGAATTTGATTAATTAATTTTTAGAACCTATCATTTTCTAATTAAATACTCAAAAATCTCCAACCCGTAAATAGGGCTATTTTATTAACAAATTATGAAGGATATCTCAATTTCTACAATTTTAGATTCCATGAATGGAGATACGGCGTATCTAACAGATATGTGGGAAAATTGTGTTGATGAAAAACGAAAAAGATACACCCGAAGTAAATTTTCTGATGTCTTAGATAAAATGGAAGAGTTTGGTTATTTAAAAAAACAGGGATACAAAAGTGAATCTACATATACAAAATTAACATTTATTGATACTGCAGACCAAATTGGATTTATTAATAATATAATTTTCACAAATGAAACTAAAATAAAAAAAGCATTGGTAAAATTAGATAGCACGAAAATATTTATTGATATTTCTAAAGATCTAAATGCTCATAAATTTAACAAATATGCCTTAAAAGATTATGATTTATTTTTAAAATCTATTACAAGTATGCTTGGCTTAACTTCATCTATTTTATTTACTCTTCAAAATAATTCTAATCCTGAATTAAAAAAAGAATTAAAATCTTGTCTTAATCAAATTAAAGAATTTTTAGATGAAACAAATGACATATTGATGCAGTATAGAGGTTCAAATGAAAGAATCGTATTACAACGGATTATAAATAATAAAATTCCTGAACCTGGATTTTTAAAAATTTAAACAACTGTAATTTTTAAAATAATTCTAACTACATTGCATTGAATAATGTACATCACAAAATAACACAATTCCATTTGTTAGTGTTTTTGCTGATACACTATGGCCATCTGCTAATCCTTTTCCACATACATAACACTCTACTTTTGAAACAGAAGATTGAATTTCATGATGTAATTCTGATTTTTGCATCATTGTTCTACTATTCATCTTCATCATGATTCTATAGCGATCAACTATCCTATAAAGGTACCGTACTATACCGTAATTAGTTTATGCCTGTAAATATTGTTTTTGTTACAAAATAACTGTAAAAATTATCTTCAAGAAATTAGACAGTTTAGGCTAATTATTCGATTTCTCCATGCCTAGCATTGTGATAGTTTTTCATAAAAAACAGGGGTTGTGATTTTAAAGTAAATTTCTAAGAATTTTTAAAAAACATTATCCTAATGAAAAATTACGATCAGGTTTTTGTGGACCAAGATTTGCATATTGTGGTTTGTTTGGATAGTATACCTATGTTGTATCTCACCCACCATCAGATGCCATTATGGCTCCTGTAATTATTCCAAGTAATATCGGAATACCCGAACCTAGAAAAATCCTGTAACTTATTGAAAAGTCTAAAAACTAACATTCAAAGCATTTTCCCTCAAATCATTGTTACTGGCTGTTGGTTCAGTTGTAATAGTTTTACCATAAGATTTTTGAAAATTATCTTGTAATTTGTGTGATCATACTTATCGTAAGATTATATCTTGATTATTTGCAATTATATTTTAAGAACTTTGAAATACCTATAATCATTGATTCCAAAATTTATTTTGCTAATTTTTGCTGGACTATTCGTCATTTCAATTTCTCCTGCATATGCACAACATCATTCAGGATCTCTTGCACCTCCAATTGATCTTGATGGTTTACAAGTAGCAGTTAGTACCGTTCTTTTTCCTGGTGATTTTAGTTATGGTGATAGTAAAAGTGTAAATTTATCAATTAGATTTTTTGATACTGTTACTAATATCAATATTCCCAGTGTGACATATAGAGTTCAAATTTTTCAAGATGCTAATCTTGTAGCCAACGAATATTTTTTTGATGAAGATGGAAAATTGGATTTAAAAATTAAACCTACAACTGGATGTCTAGAAAAAGATCTTTGGAAATGTACAATATACAATGGTGAAAAACATGCCATAGCTGGAGGGTATTATGCAAGAGGTGATTCAATTCCCACAATCCAAGGTCCTATTTTTGATAAAAGTGGACAATATACAGTCAAAGTCTCAATTGTAGGCGCAACAAACCCTAAAACACTGACAACAAAAGATTTACTCTTTGAAACTTTTTTACACATTCCTCAAAAACAAATATTTCAAATTAAAACTGCAACTGCTCAAGAATTTCCAATATCTGTAAAATCCCATAATGACAAAATATCTAATTTTAGTTATGATGAAAAATTAAATAAAATTTCATATGAAATACCATACATTTGGAATGATGATGATTCTAGCATTGAACAAATAATTTCATTTGAAAAAGATCTCTCATCTTTTAAACAAGGATATGATTTACTCATTTTAATTAATGGTATACAAGTAGATAATGAATTTTTTAAGTTTGATATATCTAATCCTGATAGAAATACTGTTAGAATAGATATTCCTCGTGAAGAACTCTTATCAATTAAAAACAAATTTGATTTTGATTCTAACGATTCAACTCAAATAGAAATTTTATCTGGTGAAAAAATAAATTTGAATAAAATTAGTTTCCTTTTTGAAAATAATTTTATTGGAAATATTTCTTGGGACTCTAAATTAAAATCTGGTAAACAAATACCATTTACATTTTCTTTTTTTGATGAATCTAATATCTTGATAAAAGATCTATTGTTTGTTTATGGCATAACTGACTCTTCTGGAAAAGAAATTTGGTCAAATATTGGTGTTGGAGACACATATCTTGGTATTTTAGCTCCATATGGAATTTATCAGGAATCTATCTTAATTCCAACTGATGAACAATACAAAATTAAATTAATTTTAACTGGTAAAAATTCTAAAAATTTTGAAAATTTTGTTGTTTCTAAATCTGATTTCCAAATTAGTTCTAATTCTATTTTAAAAAATGAAAAAACAAATGTTATTCCTGATTGGATTAAAAACAATGCAGAATGGTGGGCTGCAGGGCTCATAGATGACAATTCGTTCATTCAAGGAATTCAATTTTTGGTAAATGAGAATATTTTAAAAATCCCTCCTACTGTACAAGGCTCTAGTTCTGAATCTGAAATTCCTGATTGGATTAAAAACAATGCAGAATGGTGGGCTGCAGGGCTCATAGATGACAATTCGTTCATTCAAGGAATTCAATTCTTGATTAAAGAAGGAATATTGGTAATTCAGTAATTATGCTAAACCTTGGAATGTATCTGGGAATTCCAGCTGTAATGATTGTTGGAATTAGGCGTATTATCTGATAATAATGCTACAATGTTGTCAAATATTTTGAAATAAGGCTGTTTTTTGTTCGAGCATCTTTAAATATTAAACAGTCAAAATTTTGTTTATGGGTGGACACCTTTGGAAATGTACAAGCAAAAGTAATACCTCTAGATTTATCTGAAAATCAATTTCAAATTTACAATAAAATTTCTCGAAATTATTCTCATTCTTTTCTTTTTGAGTCCCTGTCTGGTCCTGAGGTATTGGCTGAAACCTCTGTAATGGGGTTTGATCCTAAAATTATTTTTAAAGGATATTCTACAAAAGTTGAAATTATTCAAAATAACAAAACTACCGTAATTCAAACTAATGATCCTTTTGTTGAATTAAAAAAATTACTTGGAAAATCAAATGATCAAAAATATCGTTATCTTGGTGGTGCTGTAGGAGTTGTTAACTACGATGCTATTAGATTAGTTGAAAATATTTCTAATGAAAATAATTTTGATCAACCTCTGATGGAATTTGGAATTTATGATGATGGATTATTGTATGACAATGTCGATAAAAAATTATTTTATTTTTATCACGATGAAAATAGATTTGATAAATTAATTATGGGTGATGATTCATTTGGAGAATTTTTTTCAAGTGAAGTTACTCCAAATATGGATAAAGAAAAATTTTCAAATATTGTCAATAAAGCAAAACAATACATTCATGATGGTGATATTTTTCAAGTAGTTTTATCTCGTAAATTTGAATTTGAAACCAGTGGTGATGATTTAAAATTATATCAAACTTTAAGGAAATTAAATCCCTCCCCTTACATGTATCATTTAAAACAAGATTCTAAAGTAATTATTGGAGCATCTCCTGAAATGTTAGTTAGAATCACTGATGATAAAGTTGAAACTTTTCCAATTGCAGGAACTAGGAAGATTACTGATGACGAAGAAAAAAATAAAGCATTATCTGATGAATTAATTCATGATGAAAAAGAATTAGCAGAGCATACCATGCTTGTTGATTTGGGTCGTAATGATATTGGTAGAGTTTGTAAATATGGAACTGTTCATCCTGAATCCTTGATGCAAATTAAGAGATTTAGCCATGTTCAACATATTGTTAGTCACGTTGTTGGGACTTTAGATTCAAAAAATGATATGTTTGATGCATTTCAGGCAGTATTCCCTGCTGGAACTGTTTCAGGTGCTCCAAAAGTTAGAGCAATGCAGATAATTGATGAATTTGAATCTGAAGAAAGAGGACCTTATGCTGGAGCCGTAGGTTATTTTTCATATAATGGATGTTGTGATTTTGCAATCGCAATTCGAAGTATATTCATTACAGATAACAAGGGATTTGTGCAATCAGGTGCTGGAATTGTTTCTGACTCTATTGCAGAAAATGAATTTAAAGAAACAGAACATAAAGCAGGTGCAATGCTTCAAGCATTAAAGGAGGCATCAATTTGAAATTTTTAATTATAGATAATTATGATTCATTTGTTTACAATATAGCGCAATACCTTGGTGAATTAGGAGTTGAATGTGATGTAATTAGAAATGATAAAATTACAATTTTACAAATTAAAGAAAATAATTATGATGGAATAATTATTTCTCCAGGACCTGGTACACCTGAAGACAAAAAATATTTTGGAATATGTGGCGATGTAATCAAAGATCTTGGTCCAACTACTCCTATTTTGGGAGTTTGTCTAGGCCATCAGGGAATCATTGCTGCATTTGGAGGTAAAGTTACAAATGCTGGATGTGTTAGACATGGAAAAACTAGTCAAGTAAACCATATTGATTCTGAACTATTCAAAGAAGTAAAAAATCCATTTAGAGCTACTCGCTATCATAGTCTAGTTGGAGATAAAACAATAATTCCTGATGTTTTAGAAGTAATAGCTACTGCTGCTGATGATGGAGAAATAATGGCAATAAAACATAAAGAATTTTTAATTCAAGGTGTACAATTTCATCCAGAATCTATAATGACTGAAGATGGGAAAAAAATTCTGGGTAACTTTGTTAGACAGGTTAAAGAAAAATGATTTCTGAATATATTTCAAAATTAGAACAAAAAATTGATCTTACTTATGATCAGATGACAGAAATTATGTCTGAAGTACTATCTGGTAAAACAACTGATAAACAAAATATGGGAATTTTATCTAATTTGTCTCAGAAGGGTGAAACTGATGACGAATTACTTGGCATGCTTGATAAAATGCAAGAATTATCCCTTAAAATCAAGCCTAAAAACAATGGAACAGTCATTGATATGTGTGGAACTGGTGGAGATAAACTCCAAACATTCAATATTTCTACAACTGCATCGTTTGTAGTTGCAGCTGCTGGAGGTATGGTAGCTAAACATGGAAATCGTTCAAGTTCTGGAGTTTCAGGAAGTGCAGATATTTTTGAATACTTTGGATATGATTTAAACACTGAACCATCAGTTGTGGCAGATATTTTAGAGAAACATAGAATTTGTTTTATGTTTGCACAAAAATTTCACCCTGCAATGAAAAATGTTTCTACTGCTAGAAAACAATTGGGGGTAAGAACTGCATTTAATTTACTTGGACCATTATCCAATCCTGCAAATGTAAAAAATCAACTTATTGGTGTTTTTTCAAATGATTTTCTTACTAGATTACCTCAAATTCTAAAAAGAAAAGGAGTAGAGAATATAATGACTGTTAGATCTAATGATGGAATGGATGAGTTTTCAACAAGTTCTACAAACAGTGTGTGTATTTTAAAAAATAATGTTGTATCCGTTAATACTATTGATCCTGAATTTTTAGGATTGCATAAGTCATCTCTTATTGATATTCAAATTAAAACTAAAAAAGATGCAATTGATTCTTTTGTTGGAGTGTTGAATAATACTGCTAATCAGTCAATGATTGAAACTACTGCATTAAATGCTGCTGCAGGATTGTTGGTTGGAAATGTTGTAAATAGTTTTGAAGAAGGTATTGCACTTGCATTAAATACAATTATTGAAGGTAAGGCCATGAATCTATTAGAGAAATTTGTGGCTGATATTGGTGATATTGAAAAATTAAAGGAGATTATTGATGGCTGAAAATATTTTAAAAAAATTAGTAAATAATTCTCAAATGGCAATCGATGATGGGGTGTATGATGTTGATGTCAATTTACAAAAATCAGATAAAGATTTTAAACAAATTATTACATCAAACCCTCACGCAACATTACTTACTGAAGTAAAATTTTCATCTCCATCTTTAGGTAAAATTAGAACAATTGGCAATCCTAGTAATATTGCAAAACAGATGATTGCAGGAGGTTCAAAAGCATTATCTGTTTTGACTCAACCTCATTTGTTTAATGGATCTCCTGAATATTTTATCAAAGTTAGAGAAGCAGTAGATGTACCGTTATTGATGAAAGACATTATGATTGATAAGATCCAAATTGATGCAGCCAAAAAAATTGGTGCTGATTACATGTTAGTTATTCAATCTCTTTTTGATCAAAATTTCCTTTCTAATATTGATGAATTCATTGATTATGGACATAAACAAGGTTTGAATATTTTACTTGAAGTTCATACCCGAGAAGAATTTCAAAATGCATTAAAGACAAAAGCTGACATTATTGGAATCAATAACCGAAATTTAGATACATTAGAAATTGATCTTAAAACTACAGAATTAGTTTTATCTGATTATGATGATTCAAAACTTATTTTATCTGAAAGTGGAATTAATACCTCTGAGGACATTCGATATTTGAAAAAATGTGGTGCTGATGCATTTTTGATAGGCTCAAGTATAATGAAAAGCGATAATATTGAAGAACAAGTGAGAAAATTGGTGAACTCATATTGAAATACCC
>Ga0206686_1000637_pt1 | contig 9912 bp, 8 predicted proteins | sample M250012015metaG_FD_155447 | JGI IMG/M metagenome (GOLD analysis project Ga0206686, IMG submission 155447) | Ammonia-oxidizing marine archaeal communities from Monterey Bay, California, United States - M2 500m 12015 | ecosystem: Environmental > Aquatic > Marine > Intertidal zone | place: USA... | reverse complement strand
AACGGCCAGGCGATGCCCAGGCCGTTCAGCGAGAAATCGGTGGATCGGGGTGTCGCCCTCCTCCGAAACCAAGTCGGCCCGTAGACGCCAGAGCCTCAGGGCCGTATCGATAGCCACGTCGCGGTGCTCCGGATCCAGGAGTGATCGGAGAGCCCGCCGGGGTTCCTCCGTGTTGTCGCTGACCACCCACCAGAATGTGTCGGCCTCGGCCCCGTCGAGGTCCAGGTCGGCCAGCCAGCCGAACCTCTCGTCGAGTAGTCGACGGGCCTCACCAACCGTCATCGCCGGATCAGCGGCGGCACGTTCTTCGACGACGAACATCTCGTCGACCAGGGCGTCGTCGGTCTCGTGGAGTTCTAGGAGCAGCGACACGACCATTTCGGCCGTCTCCGGACCGTCATCCTCGGCCCAGCGGTAGAGGGCATCGAAAGGGAGGTCACCGGTCGAGGCCGCCTCCCACGCCAAGGCGATCCGGTCCAGGACGGGAACGAGGGACCGGGCGTTGAGGAAGGGGTGGCAGTCGTCGTCGCCCCCAGTCGCAAAGTGCCGTCGGGCCCGCGTGATCCAAGCCGTCAGCCGCTCCATGGAGGTGGGATCGCCAGGCAGGTCTCGCTGGTCGGCCAGGGCGACCTCCCGGACTCCCACCCAGGCGTCCAACACCCGGGGGTGCTTGAAGGCGTACGGCACGAGGCCCAGTCCGGTGGCGTTACCGAGGCCGAAGAATCGCCGCCACTCCTCGTCGAAGGGCACCGACGTCTTCCCACCCTTCACTCGGGCACAGTGCTCGACCATGTCGTAACCGAGTTCCCGGAACAGCCAGGCGGCCACGAACTGGGCCCGGTAGGGAGGCCGGAGGGGATGGTCGGTTGGGTAGCCGGCGAAGGACCGCATACCAAACTTGCCGTTGGCGTAGAAGGCGGTACTCCGGAGGATGTAACCGGCGTCGCCTACCAGGTCCGGATCGGGCTGCTGGCCGGCGGCCAGGGCGTCAACCAGGTAGCCGAAGAACCGGACGCTGCGGTTTCCTCGAGTCAGGCACAGGACCCGGGGGTCCAGGCGTCCTCGCTCCTGTTCTGGCACCTCCACCCTCAGCGTGGCCATCAGTTCCTCTGTGACCTCACCCTCCACCAGGACCCCGGCCACTTCCCACCGTTCGGCGATGACCCGGTCGGTGTGGGCCGACTCATCGATGGTCGTAGTGAAGGCCACGAAGCTGAACCGATGGTCATCGGCTTCAACCGTGTAGACGGACTCGCCCCGACCTTCGGCGTCTAGGTCCTGGCCGGTACGGCAGGCCGTCCAACCCCCGGCGACGGCCCGTCGCAGCATGGTTCGACTGAAGCTGTACCGGGTGAGGCGGGCCGCCCCAAGCATCTCGGGCCGCATCACCACCTCGGGGGGACGGCGGCGCGACCCTCGGGCCTCTAACTCGGTCTGCAGCCGATCGGGCACCACGGCGACGCTCACCAAGCGACCATCAGGGTGGGAAGACGGTGCAGCACGGCCGAAGCGTACGCCGTGACGGACCCTCGGGCCTCAGGGCTGTCCCACGCGGAACACCCGCCTCCAACTCGAGGCGGGTGCATCCCGGGGGTGTCCCGAGCTGACCGACTCCCTACGGCGTCGCCCGAGTTTCCGTCGGACACGCACGCCCAGCTGGTCAGCCGGCCCAATTCTCGCGCCACGTTGGTCCCACGGCAAGGGTTGTAGTCGGGCCGTCGAATCGGGGGGTCTCCGAACCGCCCCGGAGGTAGGTTCGGTGCATGAGCCGCTGGGTGGAACTCCTCGAGGCCCGGGGCGTACTGGTGGCCGATGGCGCCATGGGAACCCAACTCTTCGCGGCCGGCCTGGCCGCCGGGGACCCGCCCGAGGTCTGGAACGTGGATCATCCGGACCGCATCCGGGGTATCCACCGCTCCTACGTGGAGGCCGGCTCTGACATCATTCTCTCCAACTCGTTTGGCGGAAACCGACACCGATTGAAGCTTCACGGCCTACAGGATCGGGTCCACGAACTGAACGCCGCGGCGGCCGCCAACGCTCGTGGGGTGGCCGACGAGGTCGATCGACTGGTCCTGGTCGCCGGCTCCATGGGCCCAACCGGCGAGTTGCTCCAGCCGCTGGGTGACCTGGGTGCCGATGACGCCGCGGACGCCTTTGCCGAGCAGGCCGCCGGGTTGGATGCCGGGGGGGCCGACATTCTCTGGTTGGAGACCATGAGCGCTCTGTCGGAGGTGGAGGCAGGGGTGCGCGGCGCCCGCCAGGTCTCGGACCTCCCCATCGTGGTCACCCTCAGCTACGACACTGCCGGCTGCACCATGATGGGCGTTACCGGTCAGGAGGCTGGGGTCTTCCTGGCTGAGCTCGGGGTGGCCGGCATCGGCGCCAACTGTGGTGCGAACCTGACTGACACCGAGGCCGCGGTGATCTCTATCCGGGCCGCCGCCGGCGACATCCCGGTGGTCTCCAAAGCCAACGCCGGTATTCCGGTTTGGAGGGGCGCCGTGCTGGAGTACGACGCCACTCCGGAAGTGCTGGCCGCCCACGCCCACCGCCTTCGGGAGGCCGGGATTTCCGTCATCGGGGCTTGCTGCGGCAGTACCCCTGAGCACCTGGCATACATCCGTCGGGTACTGGACGGCGACCTTCCGGTTCCCGATGTCGAACTTCCGACGGTCACGGACACCGTCGAGCCATCTAAAACACGACAGAGGCGGCGCGGCAGATGACCTCAGACGGCAGCGTCTAGTCGGTCGAGGACTCGTTCGGCGGCCTCGGCGCCCGCTTCGATGAGGTCCGGGACGAGGTCGAACTCGAAGTCCGGGGCGTCGTCCACGGTGGGCAGCTCCAGGTGGAGTACCTCTAGGTCGGTTGGGACGTCAAGCCACTGCTGACGGGTCAGCTCGGCCGCCGCGGCCCGGATCCCGACCATCATCAGCGACAGCGCCGTCTGCTTCTCGGCCGGTGTGAACTTCGCTGCGACGTCTAGTACCACTAGGCGGGTCGGGGCCAAGGACACCGCTTTGCGAAGTGGGATATTGGATACCACGCCGCCGTCGATATGCCGTTGGCCGTCGCTCAGCTCGACGGCCGGCAGTACCCCTGGTACCGCGGTCGTCGCGCATAACAGATCAACCACCGGTCCACTGGTCCACCAGGCCACCTGGCCTGTCGAGGCGTCGGTTGTGCCTACGTGGCAGGGCACAGCAATGTCGGCCAGGTCTTCCATGGGGACGTGCTCGGCGATGACAGCCCGGAGCCGCTCTCCCGGATCAAAACTGGGCCGCCCTCGAATGATGGAGGCGACGTTGCGGATAACGCTCCCCCGGATGGGCGCCTTGTCGGCCACGTCCCGCCAGACGCTCTCTAGAAGGTCAACCTGGGCGACGGTCGGATCGTGGGCCAGGAACGCCCCGTTGAGGGCTCCAGCCGACACCCCCACCACTTCATCGGGGAAAATTCCTCGGTGGAGAAGGACCCGTAACATTCCGGCCTGAGCCGCCCCACGAACCGAGCCGCCGGAGAACACGAAAACTGTGTGGCTCCGCTCCGGTTCCTGGGACCGGTGCCAGCGGTCGAGCCATCGGGGACGGGCCATGGTGGAACGGTAGCGGCCACCTCGGTCACTGATCGGCCCCGCCTAATAGCTCATCGGTAGGATTCGGCTATGTCACACCCGGGCCTCTTCCCAACTATTCGCTGCCGCGACACGAAAGCCCTCATCGACTTTCTGGTCAAGGCATTTGGTTTCATCGAACATTTCGTCGTACCAGAAGGCAACGGCATTATCCATGCCGAGATCAGGTGGCCGGGAGGGGGCGGCGTGATGCTCGGGGATGCGGTAACCGGTAACGACGACCACGACAGCCTGGGCCTGCCTGTAGGCCCAACCAGCGTGTTCGCAGTGACAGACGACCCGGACGGTCTGCATGACCGGGCGATAGGCGCTGGTGCCAGGATCGTTCGTGGTCTACGCGACGAGGAGTACGGAGCACGGGGATTCTCGGCGGCCGACCCCGAAGGCAACATCTGGAGTTTCGCGACCTGGCACGGAGAAGATTGATGGACGATGTTGATCTTCGTTCAGCCTGGAATGCCTTTTGTGACCGTCTGAAGGACGGTGCAGACCTCGTACTGGACCCCGGTCGACCGGGGGACGACATCGATCGGGCCGAGGGGATCCGCGCTCTGCTCCGACGTCTAGCCAGCGAGGTCTCCCGTGGTCTCGAGGGTGGTGACCCTGAGCATCCCGAACTGTCGTGGATTCATCCGTTCAAGAACGGTCAGGACAACCCCGATGGCCTCTATCAGGTCGCCCACGTCGATCTCTCACGTACCTATCGGTTATCGGGAAACGTTGGGACGGTTCGCTACGTGGGCATCTCTGTGATGACTACTGACTTCTCGGACGGAAAGATCGAGCAGTTTCTGACTATTAACGGCAACGATCTCAAAACCGATGACGACGGCACCTTCGAACTCCTCTTCGGTGCTGGTCCCTGCCCCAATGGCACGTCCTCTGCCGTATGGCATGCCTTGCCACCCCGTCGCTGCAGTGTGCTCGTTCGCCAGTTCTTCTACGACTGGGAGGGCGAGGAGCCGGCTGACCTCCATCTGGAATGCCTGGAACCAGGTCCGGCACCAAGTCGTCTTGGGCCCATCGGCCTGACCTCGTATCTTGCCCCTACTGCCGACCGGGTGGTTGATATGACCGCCTTCTGGGCCGACTTCGGCGGCCAACACCTAGCCCGAGACGAGGTCAACTCGTTCGACCATGTCCAAAGCACCCAGGGTGCCGCAAGCCTGATGGGCGGCAGCCTCGACCAGGGATACGGCCAGGCTTGGTACCGCATTGCCGAAGATCAGGCCCTTCTTTTGGAGGTGGAAATCCCGGAGTGCGCCTACTGGGGGATCCAGTTAGGCGATGTCTGGTACCAATCGCTGGACTGGTGGAACCGGCAATCCAGTCTCAATGGCCACCAGGCGTTGGTGGGTACTGATGGTGTGTTCCGGACCGTCATTGCTCACCGTGACCCTGGAATCGCCAATTGGCTAGATACCACCGGCTCTACGCAAGGCTGCATCACCTATCGATGGAACCAAGCCGACTCCCAGCCGGTACCCACAGTGGAGCTGGTTGCCTTCGCTGACCTGGCCAACCGCCTCGACGACACCTGGGCCACCATCACTCCAGAGGAACGCAGTGAGGTTCTCCGACGACGGCGTCGGGGCGCCCTGCGGAGATTCCGGCGGTGATCCCCCAACCCCACCTTTCGATCCAGGTGGTGAACTTCGCCGCTGAGGCGCCTGACGGCTGGCAGCGCCTGTTGAACCATGCGGTGGCCGCCGACCGGGCCGGGGTGGACCGCGTTGCCGTGTCCGACCACGTGGTGTTTGGCGATGACCTGTCCGACTATGCGGAACCTGCGAAGGGCGGCCTCGCCGGTGGCCGACAACCCACCGGCCCCGACGGACACTGGTTGGAGCCGCTAACCACCCTGGCCTGGCTGGCTGGCCGGACCGACCGGGTTCGTCTTCAGACCGGGATCCTGCTGGCCGCACTCCGACGACCGGTGGTGCTGGCCAAGTCAGCGGCCACCCTAGATGTCCTATCTGGTGGCCGTCTGGACTTAGGGGTCGGGGTGGGCTGGCAGGAGGTCGAGTACACGGCGGCTGGCCTGGAGTTCGCCGACCGCGGTCGCCTCCTGGACCATGCCCTCGAAGTCTGCGAGGTGCTGTGGGGCGGAACCCGAGCGTCCTACGAGAGCCCGGAGCTCGGGTTCGAAGGGGTTTATTCCATGCCCGGGCCGGTGGAGACGGACGGCATCCCGGTCTGGGTGAGCGGGACAGCCAACCGTCGAACAGCGAGGCGCTTGGCCCGCTTCGGAACCGGCTGGATCCCGTGGGGTGATGACCGGGCCGACCCGGTCGCCGGCATGGTCAGGATGTGCGCCCTGTTCGACGAACTGGGCCTTGGTGAGGTTCCCGCCGAGGTCCAGGGTTCGGTGCCGACGGTCCGAGAGCCGAACGGAGCCGTCGACCTTGCGGCGACCATGGCCGGGGTTCCCGACCTGGTGGCTGCCGGGGTGACCGACTGTCGTCTGGCGCTGCGCCTGCCCGATGGCCTCGAGGAGGCCACTGATCTGCTGGGGTGTGCCGTCGGTGCCTTCCAGTCAGCCGTCGGTCGACCATGAAGCTCGGCTTCTTCGGCGCCAACGCCGGCGTGGTCTCCGATCCGGAGACCATGGTCGCCGTGGTGAAGACCGCTGAGGCGGCCGGCTGGGAATCGGTCTGGACTGGTGAGCACCTGGTGGCCTCTAGCCCCCGCCGACCACCGTCACCAGTGCCGCCCGACACCCACTTCGTGGACCAGGTGGCCTCCCTGGCCTTTCTGGCCGCCCACACCCGGACACTCCGGCTCGGGACCGGCATTGTGATCCTCCCGCAGCGCAACCCGGTGGTCCTAGCCAAGGAACTGGCCTCTGTGGATGTCCTGTCCGGGGGGCGCCTAGAGGCCGGGTTCGGTGTGGGCTACGTGCCTGACGAGTTCGACGCCGTAGGCGTGCCGTTCTCCGAGCGGGGTGCCCGAACCACCGAATACATCGACGCCCTGCGAGCCCTCTGGCGCGGCGACCTGTCGTTCTCTGGGCGCTTCACCTCGTGGGATGGTGTGGAGGCCCACCCTCGCCCCGCATCACCATCGGGTCCGCCAATCCACGTCGGCGGCAACTCACCTGCCACATTTCGCCGGGCTGTGCTCCAGGCCGATGGCTGGTACGGCTTCGGGACAACCCTGGCCTCCACTGCCGACGCCCGGAAGGCCATCCGACAGAACCTCGAGGCGTTGGGCCGGCCCGCTGACCGAGGCCGGATCCAGGTGAGCGTCACCCCGTCCGAACCGGTGGACCACGACCTGGTCCGTCGCTACGAGGACCTGGACGTCGATCGCCTGATTTTGGTGCGCGACTTTCGGGACACGGCCGGGGGCCCCCACTCGGAGCGGGCGGCTGCCGTTCTATCCTTCCTCGCCGATATCCCCACAGCTCTCGGCCTCGACTAACTGGGTGGCCAGCAGCCCCATTTTCCACCGCCACCGGAATCAGCCACCGTCAAGGCGGTGGCCAGGGTTTCGGCGATCGCCTAGCCCTCGGCCTCGTCGGGCCGACCCAGTCGGTCTGCCTCGGCGCCGACAGTCGTGGACTCGCCGTGTCCAGTGTGGACCTCGGTGGCCGAGTCCAGCACGAAGAGCTGGGACCGGATGCTGTCAACCAAGGTCCCCCGGTCGGAGAACGATCGCCCGGTGGCCCCTGGACCACCGTTGAACAGGGTGTCACCGGAGAACACCACGCTGAGGGTCGGGACGTGGATACAGCACCCTCCGGGTGAATGGCCTGGGGTGTGGAGGATGGTCAGTTCGTCTCCGGCCACACCGATTGACAGGCCATCCCGGAGGGGGTCGTCGATCCGACGATCGGGGTGCACCACGTCCCACAGCATCCCGTCGTCGGGATGCAACCAGATCGGGGCGTCAACGGCGTCGGCCAGCTCCACGGCGGCGTTGATGTGATCGTTATGGCCATGGGTACACAGCACCCCGAGGGTCCGACGACCGGCCACCGCCTCGGCGATCGGCCGGTGGTCATGGGCGGCGTCTATTACCACCACCTGGTAGTCGTCTCCCACCAACCAGACGTTGTTGTCGACCTCGAAGTCCTCGCCGTCCAGCGAGAAAATCCCACTGGTTACTACCCGCTGGATTCGAAGCCCCACCTCGTAGCCCCTACAGCACGACCACGGAGCGCAGAACCTCGCCGCGTTCCATAGCGTGGAAGGCCTCCTCGACCTCGTCCAGGGCAATGGTCTCGGAAACAAACCGGTCCAGGTCCAGCCGGCCCTGTAGGTACAGGTCGATGAGCATCGGGAAGTCCCGGCTGGGCAGGCAGTCGCCGTACCACGACGACTTGAGCGTGCCACCACGACCAAACACCTCGATCATCGGCAACTCGACCTTCATCTCGGGGTTGGGCACCCCGACCAGAACTACCGTTCCGGCCAGGTCGCGGGAGTAGAAAGCCTGCTCGTAGGTAGAGGGGAGGCCGACGGCCTCGATGGCCACGTCCACCCCGTTACCTCCGGTTAGACCACGTATGGCTTCGATCGGGTCCTCGTTGGTGGAGTTCACGGTGTGGGTGGCCCCAAAATTGCGGGCGATGTCCAGCTTCCGGTCGTCAATGTCTACGGCGATGATCGTGTGTGCTCCGGCTAGGCGGGAACCGGCGATGGCCGCGTCACCTACACCGCCACAGCCGAACACGGCGACTGAATCGCCGCGGCCTACGCCTCCGGTGTTCATGGCCGCGCCCAGCCCGGCCATGACACCGCAGCCGATCAATCCAGCCACCTCGGGAGGCGCCGCGGGGTTCACCTTGGTGGCCTGGCCGGCGGCCACCAGGGTCTTTTCGGCAAAGGCTCCGATGCCCAGCGCCGGGGAGAGCTCCGCTCCGTCCAGGGTCATCTTCTGTGTGGCGTTGTGGGTGGCAAAGCAGTACCAGGGTCGCCCTCGTAGGCAGGAGCGGCACTGGCCGCACACGGCCCGCCAGTTCAGGACCACAAAGTCGCCGACGGCCACGTTGGTCACGCCGTCACCGACCTCTTCGACGGTCCCGGCCGCCTCGTGACCGAGGAGGAACGGGAAGTCGTCGTTGATGGCGCCCTCCCGGTAGTGGAGGTCGGTGTGGCAGACCCCACAGGCCTGCACGGTCACCAGGACCTCCCCCGGTCCGGGGTCGGGGACCTCGATGACCTCCATGGTGACCGGTTCCCCCTTAGCGCGGGCCACCACGGCCCGGACGCTGTGCGGCATGACTTCCCCCTGTGCTGGCCGGATGGCCCGAATCCGGACCGAGAACGGCCGGAAACTAACAGGTCGCTGTTCAGCTCTCTTCGAACCGAGCTCGGTCAGCGACCCCGATGGCGGTCGGCCAGGAGAGAGGCCAGCCCGGTGAAGCCGGCCAGAACGAGCAGGAACGCCACGGCGCTGGTCTGCACCACCCCGGTGGCGGCTGCAACGACGCCTAGTACCACGATGATCAGCGGGACGCGTGGCACGGCTCGCACCAGGTCATCATGGCAGGCGGTGGTCCCGCGCCGTACCGTTCCCGGTGGGTGTCTAACGAGGGGGTCTTGGTGTGAGGGTGGCGATCACCGGGGCCTCAGGCTTTGTCGGCTCGCACTGCTTGGCCGTCGCCGTGGCGGCCGGCCACGAGGTCCGGGCCGTGGTTCGGAACCCGGCTAAGGCACGAGCGGCGGCTGTCCTGCATGGCCTGGATCCCGGCAGCATCGACGTGGCACTGGCTGACCTCACCGATCACGACGCCCTTCGGGTCTCCTTGGAGGGTGCGGATGCTCTCATCCACGCTGGTGCCGTGTTCAGCTTGGACCCTCGAGACGCCCGTCGGATGCGGGCCGTGAACCCGACCTCTACCCGGGTGCTGCTGGAAGAGGCAGCCGAGCGGGGCCTGGATCGGGTGGTTCATGTGTCCTCAATGGGCGTCTACGGAGCTGGCCGGACTCGGGTCGATCCCAACACACCGACCGGCCCGGAGTGCGGCGCCTACACGGGAAGCAAGATCGAGGCCGATGCGATCGCCGTGGCCCACCAAGAGGCTGGCCAACCGGTGGTCATCGTCTGCCCGGGCGGGATCATCGGACCCCGGGATCCCAGCCCGGAGCTCAGCGACTCCATGGCCCCCGTTCTGGACGGCCTTCGCCGATCGGTGGTTCCTCTGCCGAAGGGCGCGTGCTTCGGTATGGTCGATGTCCGCGACGTGGCCGCTGTATGCGTGGGGTCGTTGACCACGGGCTCGGCCCCGGCCCGGTACCTGGTGGCTGGCCACCTCGTCGGGCCGGCCG
>Ga0206686_1000635_pt1 | contig 9927 bp, 9 predicted proteins | sample M250012015metaG_FD_155447 | JGI IMG/M metagenome (GOLD analysis project Ga0206686, IMG submission 155447) | Ammonia-oxidizing marine archaeal communities from Monterey Bay, California, United States - M2 500m 12015 | ecosystem: Environmental > Aquatic > Marine > Intertidal zone | place: USA... | reverse complement strand
TTCAATTGTGGAAGGGGTCTTTATCGGAGCCATGTCAACTACTATGGAATTTTTCTTCCCTGGTATCGTGATGCAAGCGATAATTGGCACTTTGGCAATATTTGCTTCAATGTATTTCCTCTATATGAGTAGAGTTCTAAGACCAACTCCGACATTTAACAAAATTGTAATAAGTTTGACAATTAGTATTATGCTACTATATGTGATTTCATTTGTCATTAGTCTTGCAACTCCGTATCAAATGCCATTGTTGCATTCCTCAAGTCCAATGGGAATCGGAATTACCGTGTTCATATTGATAATTGCTGCTCTAAACCTAATTATGGATTTTGGATTCATCGAAGGAAGTGTACAAAACCGGACTCCAAAGGTTGGAGAATGGTGGGGAGCATTCGGCATGCTAATCACTCTCATTTGGATTTACATCGAAGTCCTACGACTACTGGCAAAATTGCGTTCACGAAATTGAACAGTAACCCCATAATTGATAGAGCATTGCCCTCATGGTACGGCTGATAGGCATGTCTAGGCAACTAACCGTTCTTGATTTCAACGACTTCATTGGTGGAGACGATGATAGAAAACAACAATTTGTTCAAGGCTGTGGAACTGCGCTACAAGACATTGGATTCTTTGCTTTGAAAAATCATGGAATCTCAATTTCACTTATTGATGAATGTTATCTACAGGCTGATGATTTTTTCAGCCTTAGTGAAGATGTAAAGATGAAATATTTGCGACCAGAAATTGCTCATCAGCGAGGATATACCGCTTTTGGTATTGAAAATGCCAAAGGAAATCCTGCACCTGATTTGAAAGAGTTCTGGCAAAATGGAAGGAGTCACTTAGAAGGAAAACCAACGCCCTCCTATCCGACAAACGTGTGGCCCGATGGCGAAATGCCACAATTTAAGCCTGCAATCGATGGTCTATTCTTGCAAATGGAGCAACTTTCTAGATCTATACTTCAATCATGCAGTACCTATTTGGGAAAGGGGGAAAATTGGCTTGGAGATATGGCAGAAGAAGGTAATACGATAATGCGAGTGATTCACTATCCGCCATTAGGAGAAAACGCTCCGATTGGTGCAGTTCGCTCAGCAGCCCATGAAGATATTAATTTCATCACACTATTGGTCACCGCTACTGCGGATGGATTAGAGGTAATGGACCATGATGGAACTTGGATTAAAGTTGAAGGGAATGCCGAATATATCATCGTTGATAGCGGAGATATGATTCAAAACTTGACAAATGGATTGTTTAAATCCACAACACACAGAGTGGTAAATCCTACCAGTAATTCCACTACACGATTCTCAATGCCACTATTCGTTCATCCTCGCAATGAAATTGACTTATCCCCACAAGCAGAATTTATTGCAAAGACCGGTGGTAAAGCATTGTATCCATCAATTAATGCTGGAGATTACCTTCACAAAAGATTGGTTGAAATTGGCCTAATCAAGGAATAATAGGCGATTGTTGTGAAGGCTGAAGAAGTATCTATGCTTTGTGATTCAGTGAGGAACTCCAAGCCCATGGATAAAATATTGCTCAGTAGATTTATTGCTGCAGTTGCTGCAAGAGAAGTAGAACTTTCTGCTGCTGAATCTTGGCTCAAAGCGGTTCACATGTATGGAATCTCACCCCAAGACACTATCACATTAACCAATGAAATGATGAATTCCGGCTCGATATTAACTTGGGAAGAACAACCTCACCTTGTGGTAGACAAACACAGTACTGGTGGAGTTGGCGATAAAATGTCACTAATGCTTGCACCTGCATTAGCAGCTTGTGGTCTGAAGGTTCCGATGCTCGCTGGTCGCGGCTTAGGCCATACAGGTGGTACTATTGACAAATTAGAATCAATACCAGGATTCAACTGTAATCTAACTCCGCAACAGATGCAAGATATTGTGCAAAAAATTGGTTGCTGTATCGCTGCACAAAATGACGCAATAGCCCCAGCCGATGGATTGTTATATGCAATTAGAGATGTTACGCAAACCATTGATAGTATTCCACTTATTACGGCTTCAATAATATCCAAAAAGGCTGCTGAAGGCCTACATTCACTGGTTCTGGACGTTAAATGCGGAACTGCGGCTTTCATGAAAACAGAACAGGATGCTATTGAATTAGCCAAATCTATGGTCGCTGTTGCAAGCGGATTGGGGATAAAATGTCAAGCACAGATCACATCAATGGAAAATCCAATTGGCAGTCATATTGGCAATTCATTGGAGGTAATTGAAAGTGTGGAAATACTCAAGGGAAATGGTCACTCTGATACTAAGAAATTAGTAGTCTTGCAGGGTTCAGCATTACTATTGATGTCAAATATTGTAGAAAATCTCAATGCTGGAGAGGCAATGATTGAACGAGTACTGAATGATGGGAGTGCACTGAAAAAATTTAGTGAAATGTGTATTCATCAAGGAGTTGATGCTGAAATAGCCAGCCGATTATGTCAAGACCCATTATCAGTATTACCATTGTCCAACAATAAAATTGAAATTATTGCCCAGCATTCGGGCTATGTAAATTCGATAGACTCTATGGCCCTTGCAGAGATAGCAAGAATACATGGAGCAGGAAGGTTCAGCATCGAAGATATCATCATTCCCGATGTCGGATATATTATCAAAAAGCACATCGGAGAAAAAATTGAAGATGGGCAATGTTGGATGGAATTCTATTTCTCACAGCAACCTAAAGATAGTGAAATCAAGCAATTAAGCCAATCTATCACTATTTCCAACCACATTAGTGATAACCAATCACGTCTAATTACAGTAGTTGAATAGATGATAGATAAATAGAAGCCGTCATAAAGGGGAGGCGGTTCGCCGACTTTGCCGATTTAGCTTAGCTGGTGGAGCGTGGGACTGTTAATCCCAAGGTCGAGGGTTCGAACCCCTCAATCGGCGTTTAATTATTCAATTGGAAAATTAATTATTCAATTGGAATATAAAATGCTCATTCCCACTCGATTGTACCTGGTGGTTTGTGAGTAATATCGTAAACTACTCTATTGGCTGCCCCTTTGACTGTATTAGTAATACGAGTACTTATCTTTTGTAAAATCGAATGTGGAATCTCAGAATATCTCGCAGACATTCCATCCATTGATTGAACTGCACGAACAACAATGGTTTCACCGTATACTCTAACATCACCGTGAACACCAACACTGCGTACAGGAAGTAGTGCAGCGAAGTATTGCCACGGAATTTCCATCAATCCCTCAGCGGCTGCTTTTTCAAACTCTTCTTCAACGATTGCACAAGCTTCACGAACTACTTCAACTCTTTCTGGGGTTAATTCACCAAGGGTTCTAACCGCTAGGCCAGGACCTGGGAAGGGTTGGCGCTCTGCGACATTGATTTCTAAGGCACGAGCCAACTCTCTAACTTCGTCTTTGTACAATTCACGTAGCGGTTCAACAACAATTAGTGTCATGTCCTCAGGCAATCCACCTACATTGTGATGAGATTTGATAGTATCACGAACGCCGCCACCGGATTCAATCCAATCTGGTGCGATTGTTCCTTGAACAAGGTACTTTGCACCGCATTTCTTTTGCTCATCCTCAAAGATTCTAATAAATAATTCACCTATGACTTTTCTCTTATGCTCAGGTTCAGTGACTCCTTTTAGAGCCTCAAAATATCGATCTGCTGCTTTTACTGTAACTAGATTGATATTTTGAGCAGCGAGAAGTTTTTCTATTTCCTCGGTTTCATTCTTGCGCATAAAGCCTGTGTCAACGTATACACAGTGAAGTAAATCTCCAACTGCTTGAGCCGCAATTACAGCAGCAACGGTTGAATCAACTCCACCAGAACAAGCAATAATTGCAATATCATCTATCTTTTCGATTAATTCTTTCTTAGATTCCTCTATGAACTCAAGCGCATCGAACATCTCAAACACCGCCGTTAATTTCACGGTCTTGTGCCATTACTTTTTCAATTTGGTCTAATTTATTCTGCTTTAATGCTTCAGCAAATTTTGGATTGCCAAGTGCAAGTATTTGAGTTGCCAAATATGCTGCATTATCGCCACGGTCAACACCGACTGTGGCTGCTGGCACTCCAGGTGGAAGTTGTGCAATTGATAATAGGGAATCTAGAGGTACTTTGCCTCCTACTGGAACGCCGATTACTGGCTTAGTTGTTATTGCAGCAACCGCGCCCGGCAAAGCCGCCGCTAATCCTGCCATTGCAATGAAAACAGTGCAACCTTCTGCTTCTGCAGATTTTACAATTTCTTCAACAAATTGCGGTGAACGATGAGCGCTTGCAACTCTCAATTGGTAATTGACTCCGAAATGATCTAGAATCTTTGTGCACTTCTCCGCAATTGGCATGTCGGAGGATGAACCTAGGAGTATCGTGACATCCATGTTACATGTGCCATCGCGGATGGTTCTTCAAGATGTCTCTTAGCCAAAGTTGCACAAATAGCCGCAATTATCTACTATTCAACAGACTGAACTGATGTTGGATGAATGGCATCTTTGCCAACTATCCACCGCCAATTTCCTTCAACATCCAAAGGAATCTCTCTCTAATTGTTGTGAAATGTACTTCAACAATATTGTATCTATTGATGCTTTAGTCATTTGATTGTAAATCAATTTGCAATGATGAAAGGTCAAACTCATCTTTAGGATTATGGCCAAAAACATCCAGTACCAACTTTAACTGTTCATTTTCCATCTGCCCGGAAATCCACGCAATACTCTCGATTTCGGTGGATTTCTTAGTCGCCATTACATGATTGCTGAAAATATATGACTGAATGTTCCAAATGGGAAGTTTTTGTTCTGATAATTTCTCTTGCGCACTCCATGGATGCTCATAACTTGAACCAATATTATTTGCATAAATTTGAATAGAACTGAGAGTGCAATAAGAAAACACTATAGTGAGGCCGAATTGAATGATTGGCAAAAACTTAATTTGAGAAAATTGCACTACTATCAACAAGATTATGATGACAATACCAAATAGAACTCTATTTCTGATGGAATCATATTGCAGGGATATTTTTCGCTTTGAGGTCACTAGATACAAGGACATAGATTGTAATAGAATTGCACTCACAAATGCATGGAAAATATATTCACTGTATTTGTCAAAACACAGCATTAGTATACTAATTGCAATTGGAATAAATGACCATGAACATAGAAAAAGCGCTGGACTAAGCGCTGGTTTGAATTCAATCCGACGCCATCCCATTCGGGTTAACTCCTCATGGGTCATATTACTGGTTCAATGCAAATACCTTATCAAATTGTGCATTGTCATATTGGATTTAGTTTTTGCAGGTCAAAGGTATTTGTAGTTGAACAAAATAATGCACTGCATGGAACAAATTTTTCAATGTTCAAGTGACGAATATTTTTCCAAAGTTGATGCTAGTTTTGATGTAGTCAGTAGCGCCACAGAGGACCGATTCACTGTATTCAAAGGGTGGTTTCGCTCTGTTGAAATAATAATGATACCCGCAGGTGATGAGCTACTGGTTCAATATAAACCGGCCATCACAAAACTTGGATTTGTATTATCAGTGATTATTTCATTAATTATTGCCAGCAATATATTGTTTATCGCGGTCACAATCATTGGGTTATTCTTCATCCAAATAGCGTACTCTTCGCAATTAACATGGGAGATATTGCAGGCAACCCAAACCACAATAAAATTGAGAGAGGATTAAAGCAATTAGTGTACTACTGCTCATCTTCTTCAAATGGATGGCGCAGACACAAATTCCTTGCAGCATATACTTCATCGACTCTGCGAACTGGAGTGGTTACTGGCGCTGCATGTAGTGTATCTGCATCCACTTGTAGCACCTCAACGAAATGCTCTGCAAAGGCATCAAGAACTTCCTTTGATTCAGTTTCTGTAGGCTCTATCATCATGCATTCAGGTACAACTAATGGGAAGTAAACTGTTGGTGCCATATACCCTTTGTCAAGCAATCCTTTTGCCACATCCATCGCCGAAATACCATGTTTTTCTTTCGCTGGCTGCAATGATAGTGTGAATTCATGCTTCGCCACAGTAGTAGGTGCGCCGTCGCAAAACATATCTTCAACACCTGCCTTTTTTGCTTCTCTAAAAATAGCATGCCTCAGATAATTTGCATTGAGTACTGCATGCTGTGACATTGTGCGCAGACCATTACCAAAGCGACGATAGAAGGCCCAACTTCTCACTACTGCTCCAGCATTTCCATGCCACTGTTGTACCTTACCAATGCTTTTTGCTGGTTGGTACCAACCATACCATAAATCATCGATAGCATGTGCTTCCTCGCCACCCATTATCGGCCTCTTCTTGACGATTGGACCTGGCAGGAATTCTGCAAGATGGTTCTTAACTCCAATAGGGCCAGAACCGGGTCCGCCACCACCATGTGGCTGTGAGAACGTTTTGTGAAGGTTGTAGTGGACTGCGTCAAAACCCATTAGTCCCGGTGAAGTGATTCCAAGTATCGCATTGAAGTTAGCGCCGTCATAATACATCTGGCCTCCAACTGCATGAACTATTTCTGCCGCCTGTGAGATTTCTGGCTCAAATAACCCAAGTGTATTCGGATTGGTAATCATCATCACAGCGGTTTGCTCATCAACCGCAGCTCTTATCGCATCTAAGTCAAGTCTACCGTCTTCTCTACTAGGAATCTCAACGATTTCAAATCCGGCCATAGCGGCACTTGCAGGATTGGTTCCATGTGCTGAATCTGGGACCAATACTTTTGTTCTCTCTGTCTCGCCACGACTCCTGAAGTATTCTTGTATGCAACGAACTGCAGTAAATTCGCCCTGTGCTCCTGCAACTGGCTGCAATGTAACTTGATCCATTCCAGCACATATTTCTAGCATTTCTTGCATTTCATGGAATATGGACAATAGACCTTGGATGTGATGTTCAGGTTGATGTGGATGTATTTCCGCAATTCCAGGTAATTGTGCAATGACCTCATTTATTCTCGGATTGTGCTTCATTGTGCAAGAACCGAGTGGATAAAATCCAGTGTCAATTCCAAAATTTCTCTTGGAAAGCCAAGTATAGTGGCGAACCATTTCAGGTTCGCTTAACCTAGGCCAACGTGCTGCTTGTTTTCTTGTCAAACTTTCAGGAAGTGATATTGAATTCGCTGGAAGAAGCGGTTGCGGTTGCGAGTAGCCTTTGCCAATAGCACCATTGTGGTCGAAAAGATTACTCATGCACCCACCGCCTTTGAAGACCACAATGCTAAATGCGCTGCGAGCAATTCAATTTCTTCTGCTTTGGTTTGGTCCGTAACTGTGATGAGCAGCCAATTTGTACGATTTGGATACCATGCATTCAGATTGAATCCGCCAACAATTCCATTACCATCCAAATAGGCTAAACAGTCCTTTGCCTTACCTGGTAACTCAATTACAAATTCATTGAAGTGATTCCCATGTATATGAGGAATAGCAATTGTTTGTATTTCACTCAACTTTTGCTTGGCCAACAAGCAGGCTGTCATATTTCTAACAGCAAGTTGATTGAGGCCTTCCGGCCCTAACAATGCCATGTGCATCGCACCCATCAGTGCGATTAACGTTTCATTAGTACAGATATTTGAGGTTGCACGGTGCCTCCTAATGTGTTGCTCACGAGTGGATAGAGTTAGACAATATGCAACTTTACCATCAACATCTATTGAACGCCCAACTATTCTTCCTGGCATCAGTCTTAGATAAGATTTGGAACAAGCAAAAATCCCGTACAGTGGCCCACCTCCGGTAATTGGAGAACCGAGAGGCTGCCCTTCACCGACAACTATGTCCGCACCATATTTTCCAGGTGCTTCAACAACTCCAAGAGACACTGGCTGAACACCAACAATTAGCGCAGTATTTTCGCCAATAATTTCCTTCAAGCGAGTAATTCCTCCATCGAGTAGACCAATAGGATTTGGTTGTTCAACATATACACCGCAACTTCCTGCTGCTTCTATTGCAGATTCTAAATCAATAGTTCCATCTTGATTATGCCTTAGTATTCTAATTTCAATTCCACCGCCTTGACAATAATTTTGCATTACCGACATTTTGTCAGGGGGAGTAAGTTGTGAAACATAGACTACATTTTTCTGTGTTGCCTTACGGTTATGCACTCTAACAGCACAGGTGAGTGCTTCTGCACTAGCCGATGAGCCATCATACAATGATAAGTTGGCAATTGGCAAACCCACTAATTCTGATAAAAGTGTTTGAAATTCCCACATTGCTTGTAGCATTCCTTGACTTACCTCTGGTTGATATGGAGTGTATGCTGTCAAGAACTCTCCGCGTGAGATCATTGCAAAAACTGCTGCTGGAATATAATTGCGGTACAATCCAGCACCCAAAAATGATACTCGGTCACTGAGAGAAACATTATTTCCGAGCAATCTCTTGGCATCTGCGATTATTTCTTCTTCGCTTTGTGGACCTCGTAAAGGGAGCCCATCTTGCATCCTTATTTGCGACGGAATATCACTGAATAGTTCATCAATATCGGATAGGCCCATCTCCGCTAACATTTCTTGTTCTCTACCCAAATTTGGCAGTTGGTCGACCATGATAATCACCTCACCCCTATGGGGTGCATGCTTAACGGTGCGCGTACCGGTGATAATGTTCATCCCCAATTGAATTGCAAAAATAGTGATATTGAAGGGAATCACTGATGGGTAAGTTAGGTTTGCCAAGTGTCATGGCGAAGGTCGCAATGGTGGTTTCAAACTCCTGTGCACCAGACCCAAGAGTCTTGCGCAGTGCATTCTGGTTAGTTGAAGCTGGGCATCAAGTAACAATTCATGCATTTGATAGATTGCAACTGCATGCTAAATCAGAATCAACGCATGGTGCACGAATAATGCGCTACCATCTAGGTGTGATTCCTTATGGGGGTATGAGAAAAACAATCAAAGGAATTTTACAATTTGTTAAGCGGGTCAAAGCATCACTAATACATTCTCCGCCGGATTTGATCTATTGCCATGATGCGGATACTCTTTCTGTTGCCGTGTCACTGAAAAAAAGCCATCAGATTCCATTTGTTTTTGATATGCATGACCTTCACCATACATGGATTAGAATGCCATCTCCTAATTCCATTCTTCGTAAGTTGTTAAGTCGCAAGATGGAAGCAACAATGCTACGACAAGCAAGGAAAGCCGATGCAATTATTACGACTAGCGGAAAGATAGAGGGTGGGAAATTTGATGGCTTTGAACAATATCTTCAATCGAAAAATCTTGCTTCAACCGTCGTAGAAAATCGTCCACTAGAAATGTCAATTCCACAACAGGAACCTTCTGATAACAAACAATGGACTATCGGTTATTTGGGACGTGTTCGTGAATTGAAAACTTTTACACTAATGCTGGAGGCAATAAAATTGATTCCTGCCACTGAACGGCCAAAAATCATTATTGCCGGTGATGGAACAAAAGCAAAAGAAGTGCAAGAATTGATGATGGATGCAGTTGAGTCTGGAGAAATTGAGGCAGAGGTCAGTGGAGCATTTACATCTAGCCAATTTCAAGAATTAGTGGGCCAATTGGATGTAATGTTTGCACTATATCCACCAAATAGAGGTAACATTTCTCAAGGCGCATTGCCCGTAAAAATGTTTGATGCTGCAGCAAATGGAGTTCCTAGCATTGTAAACTCAGATTGTCTAATGGGTGAATTGGCAGAATATGAAGAAATTGGTATAGCCGTCAGATGGGATGAACCACAGGCTGCGTGTGATGCATTGTTAGAACTTAGAGGAACAATAGTTGAATTGAGAATAACCTCGCAAAGAGAAAAAGATAAGTTTCTCTCTGCTGTGCTACCATTGCTTGACTGAGGTCAAATAAATGGCGGCCTAACGA
>Ga0206686_1000634_pt1 | contig 9934 bp, 9 predicted proteins | sample M250012015metaG_FD_155447 | JGI IMG/M metagenome (GOLD analysis project Ga0206686, IMG submission 155447) | Ammonia-oxidizing marine archaeal communities from Monterey Bay, California, United States - M2 500m 12015 | ecosystem: Environmental > Aquatic > Marine > Intertidal zone | place: USA... | reverse complement strand
ATTTTGTTACAAACAGCTTATAGGATTGGTTTCCTATTCGAAGAACATAGGAATTTGGTTTAAGCGCCGTAATATCAATATCAGTAGAACCTGAGCCATTGATAACCCCTTGCATTACCTTTTGCCCGAGAAGCGAATAAATTCTATAATCCAGGCCTTCATTAAATTGGCCCTCAATGGTAATGTGGGTATTTGCTGGATTCGGGAATACTGAAACCTTCAAATCATCAGAAATAGGAGAATAACCCACACTTGGGGGAAAACAGTCACTATTCGAATAGACTTCATCAAGGTCTTTATTAATCGATATTAAACAACGACACATATTAAAGCTGTCGTGCATATATCCAAGGCCATAGTTTGTCCCTACACCCTCAATAAATGTAAGCGGTTCATCACTACCCCAAAAATGGTAATTCGTCTGAACATGTTTAACCCCAGAAATATAATATACAGAATCTATGATTGAGGTAATGACTTCATTCCACGGCTGATAAATCAGAAAAGTGTCTTCTACATTCAACGATAGATCCATGAGAAGATACTCCACGGTATCTAATCCAGACATCGTTTCAATCGTACTCATAAACCAAGCTTTTCCTGTAGTCACATCCTCACGAGCAAATCCATTGGCATCTATACCAGCTAAGTCATAAGACACTCCTCCAGAATATACAGTTCCAACCATTTTATAGCTCACCCCGTTAATCATAGATTCCATTTCCGAAATCTGCTCCTTGACATGCGCCTGATCCAAATTACAAAAGGGCATTTCCCATTTAGTAATTGAAAGTCCGAAAATTGAGCTGTAGTTTTGAGCAAGGGAAATACTTCCAGATGTTATCAGAAGAATGAGTGATACAGCGATGTGTTGTATGAATAATTTCATTTTAGTTGATTGAGTCGAGCAAAAATACCACTTAAGATTTAAAATATTCATTTTTGCGACCTAATAATCCCTCAAGTTACCAATTTAAAAGGGGAATTACAAAATCCTAGAGCACATCGAGTATTAATAAATGAGCTAATATACTAGCAGCATTCGTACTTAATACACATTTTTATTAAAGGACTTTTAATTTGAATTGATATTCATCTCCAGCAGCTGTGATTCCAGTTGTAATGTAAAATCCAGATTTAAGACTTGGAATTACGAGCTCATTCGTATTGCTGTCTTCAGATTGAAATAATAGCTGACCTCCAAGGCTATATACCCGTAATGAATTCACATTTTCATTAAAAGTTAGTGAACCACCGCTGTTAACAGGATTTGGGTACATAGTAATTTTACTACGGTCATTCTCTGAAATTGAATTGATTTGATCGCATGGAGAGCTTCCTCCTATCAAGCTGTAGTCAAATACCATAGTTGGGCAAATAATAGTCGGTGCGCTGCCGTTGACAACCGTACTTGCTTCTTTCCACACAGCAACATTTCCATTTGAATTTTCGCTAATGACACAATTCCCTTTGGCATATACGGCGTCTCCCCCAGAATCCAGTATCGTCAGCTGACTGTTCTCTTCCATATAATAGCTAGAACCTCCAGACCATTCTACGGTAAGATGAACTCCGGAACAGATGTAATAAATAGAACCTGCTTGGTCATTGATGGTAGAGTCGTCAAAAACATGATAAATACCCGAGGTAGGTGTATTTGAAGCGGGAGGGATGATGTGTTCGCAATTTTGAGAATAAAGAGCTGAAGTGAGCCCAATAAATAAGACTTGTAAAAGTGTTTTCATGATATAAGGAGTTTTATTGATTAATAATCACCCAAATAGCAAACATTATGCCGAATGAAAAACATGCTATTTATCTACCTGACAAACAGTAATTTATAATCAAAAGATTAATATAAAATCATTGCAAGAGCACAGCCAATAAGAATACTCATCAATTTGAGCAGATTGAATTTGTGATTTTCAGAAGTTTCAAAAATAATTGTAGTTGATATATGCAGAAACATCCCTACTACAATGGCAAGAATGATGTGTACATCCAAACCAAACTGTTCAGGAGAGAATTTCAAACCCATTAAAGCTCCAGCGGGCGTCATAAGAGCAAATAAAAGTAAAAACAACCAGGATTTCATGATGCTCATCCTTGTACTTATGAGTAGTGTCATCAATGCAATTGAAACCGGAACCTGATGAAAAATAATTCCCCAGAAAAGGGACTCATGGGCATGACTGTGGGCAGATATTACCCCTGCATACTGATTTCCCAATGGGAGCCCCTCAATAATCGAGTGAAGAGACAAAGAAATGAATAAAGCCCAAGGCAAGGTCTGTCCTTTATGGACATGAACGTGTCCGTGTTCGATTCCTCCCGAAAAATATTCCAAAATAAGCTGAATCAGAAAACCTATAAGAATAAATACCCCCACTTTTCCAACACCTTCATGGTAGAGATCAGGAAGTAAGTGCTGAAAAATAATAGCCAACAAAAATCCCCCACTAAAGGCTAAGGTCAGCTTTATCATTTGACCATTATTAGTAGCATTAAAGTAGGTTACCACCAATCCTCCTACGAGTACTGAAAGAATAAGACCAATTAATATAAATGTAAAACTCATTATTTTCTAGTTGCAATAATAATCAAACGATCCGATTTTTCCGGCACAAATTGTTTTAAATTAAAAGACCCAAAAACAGCTTCAATTACAAAATTGGGTGTTAATAGTGTTTTTAAATCATCTAGTTTGAGCGCCTGAACCCGTTCAGTATAGTCATACGACTTTTCTCCATCTTCAAATTGAATTCGCTTAATCACATGAGTGCCATCGTATTTCCGATTAATTTTAAACTGAATTCCATCCAGTGTTTTTGTTTCAGATTTAATGAGGGATTGAATCACTTTATCGGCGTTCATAAAGTCTATCACGAGCTTTCCTCCGGGCACAAGCATTTGTGAAATAGCTGAACACACCCTCTTATTATCGTCCTTGTCAGTGAAATATCCAAAACTGGTGAATAAATTAAAAACGGCGTCAAAAGTTGTGTTCGATAAATGCTCACGCATGTCATGGACAGCAAAGGAGAGACTTGGATTAGATGACTTTTTAGCCTCTAGAATACTGTTTTCTGAAAGGTCAACCCCCAAAACCTTATAACCCATACGATTTAAAGTAAACGAATGGCGACCCTTTCCACAAGCCAGATCCAAAACTCTGGCTCCAGCTGGTAATTGAAGATACTTAGATAAATTGGAGATAAAAATTTCCGCCTCTTCGTCATTGCGGTTTTGATAGAGAATGTGATAATACCTTGTATCAAACCATTCCTCAAACCAATCCTTTTCCGACATGAGCCAAAAATACAATGATTTTAATCAATTTTTCCCGAATTCAAGGCAAAATGATATCTGCATGAAAAGCCGTAAATTTGATTCAATGAAAAAAATTGGGCTTACGGGAGGAATTGGTAGTGGAAAATCCTTTGTTGCTATAATAATTGAAGCAATGGGTTATCCCGTATATTATTCTGATTCCAGATCCAAAGAACTGAGCAACGAACATCCACACATCCGCGAACAATTAATCTCAGAATTTGGTGAAGAGGTGTATGCCAATGGTGAATTAAATAAACAGCTATTGGCTAAGAAAATATACTCTAATGATTCAGCAAGAAGTTCGGTAAATGCAATCATACATCCTATTGTAAGAGAGGATTTTGCAGCATGGGCAGATGCACATAGCTCGTTTGATTTAATATTTAATGAAGCTGCGATTCTTTTTGAAATGGGCACCTATACCCAATTTGATTCAACCATTATTGTATATGCTCCAGAACACATTAGGATTAAACGCATTGTCGAGAGAGACCACATTTCCATTGATGAAATACAACAAAAAATGAAGTCACAATGGAATGATGCTGAAAAAATGAAATTAACGCCTTATCACATTCTCAATGATGGAAGCACTCCCCTTTTGAATCAAATTGAGCACGTAATTAAGAAAATATCTCAATAAATGAGTTTGATCTGGACTGTTTTGGACATATCCAGTAAAATTGAGCAATCTCCAAACTTAGGCACTGAAAGTAAGGGGCGAATATCATTTGAAAATGCAAATGCCTCAACCGGTACCCCAAAAAAATTCTTGTCGCAATTATCATTATTGTTTTCATCCTGATAAATCGCAACGGCATAAGATCCTTCGGGCAAACCTTTAAATGTGTATTTTCTGGATTTTCCAGAAGTTTTCACACGAACCATTTTATACGTTTCCCCAACCTGTGGAAACTTAGAATCATCATTGTACAGGCCAAATTGAAGTACCCCATTATTGTTTTCCAGATCAGTAACATGTACCGTTAAATCAAATGTTTTTTGTGAAATGACATCAGTAGAAAGAAATAATGAGAACAAGAAACACACTAATAAATATCTCATTATTTGTAATAATTTGTTTTAAAGATACGGTCCATCCAAGCAAATGTAGACGAATAATTTCCATCTAAATACGCATGATGGTCATCGTGGTGCTTCGTTTTACTTAATAAAGGAATTTGACTCAATATGGGGATTTCGGTGTCCGAATGTATATGAATCTCATGTAAATTCCTCAAAAGTCCAAAAATTAAAAACGCGTACACATTAATTGGCATAAAAAGTAATATGAGTGCAAATGCAATTACCACACCAATCATTCCCATCATCCATTCCAATGGATGTACATAAAGATATTCCAAGGGAAATGGTTTTGTGGCCCTGTGGTGAATCGAATGAATATGTTTGAGCATAAATTTATTTTCATGGAGCCAGCGATGGAAAAAATAAAACCAGAAATCATCCAGTACAAAAGCGAATATAATTTGAAAACAAATAATACCCAATGATGTTCCAATGTCCATAAAATCGTAAAGTAGATATGCACCTATTCCTGAAACAGCAACTAAAAACACGAAATTGAAAAGAAACAACGGCATTCTCTTTCTAAAAATATCCTTTTGATACTCCTTTGATTGAATTCTAAATGCTTTCAAAAAATTCGTTTTCAACACGACCATACTATAAATCAAACCAAATAGATTTGAACAAAGCAACATACATACCGTGGCTATAGCCACATCTTCTTTGGTCATCTTAAAGCAAATATATTAAACATCCCTGTATCTTCTAACCCGATCTCGGATTCACAATGCAGTCTGGAAAAGCCTTTTTCTGTCAACAAATGTTTTACCTTTTCAAGCCGATGATCAATGTCATGAACCTCAATTACAAGGCTCTTAATCTTAGGCCAGTCATCTTCCTTTATCCCTTTTAAAACAGACCACTCAGCACCCTCACAATCTATTTTCAATAAATCAATCTTATTAATGTTCTCTTGCTCGATTATTGAAGACAAAGGAACCAGCTTGCACTCCACTTTTTTCTTACCTTTCACCAAATAATGAGCAATAACTCCTGAAAAAATGGGTGGAATCAGTTTCATCCATTTCATTCCATCCGGGGGATTCTTCATTGTGCCTTTCACTGCTCTTGAAAACGCCTTAGGGTCCTTTTCCCATTCTTCTGGATGCAGGGTGGAAAGAGCTGGTGTATTCGGAAAATAAGTAAATGTTGCTTCTGCTGTAACGTCAGAAATCCCTAGCTGAAATACATGAATTCTGCCATTTCCGTACTCCTCAGAGTTTTTCTTGAGAACAGAAAAAATATCAGGAATTGGTTCAAAACAATATGCACTAACATTTTTTGCTTTTTGCATTGCCCGGAGACCAAAAACACCAACATTTGCCCCTACGTCAAAAACAACAGCATTATCTTCAATGGAAATTCCGTTTTGAAGATATCCCTCCACATGATAATCGAGCATCTTGGCTTCAGGTTTTCTTAAGCAGTAAACCGGTGTGCCGTCATTTAAGGTTGTTTTGGTCATCATAGAACGACCTAAAAATAATGAATTTTAGGAAGCTAAAAACAAATACAATCAGAAGAATTACCCAAGAAAAGGATAACGATAATCAGTAGCAGGAACAAAGGTTTCCTTAATTGTTCTTGCCTGCACCCATCTTAATAAATTCATTGCCGCACCTGCCTTGTCATTGGTTCCAGAACCTCTTGCTCCTCCAAATGGCTGTTGTCCGACTACAGCTCCAGTAGGTTTGTCATTGATATAAAAATTACCCGCTGCATTTTCTAATTTCCTCGTAGCCAGCTGAATGGCATACCTGTCTTGAGAAATAATAGATCCAGTTAGTGCATATTCTGAAGTTTCATCCAAAAGTGTTAAGGTCGATTCGAAATCGTCAGCAGGATATACATAAATTGTCAATACAGGCCCGAAAATTTCTTCACACATTGTTCGGAATTTTGGATTTGAGGTAAGAACTACAGTCGGCTCAATAAAATACCCTTTAGATTTATCGTAGCTGCCACCAACAATGATTTCGGCATCATCCTGTTCATTACAATAATCAATATATGATGCTATTTTATCAAAAGCTCGTACGTCAATCACCGCATTTATAAAATTCGATGTATCCTCTGGTGATCCCATTTTAAATGACTTCACCTGCTCGATTAAAATTTTCTTTACATCAGGCCAAATATTATCCGGAATATACGCTCTGGAGGCTGCAGAACATTTTTGCCCTTGAAATTCAAAAGAGCCACGTGACAATGCAGTAGCTACTTCCGCTGGAATTGCTGTTTTGTGAACCATTACAAAATCTTTACCTCCTGTTTCTCCAACAATTCGAGGATAGCTTCTAAATCCCTCTATATTATTCGCAATATTTTTCCAAAGTGCTCTAAACACTCCTGTTGATCCGGTAAAATGAATTCCAGCAAATAATTTATGCTTAAATATGACTTCACCCGCAGTTGATCCATCAACAGTAATCATATTTACAACGCCATCGGGTAAACCTGCTGCCTTGAAAAGATCCATAATAACCTGCGCAGAATATATCTGAGAATTTGCAGGTTTCCATACGATAACATTCCCCATCATGGCAGGTGCCGCACATAAATTGGCAGCAATAGAGGTAAAGTTAAAAGGGGTTAATGCGAAAACAAACCCCTCTAAAGGCCTGTACTCCAATCTATTCCATATCCCTGGTTGACTATCAGGTTGTTCCTTATAAATTTGCGTCATGTACTGTACGTTGAATCGGAAAAAGTCTATCATTTCACACGAAGCATCAATTTCTGCCTGATACACATTTTTGGATTGCGCAAGCATCGTTGCAGCATTCATTCTGTCTCTGAATGGACCTGCAAGTAAATCTGCTGCTCTTAAGAAAATTGCGGCACGTTGTTCCCAGGGAAGATTTGCCCAATCTTCTTTGGCTTCTAGGGCCTTTTCAATGGCCATCTCCACATGAGAAGAATTCCCAGCATTCGAATAACCCAATATTTTCTTGTGATCATGAGGTGGCGACATTGGTCTTTTTTCCTCTGTTCTAATTTCCTCTCCACCAATATACATAGGGATGTCAATTTCACCCTGAGCATACAGCTCTTTATATTTTGAGATAAGGGATTGTTTTTCAGGTGAACCTGAAGCATATGATTTGACTGGCTCATTAACAGCAACCGGTACCTTAAAGAAAGCGTTTGACATGTTTTTTTTTGTTGCAAAAGTAACGATTGTTACCTATCCTTGCAACTGAGTCATCTTTTTCTAAAATGAAGTACCTTCCTCTGCTTGTTTTAATATTCTTTTATGGAATACAATATTCGCGTGCGCAATCAGAAATTTCAGCATATTATAAGGAAAAATCGATTATTCAAAAGTCTAAAATCGCTCTTGAATTATGGGAGTATTATAGCCGATATTCCGTAGACTCCTTAAATGTAATTGGGTTCGATTTACTTCTTTTAAACTCAAAGAAAAAGCTTCCATTTGTTGAAGCAGTTGCCAATCGGTTACTTGGCTGTTATGACGTCCGAAGTGGCTCAATAAAAAACGGGGTTAAATTATTGAACAGGTCAAAAGCAATTTTTCTAAACATTCAAGATTATAATCTTCTGTGCGAAGCGTATAACGAATTAGGAATTGCTTATCTTTTAATGGGAGATGTGAATACTGCAAAGAAATATTTTAAAAATTCACTTTCCGTTGGTAAAAAATCCTCTCGTTCCACTTTATCCTACATGGCAGAAATAAATTTGGCTAAATGTCTTCTTCAGGAAGGAGAACTGATTTACTCAAAAAGACTAACAGAGCACTATATCCGATTTGCGGAAAGAGATGAAAAATATGAATCCGTAGCAAACGGTTATTCTCTTCTAGGACAAATAGCCCTTGACGAAAACAAACTCAAAAGAGCCGAAAAGTGTTTTAATACACAGCTGCGATTTGCACACAAAACAAATGCTCCTTTAATTTCAACCCGAGCAATTGGGAATCAAGCCATACTATTGTTTATGTCTGGTGATTATGAAGAATCCTTGATTCTTTTCAAAAAAGTATTGATCGATAGGCAAATTCAAGGGTTTCATGCCTATACCTGTGAATCATACATGAATATTGCAAATTATTATTATCAAAGAGAACAAGTCGCTCTGGCAAATGATTATATTGATTCCTGCTTCAATTTAGCTGATAATCAGGGGTTACTTTCACATCAAATTGAGGTATTGGAATTAAAAAGGGAATATATCCCTTCAGATTATTTAACAAAACAGCTTTCTGGTTTATACGACGAACAAAAACAGCTAATTCAAATAAATCATGATCAGCGAAAATCATTGAACAATAAAAAAGTAGATGGTTCTAAAAATAAAAATGAGACAAGTTATCTTTACTTGCTTTTAGCATGCATTCCAATAGTATTATGGGTGATTTACAGAAAAACTAACGTATAAGTGTTAAAAACCCATGTCCTATCCATTCTGATCCGTCCAGTCCAATTGCCGAATACTTGTAAAAATAAACTCCTTCATTCGCTTCAGAACCGTTTGGCGTTGTGCCGTCCCATCCTTCATTCAACGATTCTATTGTTGTCATCAGATTTCCCCAGCGATTCACAATAATCAACCTGATCGATGCCATATTCTTTGTAGTAACGAGAAATGTTTCATTTGAGTTATCGGCATTAGGTGTGAACACATTCGGAACGAATATCAAAGGATCTACAGTAGTTGTGATTATTGCGGAAACTGAATCAACACATATTCCATTATATGCAACCAACCAAACAGTATAAGCTCCAAAATCTTCATACGTGCTATTCTGTGCACTTTCGTCATTTACAACAGCATATTGATTATTTCCAAAATCCCATTCATAATTTGTAGCGTTTTGACTGGTATTGGTGAAAATCACATCTAATGGCACGCCTCCACTCTCAGGACTTGCCGAAAATGCTGCCACGGGAACAGGCAATCCTGTCACCAAAACCGTTGCTGTACCTATGCATCCATTATCATCTGTACCTGTAACTGTATAAGTTATTGTTCCATTAACAATAAATGGCTCTCCATCTATTACACCATTATCCCAGGAATAAGTTCCTCCCACTCCAGCACCACTACCCGATAAAATCACTTCATCTCCAACACAAACTATCTGAGGGTTTCCTGCAATGATGATGGGGTTTTCTAATACCTCAACGGTTAAATCGGCAACTAATGCACATTGACCCACATCCGGGGTAAATGTGTATGTAGTCGTTCCTGTGTTATTAACAGGGGGGGTCCATGTCCCAGTATAACCTTCTAAAGATACTAATGGTAAACTTATTACGGAACCTGAGCAAACAGGATCTATTAAATCAAAAGTTGGAGTACTCGGCGGTCCAACATTTACCGTTAGGTTCTGTGTACTCGCACACTGACCTACATCAGGGGTAAAAGTATATTCAGTTGTTTGCGTATTATCAATCGCTGGTGACCAACTCCCTGTATATCCTTCCAAAGAAATTTCAGATAATATAATTTCATCACCAACACAAATCGGGGGAATAGGATTAAAGGTTGG
>Ga0206686_1000630_pt1 | contig 9965 bp, 7 predicted proteins | sample M250012015metaG_FD_155447 | JGI IMG/M metagenome (GOLD analysis project Ga0206686, IMG submission 155447) | Ammonia-oxidizing marine archaeal communities from Monterey Bay, California, United States - M2 500m 12015 | ecosystem: Environmental > Aquatic > Marine > Intertidal zone | place: USA... | reverse complement strand
AACAGAGACAAAGAGCAACAGCATACAAACAACACAATATAATCTTTGGTGTGCGCGTGAGTCATAAGGTTTTTGTTGGTTTAGGCGATCCACGCCGAGAATAGATAAATTCCGCTTTTAATCCAGTCGTCACCCTGTAAAAGTAACGGTTTAGAATGACAGGTATGGCTTAGTTTGTAATTTAGTGTGAAGTAAGCAAAGCTCGCCCTTTATGCCGTCAGAAGGTATCGATGATTGTAATTACTCTTAATTCATAACAGAATATAGTTTTGATATTAACGATATATCATGTATTTAATTCGGTAATATATAAATTATTCAGTATAATAGTTTGTATGTAGCATATAAATATTATAGCTCTCCTGTAATAATTGTGCGCTACATATTGAATTCTACCGTTCGCGCTAAGACTGAATAAGGAAATATAATGACGCAATTACTAAATTCTACTCAATATAAGGATATATCTCTTAGCGACAAGTATGAGTTAGATGAGGGGGTTGCATTTATGTCAGGCCTACAGGCTCTGACTAGAATTGCGATCGTTCAGCGTCGAAGGGATATAGCGACTGGCCTTAATACGGCTGGATTTATTTCCGGGTATAGAGGATCTCCCCTTGGCGGCTATGATGCCGAATTAATGCGTGCCAAGAAATATCTGGAAGATTTGAATATCAAGTTTCAACCTGGCATAAATGAAGATTTGGCCGCAACTTCAATTTGGGGTACACAGCAGGTTAATTTGATGCCTGGCGGTTCTGATTATGACGGCGTGTTTGGCATTTGGTATGGAAAAGCCCCTGGCGTTGACCGCTCAATTGATGCGTTACGCCATGCAAGTGCGCACGGCACATCACCTCATGGTGGGGTTCTTGCTATTGTTGGTGACGACCACGGCTGTAAATCTTCAACATTGTCATGTCAGAGTGACCATGTTCTGGCATCCATGATTATTCCAGTCTTGTACCCATCAAGTATTAACGAGTTTGTGGAGTACGGATTGCTCGGTATCGAGATGTCTCGCTACGCAGGATGCTGGACTGCGCTTAAAGTAACGAGTGAGACCGTAGAGACAACAGGCACCGTGGATTTATCCATAGAAAAGCGAGAAATTCTACACCCAAATGCAGATGAATTTAGCATGCCTGAAGGTGGTGTTCACATAAGACTTAATGATATACCACGTGAAATAGATGACAGGCTGCAAAACTATAAAGCCTTTGCTTGTCATGCATTTTGTCGCAAAAACAGAATTGATAAAATCGTAATGGAAAGCCCTAATCCGCGTTTCGGTATTATTACCTCGGGCAAATCTTATGGTGACGTTATGCAAGCACTGGTTGAGCTTGGAATTACAGAGGAAGTTGCTGCGAAAATAGGCTTGCGGGTTTATAAAGTTGGCATGGTGTGGCCCCTAGAACCACAGGGTGTGCAAAACTTTGTCCAAGGCCTGGAGGAGATTCTGATTGTTGAAGAAAAGCGCGAGATGATCGAGTATCAGCTCAAACAACAAATCTTTAACTGGCCTTCAGAGGCGCGACCTATTGTTGTTGGTAAATACGATGAAGATAGTGAGATATTATTGCCACTGGAAAATGATCAGTCTGTAGGGTTGGTTGCACTCGTAATTGCAAAACGTCTGGGACACTTTTATCACAATGAAGAGGTTGAGGCGTGTTTACAGTTCTTTGAGGATAGAAAATCGGTAATGGATGCCTATAAACCACCTATGCTACGCAGGCCATTTTATTGTGCAGGTTGTCCGCATAATACATCCACCAAGGTGCCTGAGAATAGTTTCGCAATGGCCGGTATTGGATGTCATTTCATGGTTCAATGGATGGATCGTAATTCGGCTTTGCCGACACATATGGGTGGCGAAGGCATACCGTGGATTGGCTCATCAACCTTCACAAAGCAAAAACACATTTTCTCCAATTTGGGCGACGGTACTTATTTCCATTCGGGTTCGCTTGCGATCCGCGCAGCGGTAGCATCAAAAATTAATATCACTTATAAAATTCTCTACAATGATGCTGTAGCAATGACCGGAGGCCAGACTGTGGATGGCGATTTGCCGGTTTATCGTGTGACACAACAAGTCGTTTCAGAAGGTGTCGCCAAAGTGTGGATACTTACCGAAACTCTGGAGAATTACAAAGACCGCAGCCTTATTCCGAATGAAGTTGAAATATTGCATCGTGATTATCTAGATATGGTCGCTAAGCTGTGCCAAGAAACTAAAGGCACCACTGTTATTATTTACGACCAGACTTGTGCAGCAGAAAAACGCCGTCGCCGTAAACGCGGCGAATTACCTGACCCGGCGAAGCGTATCTTCATAAACCAAGCAGTGTGTGAGAGTTGTGGTGATTGCTCTGAGCAGTCGAACTGTATTGCTGTGCAACCGGTAGAGACTGATTACGGCCGTAAGCGCAAGATTAACCAATCGGCGTGCAATAAAGACTTTAGTTGCTTAAAAGGTTTTTGCCCGTCTTTTGTAACAATTGAGGGTGGCGAGCTTCGTAAAACCAAAGCAGGCAATAGCTTTGATGATGTATTGGTTAACATTCCGCAGCCGAAGGTGATGAAAATTGATAGAGCCTACAATATCATGGTCACAGGTATTGGCGGTACGGGCGTCACAACGATTGGCGCTTTGTTGGGCATAGCTGCACATATGGAGGGTAAGTTCTGTCGTAACCTTGATGCTGCAGGGCTTGCGCAAAAAGGTGGCGAGGTTCTCAGTCATGTGCGTATTAGCCCGGTCCGTGACGATTTACGCACAGGACATATTATTACAGGAGGTGCTGATTTGTTATTGGCCTGCGATATGATTTCAGCGGCTGGCAAGACCTCATACGAAACACTCCATGCCGAACGCACCAGAGCAGTAATCAATACAGAAAACACACCCATTGCTGATTTTGTTATTAATAACGAGATTAATCTTAATCATGAGCAAGTGAATAGCGTTCTGGTAGAGGCAACTAAAGCCGACTCACAGTACTTCATTTCTGCTACATCGCTCGCTATGACTTTGCTTGGAGACGAGATCGCCACCAACGTACTGATGCTTGGTTTTGCTTGGCAAAAAGGCTTGATACCGGTTGGTCTTGAGGCGATTGAGCGTGCTATCACTCTGAATGGTGTTGCTATTGAGATGAACCTGCAAGCATTTGCCTATGGTCGTTTGGCAGTGCATGATTCTAAAAAACTTGCAGAGTTGTTGCGTTCGATTTTAGGTGATAGCAACCCTAAGAAGAGTGAAAGTGTCGATGGGCTTGGTCGGATAATAGAAAAGCGTATTGCCTACCTAGAAGATTACCAAAATTTGGCATACGCAGAGCGCTATAAGAGTGTACTTGATCGTGTTATTAAGATTGAAAACGAAACGATGGGCGGAGCAACAACTTTGAGCAAGGTGGTTGCTCAAAGTTATCATAAGGTTTTGGCCTATAAGGATGAATACGAGGTTGCGAGACTTTACACTAACGGTGACTTTATTAATGAACTGAAAGCGCAATTCTCTGGCAACTATAAAGTTAAATTCCATATGGCTCCGCCAATTTTATCGGGCACTGATCAGGCAACAGGGCGCCCAAAAAAATGTACTTTCGGGCCTTGGATGTTTAGAGCTTTGTCTTTATTGGCGCATTTTAAATACTTGCGAGGTACAGCGCTTGACATATTTAGCTATCACCATGACCGCAAGGCAGATCGAGCATTAATTTTGAGCTATGAAACAGATGTGCGCTTTGTTGTGCAAAGCCTTACAGCGGATAATTATGAATTATGTGTAGAATTATTGTCCTTGCCGCTTGCAATTAAAGGTTATGGACCAGTTAAGGTAGCCAATATAGAGATTGCAAAAGTCAGCCATAACGTATTAATGTCGCAATTATCGCTCTAGAATTTATCGATAACCGCGAAAATTGGTATCCTTTTATAGATAAAAAATAGTTAACTAAGCCTCAAGTTTTATTAACTAATTTCAAGAATAAAGCAAAAAATAGTTTGGCAGTGTCGTTGTAACTTAAGAAGAGTCCTTACTAGGTTTATTTTTTACCGCGTTGATGAGGCTGTCCAGGAAGATGCTGGTGAATTCGTGCAGACTCTTGACGTTAGCTTTGGCGTATATGTTAGCAGTTTGTCTGTATACAGTTGATTCTGTGACATTTCTGGTGCTAGCAATTTCTTTAAATGAATGTCCCTTTATAAGCATCCAAGCTATATTCTGTTCGGCCTTAGTTAGACTCCATAGTGACAACTTTTGATTGACAACATGGTCTATTTCAAGTTGCAGTAAATCAAGCCTATCCTCAGCAATATTTAATTTTTCTGATGTCGACTTTATCTCAGCAAGTTGTTGATATAACATAAAAAATAATATCAATATGAATAAAGACTCAAGATAAAAATCCAAGCCTGTTTCATCGTTTGAGAATTCTATAACTACATCAATCGTGAAGAACGCAATTACAAAGCCATAGGCCAGTGTTTGTTTATATTTAGCTATACTTTTAAACATAAATTTATATGTTAATTTGATGCGTACATAATAACATACATAGTGATACATAAATACATGATTAAATATTATAAAACCTAATTAATATAAATACCGCAGCACTAAATTAAACAGTCAGTCCTATTACAGTCAACATGTTTGGATATGTATATGTATAGTTAAGAATGTTTATGTAAAATTAGCTCTTTTGTATTAATAGAACTTAATTATTAGTTTATCGGAGCAAACAAAGTGACTGTAAAAAAAGACCAAGTAGTGGAAATGCACTACACACTAACTGATGACTCTGGAGAGATCATCGATTCTTCTAGTGGAAACGAACCCATGCCATTCATTCAAGGTCACGGCAACATCATCCCCGGGCTTGAGAGCGCCTTGGATGGTATGAAGGTGGGTGATTCTTGTGACGTATCAGTGAAGCCTGAGGATGCATATGGAGTGCATCACCCTGAAGCAATACAGGATATCCCTATGGAGTCAATGAAGTCTGTGGATAATCTTGAGGTTGGAATGGAACTACAGTCAAGAGACGAGCAGGGCAATGTTTTCATTGTTAGGGTTACCGAGATAAAAGAAGAAACCGTGACTGTAGATGCGAACCACCCTCTAGCAGGACAAACTCTACACTTTAATGTCAGCATTGAGAGTGTAAGGGATGCTACCAAGGACGAACTGGAACACGGTCATGTCCATTCAGAGTCGTGCTCACATTAATGACATAGGGCCGATATAATGGCAATACTTTGCCCACTATGTCGGTCAACTAATTGCAAGCACTTTTTTTCTAACAAGGATTCGGATTATCTAAACTGTGCAGAGTGTGACTTGGTATTTGTTCCTGAGCAGTTTCATTTAGATCTACCATCAGAGAGGGCGCGCTATGATAGTCACCGGAATGACCCTAATGATAAAAGGTATCGCAAATTCTTAAGTAAAATTTTTGAACCACTGGTATGTCAAATAAGTAAACCTAGTAGGGGGCTTGATTTTGGCTGCGGTCCCGGACCCACACTCTCAGTTATGTTTGAGGAGGCAGGTCATGAGGTAGACCTTTTCGATAAATTTTATAACCCAAACAAAGAAATATTTAACAACAAGTACGATTTCATAACAGCAACAGAAGTCCTCGAACATCTGCATAGTCCTGGAATAGAGCTAAAGAGGTTATTCGGTATGCTTCATGAGGGCGGACGCTTAGGGGTAATGACAAGGATTCTTAGTGAAGAGATTGATTTTCAATCTTGGTTCTATAAGGATGACCCTACACATATATGCTTTTATAGCAATAAAACAATGAATTACCTTGCAAATAAGTACTCCTGCAGTGTCAAATTTTACAGCAATGATGTGGCCATTTTTTCCAAGTGAATAGTCAGAAATAAGGAACCCATTGTTTATAATTATTAAATGATTGTGAGATTTTATCGCTCTTACATAAAATAATTAATTAAAATATATTGGATTCCTAAATAATAATACATATGACACGTTCTTTTATATTTGCTTCATTTGCCCTTATATCTATCTTCGTTCGCGCCGAGATAGAGGTTAGCGGGAATACAATGGTCAGGTCAATTACGGATGTCATTAATATCAATACTGATGAGCTTATCAGGGCTCTTGACAAGGATGCAAACATTATATTGATAGATGTGCGTACTGAGTCAGAGGTACTAGAGCTAGGTGCTATAAATCGTGGACAGAACGTTAATGTTCCTAGGGGAAGGTTAGAATTCGAAGTAAATGATTTGAGCAATATTGAGGAAGATACACCGATTATAGTCTACTCTAATGAAAACAAGAGGTCCACCCTTGCTGCAGCCTTGTTAGACAAGATGGGCTACACCAATGTCGAAAATTATGCTGACGGGTATACCAAATGGCAAGAACTTGGACATCCGGTTTGGCTCAGTGATATGGCCACAGATAGCGTACTTTACCGTACCCCTGTGCAGATCTACAAAGAATTAGTCACCCCTGCAACTATGGTAGATGGCATTAAAACACCCAGGTCAGTAGAAAGGGTTCCGGTAGAGGGCCTCTACAGCGCGATAGGGGCAACACAACCTGCAACCTATGAAAACTCAAACCACAACAACAATCTATCATTTATTGTTACCTCTGATGGGGTATTAGTGTTCAATGCGGGTGGAAGTTATTTGCTTGCTAGGGCTATACATGAGGAGATAAAGAAGGTAACCGATCAGAAAGTTAAGTATGTTGTGCTTGAGAATGCACAGGGGCATGCTATGCTCGGTTCTAGTTATTGGAAAGAACAGGGAGCGACAATTGTGTCTCATGTCGAGGCATACCGAGACATAAAACAGAAGGCAGAAAATAAGTTGGAGTCTGCGAAAAGAAGAATGAAAGACAAAATGATTGGAACTAGTGTTGATTCGGTTCTTCCTGACCAGACATTTGAGAGTGAAATGATATTGACCATGGGCGAGACTACAATCGAGTTGATGCATCTAGGTCCTTCACACTCACCTGACGATATTCAGTTATGGTTGCCAGACCATAAGGTTCTTATTAGCGGAGATACAGCGTTCAACGAGCGCATGTTGCCTGTCTTTGAGGAAACTGATACGGGTGCATGGATTGAGACATGGGATAAGCTAGAGGAGTTAGATCCAGAGTTGATAATTCCAGGGCATGGTGGGCCAACAGACCTGGCAACAGTTACACGCTTTACTAAGGACTACTTGGTGTTTATGCGTGAAGAGGTTGAAAAGGTGATTGATGATGATGGTGGTCTACTTGATGCATACAATATTGACCAGAGCGCCTACCGGGACTGGGGAACTTATAGAGACCTTCGTGCCAGAAATGCTGAACGAATCTTCAGTAGGATGGAGTTCGAATAGTTACTCATTGACTACTCCTTTGTAGTGTTTGTTTTTTTTGTTGATTTTGATACAACTCAATTACATCTATTTAAGAAGACACTATATTTTTTTACTAGAGTAAGCATTTTTTTATACATTGTGTACTAGATAGAAGAAATAATTAGTACCCAAATAACTTATAAATTAAGGTAACTGTATGTCAAAAATATTAAAAATTCTACTTATACTTGTCTTCTATTCAATATCGGGCATTCACGCAGAACCTATAGAGCCCGGGAAGATAGTTGGAGGAAAACTTTCAACCCTGCCTGACTGGTTCAAGGAGAGCTTCTTAGATATAGAGGAGGACCTTGAAGAGGCCACAGACAGTGGTAAACATCTGTTGCTATATATGCACCTTACAAACTGCCCATATTGCTATAAGATGATAGAGGAGGGCTTCAAAAACTCTATCAATACTGAAATCATTCGGTCAGACTTTGATGTAGTTGCAATCAACATTAGAGGCAACAATGAGGTGATACTTAATGAAGACCTAGTAGTGACCGAAGACCTGGTTAGGGACCACTACAAGGTAAACTTCACGCCAACTATTGTTTTTCTGGATGAAGGCAACAGGCTAGTGCACAAGGTGAACGGATACAGGACACCAAAAAGGTTTAGATATATACTTGACTTTGTAAGAACTAAATCTTACCAAGACATGAACCTAGCTTCATTCATCGACCAACAAAAAAGGCAAATACACTACACACCACGAGGGCATGAAAGTTTCCAACCGATAACTGATCTTAAGTCTAACTCTGATGAGCCTTTATTGGTAATATTTGAGGACCAGTATTGCGAAATGTGCGACCAACTTTATGACGGACACCTGAATAATCCTGAGGTAATCGAGCTACTAAAAAACTTTAAAGTTGTTAGGTTGGACACAGATTCAAATGAGACCATTATTGACGTCGATGGGGTCTCAAGTACAGCAGACGAGTACGCTAAAAAGCTTGAATTAACTTACAGGCCAGGTATCGTGATGTTTGATCATGGGAAAGAGATATTACGCATTGACACAATGCTGTATAGTTATCATTTCGCAGGCCACCTTAGATATGTTGGAGAGAGGCATTATGAAGAGTACCCTGAGAGTGTCTATGAATACCTGAGGGTCTACAGGCAAGAGATACTTGATTCTGGCGAAAACATAGATATATCTAAGTGATACGGTGTTTAGTCACATGCTTACCCTGTAAGGGCTGTGAGATTGTAGATCATTAATGTAGCTCTCTATGTATTCAGACTCCTGCTCACAATAACCCTTTATGGCGTTCTTTAGTGTAGTTCCAATTATTAGGTGTGCTGACTCTGTTATGGTCGGTATAAAACCTCTGGCGAGCTTGTGTTCACCCTGAGCGCCCGGCTCAAAAACCTTCAACTTGTTCTCTATACAGTGCTCTACCCCCATATAGTAGCAGGCCTCAAAGTGTAGATTGTCTACATGCTCAGTGCATCCCCAGTGTCGCCCATAAAGCTTAGTGTCACTAGAGAACATCAATGACCCTGCGATACAATTGTCTTCGAATTCAGCCAATATGAGTACAATTTGATCTGGAATTTTAGATGCAATCTCCTTAAAAAAATCAAGGTTCATTGTTGGTGTGCCACTCTTTTGAAGGAATGTGTGATGGTAAAAGTTGTTAAAATGTTCCCAGTCCTCGTGACTAGCACTGTGACCATCGAGCTTCCTTAGAGTCACTCCAGAGTCGGCAATACTTTTTCTTTCCCTTTTAATGTTTTTTCTTTTTTTAGACTTTAGGGCCTGCAAAAAATCATCGAAACTTGAGTAGTTCTGGTTATGCCAGTGGAATTGGCAGTCGTGTCGTAGGTATAGGTTCTGGGATTCTAGCCACTTGGTCTCACTTTTGCTTGCAAATAGGCAATGAAAGCTGCTAGCACCTATACTTTTACATGTATCTTTGATAGCCCCAAGTAGGGCAGGGTAGACGGCATCAGTTTGACTATCTAAGGACAACAACCTTGCCCCATTTGCTGGTGTATAGGGTATAGCCGATACCATCTTAGGGTAGTACTGCATCCCACACCTGTTGTATGCGTCGTGCCAGGCATGGTCAAACACAAACTCACCATAATTGTTGTACTTTTCGTACAATATTACTGCCCCAATTAGTCGACCAGAGTCGGTCAATGCGATATGCCTTGGGACCCAGCCGAATCTTTTGCCTACACATCCATTCCTTTCTAATGCAGACAAAAATTCATGCCTACAGAAGGGGTCATTGTCAGGTATTAGGTCATTCCATTCATTAGCACTAACTTCATCTATATTGCTTAGTACTTGGGCTTTCATTTAACTGTCAATCAAGGTTAGATAGCTTTGGTAACGTTTGTTGTCAATGTTTCCAGTCTCAAGTGCCTTTTTGATTGCGCAATCTGGTTCATTAATGTGGGCACAGTTTCTGTATTTACATAGCCCTATGTATGGCTTGAATTCTTTGAATCCTTGAAGAATTTCTTGGCTATGGAGGTCCTCTAATTGAAATTCACGAATACCAGGAGAGTCAATGAGGTCA
>Ga0206686_1000626_pt1 | contig 10037 bp, 8 predicted proteins | sample M250012015metaG_FD_155447 | JGI IMG/M metagenome (GOLD analysis project Ga0206686, IMG submission 155447) | Ammonia-oxidizing marine archaeal communities from Monterey Bay, California, United States - M2 500m 12015 | ecosystem: Environmental > Aquatic > Marine > Intertidal zone | place: USA... | reverse complement strand
TCTAGGGAATTATTGGCAAATTTTACCCCATCAAACCCTTCTTTGTTTACTCTTGCAAAAATGTACATTGCACCATCTGGAATAATGAATTCTAGTCCCATTTCTTTTGCTTTTGTTGCCAGCATATCTAGCCTTTTTTGTACTATATCTGAATTGTTGGATGTATCTGCTTCTAATGCCTTCATTGCAACATATTGAATTGGCTCTGAAACATTTGTTAAACACAATGCTTCTAGTTTTGACATTTTTTCTATAATTTGATTAGATGCTATTGCATATCCTACTCTAAACCCTGTCATGGCATGTGATTTTGAAAATGATTGAGTCACAATACTTTTTTCATAATTATAACTTAGAATGCTTTTCCAATTTGTTTTTGCATATTGTGAATAAATTTCATCACTTAATACATACAAGTTATTTTCTTTTGCTATTTTTATTATCTTATCTTGTAATTCAATTGGTAAAATCTTACCTGTTGGATTATTTGGATAATTAAGAACAATCATTTTTGTATTTGAATTAATTATATTTTCAATTTGTTCAATTGATGGTTCCCAATTTTTTTCTAGTGTTGTGTTTATTGTTCTAACTTTAATTCCTGCATTTAGTGCACAATCCTTGTATGCTGGCCATGCAGGTTCAATCACAATCATTTCATCCCCTGGATTTAGTAATGTGGTAATTGCTGTAAAAATTGAAAATCTTGCACCTGGACTAACAATAATATTTTCTTGTGTAACATTTACGTTAAATTTTTTTGAAACATATTTTGCAAGTGAATCTCTAAAAATTGGCATCCCTTTTGCTTGACCATATTTGATAAATCCTTTCTCAAAAACTTCTGATAGGGATTTTTTTACAATCTCTGGTGGTAAAAAGTCTGGTTCACCTACTTCCATGTGTATTATTTTCTTACCTTTTTGTTCAAGGGATTTTGCTTTTAAGAAAATTGAGAGATGTGTTTGTTTATTTTGTGATTGTACTTTTATTGATTCATTTAATAAAAAATTTAAAAATTTTGTTGATAATGTTTCATCTAATCTTATTTCTTTGGATATCTGGATAACTTTTCCACGTAAATTTTCCTCTCTTTCTTCATCTGTAACGCCTTTGCCGATATTTTTCTTAATTTCTCCAATCTCTTTTGCAATATCTGTTCTAGTCTTTAGTAATTTGATCATTTCTAATGTTACTGTATCCATTTTATTTCTAAGCTGATTAATGTCTGACATTTTTTTATAAAGTGGGTTTAATTGTGCCTGCCATTAGTGCGTGATCTGCTATAGTTAAGGCTACTAGTGAATCTACTACTGGTGGTGCTCGTGGCACTACACATGGATCGTGTCTTCCTTTTACTTGAAGTATTGTTTCTTTTTTATTTTTAATATCTACTGTACTTTGTTTTTGAGCAATTGATGATACTGGTTTAAATGCAATTCTCATTGTAATTGGCATTCCATTTGAAATTCCTCCTAAGATGCCTCCTGAATTGTTTGTCTTTGTAATAATTTTTCCTCTTTTCATTGTAAACAAATCATTATTTTCTGAACCAAATAATTCTGATCCTCTAAATCCTGAACCAAATTCTATTCCCTTTACTGAAGGAATTGAAAAAATTGCTTTACTCAAATCTGATTCTAATGAACCAAAAATTGGTTCTCCAAGTCCTACTGGTACATTTGTTGTAACTGATTCAATTATTCCTCCTAAAGAATCTCCTTTCTTTTTTGCATCTAATATTGACTCTCTCATGCTTTTTGCTGTTTTTTCTTCAGGACATCTGACTTCATTTTTATAAATTAATTTAGACATTTTTTCATTGAATTCTTTTTCCATTTTTATTTTTCCAATTTGAGATGTAAATGAATTTGTTTTAATTCCTAATGTAACTTTGAGTAATTTTCTTGCAATTGCTCCTCCCATTACATGTGTTGCAGTTAATCTGCCTGAAAATCTTCCACCACCTCTATGGTCATTGTATTGATTATATTTTACCATTGCAGGATAATCTGAATGACCTGGTCTTAATTTTGTTTTTAAATTTTCATAATCTTTTGATTTTTGATCAGCATTCCAAATTAACATTGTAATTGGTGCACCTGTTGTAAATCCTCTAAAAACACCTGAAACTATTTCGACAATATCTCCTTCTTTTCTTTGTGTTGAGATTAAATTTTGACCTGGTTTTCTTTGATTTAGCATTTCTTGAATTTCTTTTTCATCTATCTCTAATCCTGCAGGACATCCATCTAACACTGCCCCAATTGATCTTCCATGACTTTCACCAAAACTTGTTAAAACAAGACGTTGGCCAATAGAATTTCCCGGCAACATATTACCTATGTTAAGTGATGTTTATAATTGTGATTCTGGACTCAATTATAGAACATTCATAGTAAATTAGGTACAAAAAGTACTGATTTTACCATGATTTATTTTTAGCATTTTTCTGATTTTGAAAAAGAAACTAGAGCAGTTGATTTGAATGGTCATTTATACAAATCAAATTTTTGTTTACAATTTCTACAAAATTTCTGTTTAGTTTTTTTACTTTCTTTACCTAAAGGTGTACCACACCTGTTACATTTTTCTTTAATCATTTTTTCAAATTTCCCATAAAATGCATTTTCATATCTGAATTTTTGCACCTATTCTATTCATTTCTTCAATAAAATCTGGATATGAAACTTGTACTGATTCTGAATCTGTTACGACACAATCTCCAACATATGTTCCAGCAATACAAAATGCCATAAATAATCTATGATCATTTTCTGAATTTAATTTTGCACCCGCAAGATTTTTTGAAGATTCTAAAATCAATCCATCTTCTTTTTCTTTAACCTTAATTCCTAATTTAGGTAATTCTCTTGCAAGAATTGCAATTCTATCTGTTTCTTTTAATCTTGCATGTTTTACATTTACAATTTCAATTGGTTCTGATGATATTAATGATAAAATTGAAAGAGGTGGTAAAAGATCTGGTGAATTCCTTAAATCAAATTTTCCACCCTTTAATTTTTTAGGTGATTTAATTTTGATTTGGTTTTCTTCAATCATAACTGATACTCCTAATTGTTCAAGAAAATCAATGAATGCTTCATCTCCTTGTGGCAAATTACCAATATTTCCTTTAACTATTACTTCTTCTCCATTAAGAACTATGGATGATAGAAGTAATGCTAAACTTGAAAAATCAATTGGTACTGTAAATGTAGTTTTTTTATAAATTTGTGGTGATATGTTATATTTTTTATATGGAATTAATGTTTGAACTGAAACTCCAAATTGTCTCATTGTTGTAATTGTTGCATCCAAGTATGGTTTTGAAACTAAATCCCCTTCAATGGTTAAGTTGATTCCTTTTTTTGTTAAAGGGGCTGCAATTAACAATGATGAAATAAATTGACTAGATAAATTTCCTGGAATTGTTACATCTCCTCCTGTTATTTGTCCTTTAATTTTGATTGGCGGCTTTCCATCTATTGAAGTACACTGTGCTCCGATACTTGATAATGCATCTAGCAATGGCTGCATTGGTCTTTTTTGAAGACTTGTATCTCCTGTCAAAATAATTTCCTCTGAAAATAAACTGGCTATTCCTATCGCAATTCTGATTGTTGTTCCTGAATTTTCAGTATTGATTTCCGGTACATTTGTGCCTATTTTTATTGATTCTTTTACAATAACTGATGAGTTATCTACTTCAACTACTGCTCCAAATTTTTTACATGCTTCAATTGTTGCTTTTGTATCTGCTGATACCAAAACATTTTCTATTTTACTGTCATTACCTGCAAGTGATGCTAGAAAAATTCCTCTATGTGTATAGCTTTTGTTTGAAGGACAATTGATTTCTCCTTTAATTTTTGATTTTTCTACTTTACAGTTCATGTACTTCTGCCTTTTTGTTGTTAATTTTTGAAATAATTATGCTTCCTTCTAATGATTCAAATATTTTTTTGACATTTTCTATGTTTTCTTTTTTTACAATTGCTGCAATTGAAGGCCCATTTCCAGAAATTGATGCCCCCAATGCTCCTTTTTCAATTAAAGATACAATAATTTTAGGATCTGAATCTAAAATTGATGTAGTTGCCAACCCGTTAATTGTCATGGCTTGCCAATATTTTTTTTCTTTTGCTAATTCCCATGCATTATTAAAAATTGGTGATAATATTTTTAAATTTTTCAACTTTCCTCGTTTTCTGTTTTTTGGAATAAAAATAATTGCCGTTAAATTTGATGGTATCTTTTGAAATTGTATTCTGTTTCTTTTTGCATTATCTGTTACATTGAATCCTCCATAGTAACATGAACATGCGTCATCATATGCTCCTGTGATACTTACTTTGGATTCAATTGATGCATCAACTCCTGCTAGTAGAATTTGTTTATCTGTCCATTTTGGTTTGAATATTTTTGCACATGCTAATGAAATGGCTGATGATATTGCACTTGAACTTTTTAATCCATAACCTGTTGGAATTTCTGAGTTTAATGTGATTGCTATTTTATTTTTTTCTAAATCCTTTTTTGATACAATTTTCTCAATTGTTTTATTGATTAGGCGTGAACTTAGACTTTTATTTTCTGATTGAATTGTAATTCCTTTACCTTTAGATGTCTCCATTACTACCTCGACTTTTAATGAAATTCCTAATGTTGCGCCTTTTTTATTTGCAATTGCATTGACTAGTGAGACTGCACCATTGACAGTTGCCTTTACTTTTGCCATCAAAATCCTCCTAACAGTGCTTTTTTCATTGCATTATAAGGTGCTTCGATTTCATGCCAAATTTCAAATGCTCTAGTTGCTTGTCCTAAAAGCATTTCATAACCATAAATTATTTCAGCATTCTTTTCTTTTGCTTTTTTAATAAAATCTGTATTCATTGGTGCATATACAATATCATAAACAATTGTTTTTTCTTTTATCCCTTCAAATGAAATTGGACTTATCTCATTTTTTAATCCAATGGATGTTGCATTAATGATTATGTCATAATTTTCTAAATTATCTATGTCTTCTATTTTTCTTGCATTTGCAGTTAATTCAATTTTTTGTGCAAATTCCGATAAATTTTTTGCATTTTCTATTGTTCTATTTACAATGTGTATACTTTTTGCCTTTTCTTTTGCAATCCCCGCAACAATTGCTCTTGCTGCTCCCCCTGCACCAATAAGTAATACATTACTATTTTGAATTGACACGTTTCTTTTTTTAAGAGGTTCTAAAAAACCATCCATATCTGTATTGTATCCTTTCAACACTCCTTCATTATTTACAACAGTATTGACTGCACCAATTATGCTACATGATTCATCTATCTTATCTAGATATTTCATCATTTCAATTTTGTGTGGTATGGTAATGTTAAAACCATTTATCTTAATTTTTTTTAATCCTTCAATCCCTACCTCTAATTCCCCTTTTGGAATTCTATATCCTATGTAGGATGCATCTAAATTTAATTCTCTAAACGCTGCACTGTGAATATTTGGAGATAAAGAGTGATCAATAGGATCTCCAATTACTGCAAAACTTTTCCCCATATTATTTTCTTGAATAATATGATTGATTTAAACTCTCAATTTTTTATTTTTAGCTTAATTATTTTTTTTACTTCATCTATGCTAAATTGTCCTGGTGCAATAGCTTTTCCTAATGATACATAGGTGTATGGACTTCCAAGATATAGGCATAAAATTCTGGATATTTTGCCAAAATCTCCCATTGCAAATGAAATTAAATTATTTTTCCCTTTGTGATTGTATAGTTCTAACATTCTAGTTGAATCTTCTGTTGATTTTGCTGTACTTACAATTTTTACATTAGTTGAAAATTTACTCATTTGATTTATTTTATTTTTTAATTCTAAAGTTTTTGGTGTTTTTTTAAAATCATGCCAAGAAACTAATAATTTGGTTTTTGTTGATTTTAGATATTTGAATAATTCTTTATTTTTATTTAATGTATTAAATTCCACATCTAGCAAAAATGGATTATATTCTGCAATTAATTTTAGTATGGATTCTCTTTCTTTTTCATTACCTGCAAATTTACCACCTTCTGTTTTTGGTCTTAATGTACAGACAATTTTGTTTAGATCTTTTTTTATTATTTCTAATGTTTTTGGAATTTGTTCAACTTTCAAAAAATCTAGTCTAACTTCGACATAGTCTGATTTTTTTAATGCAATTTTTAATTTAATTTTCATTTTGTTGGGCGAATTTTCTGCAATTGATACACAAGTTTTGTATTTCATTTTATTTTTCTAATATGTATTCATCTGATACTTCCATTCCAAAATGTCTTCCCATTGCAGGTTTTGAATGTGCCATTACAATATCTCCTTTCTTTAGATGTGTTACTGAGACTAATTGTCCATTTGGTTTGACAAATCTAATAGTTTCTGCATCTTGTGCAATTATTCCTCCTATTTCATCTCCTACAGAAGCTTTAATCATTAACATTGGTCTTCGTTCAATTTTTGCTCTTCCTACGGTTGCTCTTCGTGCCTTTCCTTTAGAATTTAAAATTAATACTTCTGATCCTGTTTCAACTTCTGACAGGTAACTTGTAGTTCCATCTGGTGATAATGTATAACAATGTACTGCACCTGCATTTACTCTAAATGGTCTTGGTGATGTAAATGACGATCCAACTGATTCATTATGAACAAGAAATAAGAAATTTGATCTACTTCCAATTAACATTCCTTCTCCTTTATGTAATATTGATGCTGTATCTACACATACTCGTTCACCATCTCCAACTTCTTTAATTTCAAGTATTTTAGCTGGTTTCATATCAAAACTTCTAGTCCCTAGATGCACCATTGCTTCTCTTACTTCATTAATTGATGATGTACTGAAAATTACTCCATCCACACCAACTTCTAAAATTGAAAACATCTTTCTTACTTCTTCTGGTGTTTTTGCAATTGCAAAAATCTTTGTGTGTATTTTATGCAATTTAGCAATTATATTTTCTAATGGGATTATTTTCCAATCCTTGACTTCTATAATTACAAAATCTAATCCCTTCTTTGAAATTGATAACACGTTTTCAATATCTGAATTTGATAACACTTCAAATTTAACTCCAATTTTTTTTCCTTTTGGTTTACTTGCACTTTCTTTTTCTAATACTACATAGTCTGAAGAATTTGATGTGGAAATGGTCTTTAATTTTGTTTTTTTCTTACCTAATTTTTTTGGATCTAAATATACTGTTTTGATTCCTTCATCTTCTAATTGTGGTAAAAATTTTGTTAATTGTGCCTGATTAACTTTAGGTAAAATAATTAATTCTCTTGTTTTACTCAATTCTTTTCATTGCTTCCTTTGCAGTTCCTTTTTTGAAAATTACTTCTGCTAATGCTTCAACCATTTTTTCAGGTGCTTTATGTGCAAAGATATTTCTTCCATATGTTACTCCTTTGGCTCCTGCAGTTATTGCATCTTCAGTCATTTGAAGAATATCTAAATCTGTTTTTGCTTTAGGTCCCCCTGCAATTACAATTGGAACTGGTGTGCTTTTTACAATTTTTGAAAATGAATCTATGTCTCCTGTGTATAATGTCTTGACAATATCTGCACCACATTCTGCACCAATTCTTGCAACATGACCTACTATTTCTGGATCATGTGGATTTGGAATATTTTCTCCTCTTGGATACATCATTGCTAATAATGGCATTCCCCATCTGTGACATTGATCTGCTGTCATTCCAAGCTGTTCCAACATTTCTGGTTCTTCTTTGCCTCCAATATTGATATGAAGTGACACTCCATCTGCCCCTAATGCCACTGCTTCTTTGACTGTACCAGTTAACATTTTGCGATTTGGTGATAATGATAATGATGTACTGCTTGAAAAATGTACTAAAGTTCCAATTTTTGGTGGTTTTGGTAATGATTTGAGAATTCCTTTGTTAATAATTACACTAGTTAGTCCATGTCCTTCACACTTGTAAATTGTGGATGCTGGATCTTCGAGACCTTCAATGGGGCCATTTGAAATTCCATGATCCATTGGAATACAGAGCATCTTTCCTTTTCTCATAATTCGATTTAATCTAATTTCATTTGCTGATACCATGTTTTGTTTTGTTCTTTCAGCCCTACTTAAAAATAACGTGTACTTACATGCTCAAATTCATTTAAAATTAAACATAAATTCCTCATTAATTTTTAATTATACTTTCTATCAAGAATTAAATAGAAATTCTAAAGGATGAATGATAATTGAGTCAGACTACAGAGCAGATACAAAAAAGTGATATTAAAGATATTTTAGAAAATTCTCTTAAAGGCAATAGGCCTGGACCTGAGGATATTCTGAGACTATTGGAATCTAATGATGTACATTTAATGGGATTGGTTTCTGGTTATTTGACAAAAAAACAATTTGGCAACAAGGCCTCTTTTGTGAATAATATTATTTTGAATTATACTAATGTCTGCATTACTGATTGCAAATTTTGTGCATTTTATAGATCTCCTGGTGCTGAAGATTCTTACACTTTATCCCTTGATGAAATTGAAACTCGTGTCAAAACATCTTATGATATGTTTAAAATCCGTCAAGTTTTGATTCAAGGTGGACATAATCCAAATTTAAAAATTGAATATTATGAAGATGCATTCAAAATGATTCGTAAAAAATTTCCAACTATTGGTGTTCATGGATTATCTACATCTGAAATTGATATGATTGCAAGAGTTGAAAAATCTTCTACAAAAGAAATTTTATCTCGATTAAAAGACGCTGGTTTACAATCTATTCCTGGTGCGGGTGCTGAAATTTTAACTGATTCTGTTAAAGATATTATCAGTCCAAAGAAAATTTCTAGTGATGATTGGATTCGAATTATGGATGAGGCTCATTCTATGGGTATTCCTGGTTCTGCTACAATGATGTATGGTAGTGTTGAAAATAATAATGATATTGTTGAACACTTCTCTAAAATTGTAAAATTACAAGAAAAGACTAATGGTTTTATGGCTTTTATTCCGTGGAACTTTGAACCAAATAATACTTTGATGCAAGAAGAAGGTATTGTTGAATATGGTACTGGTGGAATTCAACTTTTGAAAATGATTGCAATTTCTAGATTGGTTTTAGATGGATTAATCCCACACATTCAATCTTCATGGTTAACTAATGGAGTTGGTATGGCACAACTTGCTTTACAATATGGCGCTGATGATTTTGGTGGAACTCTCATTGGCGAGGAAGTGGTTTCATGTACTGGAGCACGTTCAACTGAATTAACTGATAAAATTATTGTTGATGCAATTCATCAAATTGGTTATCAAGTTGAAGAGCGAGATAATTTCTATAATCCTATTCGTGTTTTATAATCCGTAATCAGCCCATTTAGAATCGACAAGATTTTTTGTTTTATCATCAACTTTTACTTGTTGTTGGATTTCTCTCATGTATCCTTCTTCTCTTGTTTTTTGAGTTGCATCTATTCCCATTTTAGATCCTAAATTCACTAATGGCGATGCTGGATCTAATGTATCTGTAGGTGTATTGTTGATAATTATTGTATCTCTTGCAGCATCAGATCTTGTAGTGATGGCCCATATCACATCATCCATATCATGTACATTGATATCTTCATCTACTACCACAAACATCTTTGTGAGTGAAAGTTGGCCCATCCCCCATAACCCCATCATGACTTTTTTTGCTTGACCTGGATATCTTTTCTTAATTGAGATCACTGCAAAACCTTGGAACCATCCAGCAGCTGGCATGCTAAAGTCTACTACTTCTGGATGAAACATTTGAACAAGTGGTAAAAATGAACGTTCAATGACTTTACCAATATATGCATCTTCAAGAATTGGTTTACCTACTACTGTTGTGAGATAAATTGGATTTTTCCTTCTCATAATTCCTGTCAATGTAAATGTTGGATATGGTTCAACTGGAGTGTAATATCCTGTATGATCTCCAAACGGTCCTTCATCTCTAATGTCTTCTGGATCAACATATCCTTCTAAAACAATTTCTG
>Ga0206686_1000622_pt1 | contig 10052 bp, 6 predicted proteins | sample M250012015metaG_FD_155447 | JGI IMG/M metagenome (GOLD analysis project Ga0206686, IMG submission 155447) | Ammonia-oxidizing marine archaeal communities from Monterey Bay, California, United States - M2 500m 12015 | ecosystem: Environmental > Aquatic > Marine > Intertidal zone | place: USA... | reverse complement strand
GATGTCCCTGGTAGTCGTCTCCCACCCCAAAATGCTGGGCATCAACGGCTACACTGCCGTATTTTTTGTGCCTGAGCTTGCTTCCCAGCGTACCGATCAGCTGGTAGCCCTGATAGCCCTTGTGTCTGGTATTCCAGTCTCGGTCAAATTCGACAGCACGATACTGCTGAACAGGCGTAAAAGCAGCAGATAAATACTCGATCTCTGCCTTGTTCTGAAGTGTCCATGCGGAGGTACTGTCTGAAGCTCCGAATTTTCTGGTGTTCAGCCATCGTGTTCTGTTGGATACTCCAATATTGTCATTGGAGGCCTGCGAAGAAAAGGTATTGAGGTCGTTGTTGCTCAGCGCCCATTCGCTTTCTATGGAGCTGTTCTTCGAATAACTCCACCTAATCCCGCTGCTGATCATCTGCCGTTTTTTGGGTGTAATGATGCTTCGCGACGGCACATGGTCGCCTTGGGAGACTCCTGCCACAGGCGCTACCCAGCGATAGACTTTTCCAAGCGCATTGTATTCGTCGAGGACATAATCGCCCTTGCCACTTCCCACGTATTGAAAATACACGCGGTACACCGCCGAATCTGGATGTACGCTGAATACGAGTACAGAGTCCACTCCCAGAGAATCAATCATTTTATATAAATTCTGATTGTCAAAATAACCTATCGAATCAATGGAGCTGATGTTGGCGAGATCCAGGCTGTCACCTATCTGAGAAAGATACAATCGCTGCTCAGGAGAAATTTCCTGCTGCAGAGGTTGGTTTTTTGCGTCCTGCTCACCGTACATATTGAACCAGAAGTCGAGCTTTTCGCTTTTGTAGGCCAAAGATTCCTGAACGAGAGACCTTGCAAAATTTTGATCCGAGTATTGAAATTCGACCACAATACGCGAGTCTTTTGTAATGAGGTTTCTGGACGTAAATACCACCTCTGAGGTGTTGTAATCAATGGTATAATCAAATTCCTGACCTCGCTCAAGAAGTCGTCCGTCTATAAATACTTTTTCGGTTCCCGAAAGTACCACAATAAAGGGTTCGTTTTCGGCTCCTGTCAATCGATAGGGTCCTTGATTGGCCTCTACTCCCTGAATGATCTGTCTGTTGAATTTTCCCTTGGAAAGCGCACCGCTCAGCTGTGTGGACCAGGTGTTATTTTTATCTGTTTTCCAGTTGTAGCTGAGGGTGAGTCCCTGGGCTCTCTTTCGGTAATTCATAAAATAACCCTGCGGTCTGGACAGCCAGAAATCTCCTGCAATCAGCTTGAAACGGTCGTTGTAGATTTGTATGAATACCTTGTCAAATTCCTGGAGCTTGTTGGTGTTTCCATCGGGCTGTATGGGGATATTGGCATCCGAAACAGAAGCCAGGATCTTTAATTCCGAAGATATCGCTCCAGACAGCTCGAGGTTCAGCGAAGAATTGATGCCAAGGTTCTGGCTGTTGCCAAAAGATACTCCCCTGGATATCGAGCCGCTTTTGTTGAGCTGGCTCCCTCCAAAAACATCCTGAACAGAATAGGAATCTTCGATTTTGAATAAGTTGTAATTGTCCTTTTGTGCCGAGTAGATCATACTCGTGTCCCGCAGACTGTATTTTCTGGACAGGTCGAAAGGAAATACTTTGTATTTGAATAATAAGGTGTCGCCAAGCGGAGCTTTTAAAACAAAAAGTGCACTTGAAAAATCGAGTGTAAACTCAGAAGGACGCAGCGCGGTTTCTCCATGAAACACTTCGAAGGAATTGGGATAGACGCTCAGGGTGTCCAGATCAACAGAATCCTTTACAAAAATGCGTTTTACCCGTTGCGGCCCATTCTGCGCCATGCTGCTATATATAAACAGCGAGAAAAAGAGAAGTGGTAAAATGACTTTTAGCTGAGACATCTGAATAAAGATACATCCTTGTAGTTAAAAACGCTATTTTAAGGAATCCATTGTTCGAAGAGCCATCAAGTTTTTATGATGCCTTTTAATATCTCTTTTAATTCGTTCAGCGTACCTTCTTTGAGCACATGGTCTGCACGATGTCCGTGAGCTTCCAGAGCATTCAGGGAAGTCTGCCCCCAGACAATTACTTTGCTGCCCTTTTTGAGCTCGTTGCACGAAAAAAAGGATTGAATATTGCTCGGACTGCTGAATACATAAATATCACAAGGATTCACTACGGTCTCGGACAGGATGGTTCGATAGACCTCAATGGCACTAAGCTGATCCTTTGGAAGATGAGTGCTTATGGAAAGTGCAGACAAATTGGAATGGGGCAGCAAGACCCTTCTTGTTCCCAGCCACTCCGAAAAATCTTTGGAAACCTCAGCAGGATCTCCGGCGTTTTGGCCCACAAATTCGCACTGGTAACCGAGCTCATTCAGCCGCTGGTTTGTCTGGCTTCCGCTACAGGCAAGCACATAGTCAGACAGATTTAGCTTGACGGATCCTATCAAAAACTGTGCAGCACGTATACTAGGAAAAAAAATGACCTCAAAGGAAGTTTCTATGTCAAAACGAAGTGCCTCAAAATCAATGAGAGAATTAAAATGTCCTTGTATATTTTTTGAATTCAAAAATTCAGGAAGGTCTCCCAGATCATTCTCATTCTTTGAAATAAAAACGGACATTACACCTTCTGATGTTGCAGGTGCTCCACTATTTTTTCGGCGAATTCCGGAGAGTCCTTGTAGGGAAATCTAAAATAGCGAGATGGGTGCATCGCCTCATCCGAATAGGCCACATGCACATACCTGTCGTCGCAATATACTCCGAGTGGAAGCTGGCAGCCTCCATCCATTAATCGAAGAACCTTTCTTTCCAGCTCCACGTGCTTCTGAATTTGTGCGTCATTGATTGACTGCAGAACCTGATGTAGTTCAGTGTCATTGGTACGAATCTGCAATGCCAATACTCCCTGAGCGGGTGCAGGTACAAATTCGTCAGGTGTGAGGTCTACTGTGACCAGATCGGAAAGATCTAAATTCAATCTCTCTACTCCGGCTTTTGCAAGCAATATGGCATCGTATTCTCCAGCTCTTAATTTTTCTATTCTGGTGGTCACATTTCCTCTTAAATCTTTGATCTCCACATCTAATCGTAAGGCCAGCAGTTGAGATTTTCTTCTTGCTGCAGAAGTGCCTACCACTGCCTCTTTTTTGAGCTCCCAAAGGGCATCTGCATCGTGCATCTCTTCACGAATGAGCAAAAGCTCACATGGGTTTCCTCTGGAAGATACTGCCGAGATCATAAGTCCTTCAGGAGGCGTTGTCTCGAGATCTTTATGTGAATGTACGGCCAGATCAATGTCGTGATTCAAAAGGGAAACCTCAATTTCTTTAGTAAAAAACCCTTTGCCTTCCATCTTGTCAAAGCTCAGGTCCTGAATTCGATCTCCTTTGGTTTTTATGACCTGAATTTCTACGTTCTGTCCAATAGCATCCAATTGCGATTTAATGTAATTGGCCTGCCAGAGTGCCAGGTTACTTCCTCGTGTTCCTATTGTAATTGTCTTAATCTGAAGCATTCTTTAAAATAATTTCTTTGGCCAGTTTCATTGGTCCACTAATGTATTTCTTTTCTACGTAACCTAAAACCTTATCTAGAACTTCCCGGGTTTCGGGATCAAGATTTTCAATGTCATGTTTAAAGACCTCGGTTACAGCAGATTTTCTGATTTGTTTGATTTGTGCCGGAACATCCTTCATAGCAATTTCGACACTTCTTTCTTCCATTAATTTCACAAATGAGATCAGAGCTGATTTCACTATTTCCTTGACCTCAAGGACTTCCTTGCCCCTTACTTTCTGATTTTCATCCGATACTTTCTGAAGATAATCAATAGATACGTACCGTACATTATGTTCCTCTATGACGGCAGAATCAATATCCTGTGGAATGGCAATATCAATGAGTGTTTTTTTGTCGGTATCTCCCTGAAGCAATTTTGTGTACAAAGGCAGATCAATAATTGATTGTTCTGCTGATGTGCAAGTGAGCAGTACATCAAAGCCTCCATTAAAATCTTTTAATTCAGAGAGCTTATGTGATTGACCTTCGAGTTCCATAGCAAGCTTATTGCCGTTTACAAAGGAACGATTGAACACCGTAAAGTTACTGAAGCCGTGCTTTTTCAAAAACTTGCACATCCTTGTATTTGTTTGTCCGGCACCTACGATTAATATTCTGGAATCCAGCGAAATATTAAGGCTTTTGAGTTTATGATAAGCCAGTGAAACCACAGATACTGGTTTTTTGGCAATATTGGTTTCAGTATAGACCTTTTTTGCAGTTTCAATCACCTTTTTTGTAAGCAATCGAATAAAATCACCAGTAAGTCCATAGGCCTTTGAGTTCTCAAAAGCAGTTCGGACCTGTGTAATAATTTCCCTTTCGCCTACAATCATTGATTCTATAGACGAAGCTACAGAAAGTGCATGGCGAACCGCTTTTTTGCTCGAAAACAGCTCTACCTGACTGCTAAGTAAATCACAATCCTCAGAAGAAAGTTCAGGATATAAGGCAAGAAGCAATTCTTTAGTGGAAATTTCTTTTTCTGTAACAAAGGTAAACTCCACCCTATTGCAGGTAGATAAGTACATCAGTTCTTTACAGGTAAAATGCGTCTTGATATGGGAAAGTCGCTCTTTTTGATTTTCCAAATCAATATGCAACAATCCTATCTTACTCACATCAAGATTTCTGTGAGTGAATGCGTGGATATATAAGTTCTCTAACACTAATAATTCAACTACTGGACAAATATCGTAAGTCACCGAGAAAAAAATGTCACAATAGTGTCATTTTGACAAATAAATTCCATATTTGATTGGAATTTTTACACATTCTTTTGGACAATGAAAACATGAAAGAAATTAAAGCTGTATTATTTGATCTTGGAGGGGTCATCGATGAATAGAATATCAGAATACCATGATTGGTGAATTTCCAATTGAAAAGCTTGATTTGATTCAACAAATATCGTCGAAAGTTCCGTGCTACATGCTTAGCAATACCAATGAAATTCATCTAAAAAAAGCAATGAATGCACTTAAGAATACCCCTTATTCTGATTTGGAATTGCTTTTTAAAGAATGCTACTTTTCACATCTTATAGGAAAAAGGAAACCTGAAGTTGATACTTTTAGCTGGGTAGCCAGTCAGCTTGGTATGCTTAGTGAAGATATTCTATTCATCGATGACTCCCCGCAGCATATAGAAGGCGCCCAGAAAACGGGTATGCAAACTATTTATTAACGAAGTATTCAGGATATTGAACGAATAAAAGAGCTGGTTTGAGTTTTATCTTATGAGATGAATGAATCCCTGTTTCACCCCTTCTTCAAAGACCAGTTTATAGGTATATACTCCCTGCATTAATTCTGATCCATCCATGGAAAATCCACTAAAGGGTTCCTCATTTTCCTTATGGGTGTACACCATAATACCCCAGCGGTCAAAAAGCATCATTTCATATGCTTTGCAGGTTTTGAAATAGGCCTCAAGGTCAAACACATCATTATCACCATCGGCATTTGGTGTGACGACATTAGGGAAATCAAAATCGTTAAAGGAATAAATATTAATGATTTCCATCGTGCTTTCGGAAATTGGAGACTCGCATCCATTCACAGTAACCATTGCCGTATACAATCCCATATGCTCAACCTGAGCGCTGAATTCAATGGTTTCCGCCGTCGAAGTAAAATCGTTTGGACCAGTCCATTCGTAAAAACCATCAGCCACCGGTGCCAAGCTAAGCTCATAGATGTCTCCCGGACATTCCAGAGGACTATTTGATGAAAGTACAGGAGCGCCGGGAATTAGATGAACAATCAGTTCGTAGGTGATAATCGAATCGCAGCCCAATGTTGTAAACAGGTTAAATGGGTACGTTCCTGAGGTGGTCATAGTCAGCCCTTGATATACAATGGACTCGCCATCACAGATTGCCGTATCAATGGTAAAGCTATATGAAGGGTTTACTGTCAGATCAAGCTGAACTATAGAATCGCAGCCAGCTATAGACTGTAGGTTTTGAATATAAACCCCAGACTCATTTAATTCATCCGGACCAAATATAATGGTCTCATTCGAACAGATAATCTCAGTGAGCTGAATGTCATAAGTTTCATTCACTATAACGGTCGCAACCGTTGTATCACTATAACATCCATCTACCTCCAGGTATATCGAATAGTCTCCCGTATTTGCACTGCTTAGATTAGGTATATTCGTACTGAAACCCGTAGAAGTAAAGCCATTAGGGCCATCCCAGAAATACGAGGCATTGCTTACCTGGTCTGTAGACAAAAACAAGGTGTCGGTACTGCAAACAGGCACATTATAATTTAGCGTTGGTGTTGGAATCTCTGTTGGTTCCATTATTTCTACTGTGGTACTTTCCAGACAGGGACCATTCCTTACATAGACCGTATATGATCCAGGTGCCAAACCTGTGAAGCCGGGTGCCGCATTGAAGCCGACACCATCAAGTGAATACTCCAGGCTGCTACCTACAGCGACGATATTTATTTCACCATCTGAGAATCCATAGCACGTTACATCCGTGGGTAAAACAGAAATAACCGCAAAAGGAGTAAAGAAAGGTGGTGGAGCATCAAAGGCAGGACTTCCCATAGGATTGCCATTAAATCCATTATATCCCTGAATGTTGTCGTAATTTCCATCAAATTGATAATATGCCAGTAAACCTGGTTCAGTTGTTGGATTCAATAGTAAATTCATATTGAGTGCGATTTCCGCTTCAGTTCTGGCCGTTTGCCATATCCTCACCTCATCGATTTTTCCTCGAAATTGCTCAGGGCCTGTTGGCCAGTTTGATTTGGTACCTATCGCAGTATTCCAGTTGTTAACTACAATATCTCCCGTTGCCGGAATTTCATTGACAAGACAGCCATTGACATAATATTTAATGGAGGCCCCGTCATAGGTGGCAGCGATATGATACCAGGTGTTTTGGACTAAAGCGTAAGGGTTTAAACAAATATAAAATCCATCCGTTGTTGTAATCTGAAAACCGTTTGGTCGGAGTAAATAATTACAATCCGTTGTGCCATCATGCTTTGAAACAATATTCATGTTGTTTTGACGACTGATGATGGCTTCTACCGTAATTTGACTGCCCGACACATCGATATCATGAATATTAACCCATTTTTGACCCGATCCTTCAAGGTTTAATGAATTCTGAGAATATGAAACAAGGGAAAGTACTATTAGAAAAAATAGTACTACCAATCGTTTAAACTCAAAAATTGAAATAGAAACAAGGGTTTTCAATCTAGTTAGTTTAGTGTCTTTTATTTAAAGACAATATTCAGCCACAAAAAGTTGCACTAAATTAATAAAATTAAAAAAAGAAAAATTGAATTTTAATGAATGATATGAAGGAAGTTCTTAATCACTTCTTTCCCATAGGAAAATGTATAAAAGTAAACTCCTTCTGGAAGTGATTGCTTTTCCTGAAAAAGCTGTATCTCCTCTTTCCTGATTGTACACTACAACTCCCCATCGATCGCGAATAGTCAAGGTGTAGTTTTCACATTTACCCACATATTTTTCGACATCAATGTAATCGTTCACATTATCACCATTCACTGTAAGGACATTGGGGAAGTCAAAGTCGGTAATTTCAAAAACCGTTTCAACAGCTAAATCGATTAAAGTTGTTTCCGAGACACAGGAATTAAGGGTATAGTACACGCCATATGTACCTGACATATCCTGGAGAAACTCAAGCTGATTAAATGTACTCTGCGAAGAATACCCATTTGGACCAAACCATTCGTACTCTGCCCCAGAAATCTCATCTACTGAGAATGTAAGTAATTCTCCCGGGCAGTTCACAGGACTATTTGAAGAGACAACAGGTAATTCTAATTCTTTCACAGTAAGGTGAAGTGTGACCAAAGAATCACAACCTAAGGTATTGGTCAAGTTCACAGAATAAGACCCACTGGAAACCAAATTCATGCCATTCCACATAAATGGAATTTCTGAATCACAAATAATCATATCAAAATCTTCCATAAATGTCGGTTTCACAGTCATCATTAAAGAAGCAGTATCTGAAGTTGCATTATATCCATTTGCTATGTAGATAAAATCATATGTTCCAGCCGCTAAACCAGAAGCGTCAAAGACACCTGTTGCGGCATCAAAAGACCCTGAACCAGTAATTTCTTCAAATATTCCTCCCAGATTTGCATCAGGAGAAAGTAAGGTATTCAAATCAATCTCCGAACCAAAAGAATTGCAAATATCGGATGATGCATCATCTCCAGCATTTGGTTTAAGGATTTCATAACAAATCGAAACCGTTAAGCTATCAATAACATACGCCCCATTTAAATCCATCATAGGAATTACTCCTCCTCCATTAGAGCAGCAAATGTTCTGATCAAACAGTTCGGGTGATGCATTACCAGTAACTGGAATTGATGAATTGTTATCATCCATCTGTAAATCGCAGGTCATTATGGTTCCACCACAATCTACCTTGCCACCATGAATGTAAAAGTATTCCGTCGTTTCAATCGATCCTGAATTACAGATGTATCCATCATTGTGTATAATTTTAATTATAACCACACCGCTATTGTAAAATGTTCCATCCATGTGTAATTCCGCAGAAACATTTATGGAACCAAAAACTTCGACCCTTCCATCCGACCAAACAGATATGTCATTATTATTTGTGTAGGAGCCTGTGGCACCAATTATAAACACACCAGAAATACTAAAAGAGGATGACGCATTAACAGCATGATTGATAATTACTGTATCATTTACTGAAATAGTATTTGGAGCACATCCATTATCCCATATAGAACAGTCATTATATGAACCGCTGGAAATCGTAGTATAGGTGGTTGCATTTGCATTTAAACAAACAGCAAAAATCAAAAATCCAAGTAAATAGACTTTTGAAATGCAATCAATAAACAATTTATTAACCTTATTAACCATAGCTCCTTATACAACGACACACCTGTGTCGCTTACTTAGACGATAATATAGTTTCAAAAGTTGCACTAAATTAAAAAAAAGAAAAATTGAATTTTAATGAATGATATGAAGGAAGTTCTTAATCACTTCTTTCCCATAGGAAAATGTATAAAAGTAAACTCCTTCTGGAAGTTTATCACCAGTGAGTGCTTTTCCTGAAAAAGCTGTATCTCCTCTTTCCTGATTGTACACTACAACTCCCCATCGATCGCGAATAGTCAAGGTGAAGTTTTCACATTTACCCACATATTTTTCGATATCGATATATTCGTTAATTCCATCACCATTGGCAGTAAGCACATTCGGAAAGTCAAAATCAGTAATTTCAAAAACATTCTCAACAGCTAAGTCGATATATGTGATATCTGACACGCAGGAATTAAGGGTGTAATATACACCATAAGAGCCAGACATATCTTGATAGAATGGCAATTCATTGAATGTGTTTTGAGAAGAATACCCCATTGGACCAAACCATTCGTATTGTGCACCAGAAATTTCATCTACCGAAAATGTAAGTAAATCTCCTTGGCAGCTCACAGGACTATTAGACGAAACAACAGGAACTTCCAATTCCTCTATAGTCAAATGCAAAGTAATTAATGAATCACAACCTGCAGAATTTGTAAAAGTTACGGAATGAGATCCGCTTGTGGTAATGCTCAAACCATTCCATGATAATGGGATTTCTGATCCACAAACTAGCATATCAACAATGACGTCAGAAGTTGGTTTCACAGTCATCATCAAAGAAGCAGTATCTGAAGTTGCATTATATCCATTGGCAATATAAATAAAATCATATGCGCCTGCCGTTAGTCCTCCCGTGGTAAAGACACCTGTTGCGGCATCAAAAGAACCAGAGCTTGAAATTTCCTCAAATATTCCCCCTAGGTTTGCATCTGCAGAAAGCAAGCTGTTCAAATCAATAATTGACCCTGCTGAGTTGCAAATATCAGATGAAGCATCATCTCCTGCATTTGGTTTAAGGATTTCATAACAAATCGAAACCGTTAAGCTATCTATAGTATACGAC
>Ga0206686_1000609_pt1 | contig 10174 bp, 7 predicted proteins | sample M250012015metaG_FD_155447 | JGI IMG/M metagenome (GOLD analysis project Ga0206686, IMG submission 155447) | Ammonia-oxidizing marine archaeal communities from Monterey Bay, California, United States - M2 500m 12015 | ecosystem: Environmental > Aquatic > Marine > Intertidal zone | place: USA... | reverse complement strand
TGTGTATGACCATGCACCAGCAAGCTTTACAACATCGAGTGGAAGTTTAGAATACCAAAAAGTTACTCCAGTAACTTTTGACACAAAAAAAGAGGCTGACGATTATAGTAAGGTTCGACCTAGAATATTCTCTGGAACTGATAATTATTGGTGGAATCAATACAACTATGCACCAGCAGTTGACTCAGGCGAGGTCATACACCCAAGTAAAACTGAAACATGGGTTGATGATATAAAATTAGGTGCTGGATATGTTGTCACACCAGCTTATAACATTCTTAAAACTGGTTACAACCTGACACAACCTGAAGATAAACAAGTACCAATGCTGGCAACTGCCGAAGATAAACTAATTGGCGGAACCATCACTGATATCATGGAAGGCACACCGTTGAAAGGTACAGGGGTGACTGGACTTTATGATTATGTTGTAGAAAACCCGTTCAGAGCTTTGGCAGAAATTCCAAGTGCCGTTGTCACAGGTGCCTTGGGTGGCAAGGCAATAACTTATGGACTTAAAGGTGTAGGTGTTGGTGTAAGTGCAACTGCAAAACTTGGCAACAAGATACTTCAAAGTGAAGCACCCACAATAGTAAAGGTTCCAACGATGGCTGTAATGGGTGCTGGTGTGGCAGTTGGGCGTGTCGGTGCAAAGGTGTCAGTAATTCCAAATAAAATAGGAAGTCATGTTTATAATTATGGTACAATTCCAAACAGTGATAAATGGGCTAGGTCTGGAGCTGTTTGGTCACAACAATTCACAATGCCACAGCAAATAGTACGTCATGGAATTGTAAAGCCATACAATGCCGCTACAATGTTTCAGGGAAGCCGTGTCGGGTTTGGCACTAAGGCTAACTTTATCTTGACACCCTCAGGCAGAATGTTTGTAAGACAGTCAACTGATATTGCTAGAGACATAGGTGTAAAGCCACAGTTCCTCAACAAACAAGTTGCCATGTTTGAAAATGAAAATGTTGTGGGATTTGCAACTAGGGGTAAAATGAAAACAACCACATATGAAATGCCAAAAGAAACCCCGTTCAAGTCCGATGTGTTTACACCAACTGGTAAAACAAAACTAATTCCAAAAGAAGGTTATCCAAAAGTTGACAAACCTTTCCCTGAATTATATGACAGCAAGGCAACTATAAGTGGAAAGGCTTTCCCTGATGATTTAGTCAAGGTTGAAGATATTCCTAAAAAATCTCTGCCAAAACTTCAGACACCGACAGTTCTTGACAGAATCAAGTCAACCACGTTGTACAAAACAAAAGTCAGTGCAAAACAATACAAGACAAACATTGACGAGGTTACGTTTTATTCAGATACCACTGGTGATTTAATCAAGGGTGTCAAAAGACCCAAAGCAGAGTTGCAAGGTGAGGGTGTAAATTACAGGGGATTTGAAAAGCCTGAGATAACTGGAACTAAAACAAGACTTCAGGATTACAAGACTTCAACAAGTGAATCAACTATCAAAGGTCAGTTAAAATATTCTGAAGTGGCTGGTGGCAAGATAAAGTTCAAGGGAAGCCCGATAAGACAAGTTGACACAATAATCACTGGTGCTAAACTTACTGGTAAGAAGAATTTGAAACTCATTGATGATATGGTTGAAGAAGGACAGATTGAAGAAATTGGAAAAAAGACAGTAATGAAAGGAAGTGACTATTTTGGTGGCGGTAAAAAATCTAACTTGAAACAAAACTTGGAAAGTAGAAACCCTACACAATATGAAGCTGCAAGTGGTAAGATAAAGCCAAAAGATGAAACAATAATTTATGGTGTAATTAAGAAAAAAATTCCAGTTGATAAAAAGGCTTTCGCACAGACCATGAAAGAGTCAAACCTTCTTAGAGAAATGTCATACAAAGTACCAGTAAATAAAAAACCTAATGTACCTGAAGGTGTTGAACCAGCAGGGCAATACCACGCATTTATCGGTGAGTCAAAATCAGTGGGTGGTAATTTTAGAGGGACTAGAATAAGTTTAGGGTCTGCAAAAGGGGAAGTTGGTATGGTCACTAGTGCAGGAATTGTTAAACCAACATACCCAGCTTTTCCTGTAAACAAATTTACTGGAACTAAAGTTAATGCTGGTTCAGGTGATGCTACCAGCACAAAAATTAATCAATTAAAAATTATACCAGCTTTACCTGTAAACAAATTCACTTCAACTAAAATTAATCTTGGTAAAAAAAACCCTGTTAAAGAAATATCATTAAGTGAAGTTGCTGAAGATTCTTCAGTCAATATACCAAAATGGGGTTCAGTTGGTGGTGGTAGTAAATCAGCAGTTAATAAAATAGATGATGATATACCAAAAGGATTCAAAGCTGAGGGTGATAAAACTCAAACATTACTTAAAGAAACCAAAACAAAACAAGATGTTCCAACTAAACAAGTAACCGAACAAGTTCAAACTCCTGCACAATTTCAAATACCAAAAGTAAAAGTTGGTATCAAACCACCAAAAACTATTCAAACACCAGTCCAAATACAAGTATCAAAAGTAAAGGCTGGTGTTAAAGTACCAAAAGTTTCACCAAAAATTAAACAAGTTGTCACACCTGTAATCAGTCAGAAAACTGAAACTGCATTAACTCAAAAAACTGTACAGTCAACAAAACAAAAGACTGGACAAAAAATCAAGCAAGCACAAAAACTCAGAGCAATTCAAAGTCAAGTTGCTGTGACAGCAGTAGTTGCAAGGACGGCACAGGTTCAAGCCACCGCCACAATGAAGCCACCAGTATTAAAAAGAACTGTGACAAGAAAGCCAGTAATAATTATGAATATTGATTTACCTGTACCTGAAAGAAAGCCAAAGAAAACAAAGCGTGGAAAGAAGGCTGGCTTTATCGGCAACGTAAGACTGGACAACATCATGGGCATGTACAAGAGAAAGGAAATCACATACGGTCAAAAGAAGGTAAGCAGACTGGAAAGACAGGACATGCGACTTACTGCTGGAACCCCAAACAGAATTGCCATGCCAGCATCAAGTTTGTTAAAGACCAAGAAGAAAAAGAAAAGCAAGACTGAAAATATCTTTGGCAGAAATTCCAAAGATGAATTTGCTGGGTTTACAAGTAAACCTAAAAAGAAATCCAAAGGTAAAAAGAAATCTAAAGCAAAAAGACTAATGTAGAAAGATATATTAATTCAAAGTATTCTATACTATACGTTGTCAGAAAATAACAATGGCTCAACTGTCGCAGTGAGCAACGAGGTACTCGCAGATATTCACAAACTATGTAAGCGTGACGACCTCAAGGTCAAGGCGATAGTCAATATAGCTTTGAAAGAGTATCTGAAGGGTAGGGTATAATGACGTTAAAGCGAGTCTTGGAAAACTATCTGGGAAATTTAGTGAACTCTGACCCCAGAGTCAAAGAAAGCCTCAGTCAGTTATTTCCTAATGATTCGACCATTAAAGAATTAGTGGACAACAATAAAAGTGAGGTTACAACAAACTCACAGGAAGGTGAAATAGAAAAAATGGCAAAATTTGAAAAACAAGAATCTGAATACATAAGCGGAAACGACTTGGCTGGTATTGAAGGTGTTAGATTTGAAATCATTACGGAAGTAAAAGAACAATCTACTAACTTTGGTATGAAGCCAAGATGTACCGTTAAAGTATTGAAAAACGGTGTAGCATCAGAGCGTACATGGACTCTCAATCTACAAAACATCAATTTCTTAATTGATAGTTTCGGGGACGAGTCTACAACTTGGATTGGAAAGTCCATTGGTGTATTCGTTGAAAACATCAAGGGAAATAATGCAATCAGGGTTAAAGCATAATGTGTTACACCCCATTTAGAATGTCACAAATGAGTGACACTTCTATCTTTTTTTCTAAAAAATCAGACCAGCAAGACGAGAGTGATTTCTGGAATAGAAAACCTGAAGATGATTTAAACAAAAAGAAACCAGTTGAGGACGAAGAATAATGGGTGACTTGTGGAAATATAAAGCAATCGCAGAAATTAAAGCCCGTCAAGATGAAGAATCAAAGATACAATACAAGGACGGTGTAAAAGGTGAGGGTGATAAAAAAATAATCTGGAATGGTGTTCAGGTTACATTCATTGAAGTTGCTGAAATTGTTCAGGCATTATGTGAAAACGAGGATAGAATTTATCCACCCCCAAAATACAGAGGCGGTCAAATGTTGTTAGATTTTTTAAATGAGGTTTACAAAAACAAAGGTGTTGATGAAAGTATATTGAAGCGATACCGTTTGGGAAAATATAAGCCATGATGAAACCAGTTAAACTTAGCACCCAATTCTTATTATTCTTCATACCAGTTGCAGGGTACTACGCATGGTACAGAATAGGCAAACTACGGTCTGGATTCCTTTTGAACTTGGCACTTGGACTTACGGTAGTTCCCTTGTTTGCATTTCCCTCAATGCTTTTGTATCAGAACTTTTTGTTTCTAAGTATTTCAATAGTAGGTTTTTCGATAAAGATATACTTTTTAGTCAAGTGGTCTAAGGAACATAACATAAGGTGCGAGAATGACAAAGAGAATTAAATGTATGTGCTGTGAAGCAGACAATCATTTTGGTAATATTAAATGTAAAGCATGTGGACAGGATTTCTATTGACTAACTGTGAATGTGATTCACCGCCATGCCAGTGTCAATCATTTCAAAGGGACACTACTTGTGAACACAAATTAAAAGGTGAATACGGAAAAGAGTTGCATGAGTGTGGAAAGATTGGGACTTTAAGAAAGGACTGTAATACTTTTTGGCAAAGTAAAAAGGTTCTTTGTGAAGAACATTACCCAGAACATTACAAACACGCCCACATCAAGTGCGGCATCTGTGGAAGCAACTATGCAAATTGTGTGTGTTAATACTTGTCGGTTTATTTGCTGGACAAGGTGGTTGGCTACCGCTTAGTTAATTAGGTAGGGGGATTATCCCCTACTATGAAAGGGCTTTGTGGAAACTGTTTCTCAAGCAACATTGAGGGAACACTTAACGTCAACGGAATATGGGAATGTTTAACCTGTGAATCAAAAAGATGAGATAAAATTTTTAAAAAAGAAGATTGGTGAAAAATATTTTGGTGGTAAATGTTATTTGTGTGGCACTCAATGGTCACGCAAGGGAATGACGGTTCATCATATATGGTATATCAAACATGATGTGACGTATGACCAGTTTCCAAAAGGGACAAAAGGAAGCATACAATATTACACTCAATTAACCCCCCTTATCAGGGCAAATTCCAAGCGGTTCAGATACCTGTGCAACACATGCCATCAAACACTGGAAAGATTCCTACGATTTGGTGATAAAAAATTCAATGCTCTTGCAAAGGAAAGAAAAAAGACACTCAAGAAAAGATAAAATTTATATATTTCTATATACCTAGCATAATCCTAGAGGCTAGAACCGTATCATAAGGGACATTCAGTCGGGTCTTAACCCCTCAGTCTAAAAGTGCGGCAAGGTTTTTGGGATTATGCCCGTCTTAATCCCTTTTGACCTCATTGATACCTCGCAACATTTAAGTATAGAAAGTTATATTGTATTGTATGGTTTACAAATATGCTCATCTAAGGGGTGACGAGAATGACCCGTTAAAAAAATTCGATAAAGAAGCAAGAGAAAAATTTCATGCACAACCAATGGAAAAAAAGGAAAAATCCCTTTCAGCTAAAACATTCATTCTTTATCCATTTGAATTGTATTATAATCAAGCAAAATCATTTGAGGAAAAAGAACAAGACTCATTGGAACTGGTGGAGAATCATTTGAAGATATACAAGAAACCATACATAGCAACAAGTTTTGGCTCTGACAGTATGGTGTTGATGCACTTGGTTATGAGGGCTTGTAAAAACGTGGGTGTGAAATATCCTGATATGTTTCTCAATGATACATTAAACACATTCAAAGAAGAAAAACAATACTGGGCTGACATGATTAAGTTATGGAAAATATCTGACAAAGTGAAAATATTGAAACCACCAACTGATGAAAGAGGCAATATGTTTACAGTATGGTCTATTGCAAAGAAAGTTGGACACCTACCTAGTTTTAGAAGTGGGGGTGGAAAGAAAGAAGATAAACAAGGAAGTAGAGGTGCTACGCCTGAGTGTTGTAACATTCTAAAGAAAGCAACCATGAAAAATTATCTAAAATCCCTGCCAAAAGAAGAAAGATATGACTTACAATTCATAGGAACTAGGGCAGAAGAATCACATATGAGGGCATTGGCAGTATTACAAAAATGTCGAACCTCAATTCTAAAGACATTTGTAAACTATCCAATGAGGGCAGTGACACCATTGTCATTTTGGACTATGGAAGATACACAGGAATATTATAAACGATATAATATACCAAAAAACCCAGCATACAAAGCTCATTCAATGGAAAGAATGGGTTGCAGTTCTTGTCCAGCACATAAATATTGGGAAATTAGATTAGCCAAAGACCCAACAAATGAGGGGTTCGGTATGCTTAAACAAAATTTTAAGATATTAAAACAAACGATATCAGATGGTACCGAAAATCCTGATAGATTAAATGAATCAGTTAAAGTGTTAAAAAATTTTATGAAAAAAGATGAATTTGATATACTTACAGCACAACAACAAGAAAGAATAAAGGAATTGGTAAAAGAATATGAAGTGTAACTGCTTCCCATGCCAAAACGGCACTCACCAAGACAGACAATGTACCTATCGTTGCAAATGTACCCATGAGGCACATGAGAAATGAGCTGGTTTAACCTATCTGTAAACGCCAAGACCTGTAAAAGATGTAAGCAAAGAATTATGAATTATCCATGTGTTGAGTGTGGTTATGATGCTAAAAGATAGTGAAGATATTTGTTGTGTTGATGGGTGCATTAATACAGGAAAATGGTCAAAGGTTACTGTTTATAGAGGGTGGCAATTATTTATTTGTCAATATCATAAAAATAATTTAAAATGACCCGATAGAGGGCTTCATTCTATCGGTGTAAATGGAATATCAACGCAATCTCAATATTCAATTCTATATTATTTTATAATTATTTAAAGGTAATGATGTATCAACATTCTTTTACCTTAAAGGGTTTGGTTCGTGACGAATTTAATCTAATCAACGAACTTGATATAAAATCTAGAAAACTCTATTTAAGATTATAGTAAAAAATAACCTACTTTTGTAGGGTTGTTTGCCAGTATGTCTGGGTCTGTGTTGATACAGAGGTAACAACATCTTTCCAATTCTGATATGTTGCATCACACACATCTAGATATGTCTTGATTAAATCCATATAATACCGTCAGTATAACATTATTTAAAACAACGCATTGGTACTACATGAATGGACAACTTGTAACTGCAACTGTTGAACTTGTTAAACAACCAATAATTGCATCACACATTTCAATGATATAATCCATAATTATTTCATAAAATGATGAAATATATTAACTTTTGTCAAACTTACTTAGGTGTCCCATGATTTCTCATTCTCAGAACTGAGAATAAATATAACCCCCCTAGTCACGATATTTTACGGGACACTTTTCTATCATTGACTTTGTTGCAAATTTATTTCTAGCAAAGTTAATGATGAAATTGTGTCCCGTAAACTCACTATCCTTTATATAAAACACCAACTTACTTAGGTAAGTTTATTAATTCACCAAAATATAGATAAATATTGAAAGTTGTCAAGAATTATTCATTAAATGTTGAAGTGGTAAAGGCATTTGATGCAGAAGTTGATGACCAAACAAGGTCAAGACTCATTGAGGCACTTATGATAAAATTCTTGGTTGAATACACTAGGGGTGACGAACCCCCTAGTGGCGAGTCCAGTCTTATCACAGAAAAGGAATCGATACTATGACTTTAATTCCAGATGATAAAACTATTACCAACTGTGATTTTTGCCTTAAAGGTGATTACGAGAACTGTTCCAAAGAGGGTCTATGTCCAGAGTACCATGATAAAATTCAATTATCAAGACTGACTTTGTGTGATTATTGTAGAAACGGGGGGGACTGGAAAGCCCATGAGGAATGTGAAAAGAATTACATCAACAATGGAATGAAAACATTTTGTCAATGTACCAATGTTTCACATGGTAGAAACACAACAACATCTATGGAACCAATTTCTTTTAATGATAAGATAAGATTTGATGCAACCACTTTAGAAACTGTAAAACATGAACACAAAGACAGAATTGATATTATTGCAACAAGATTGATTGACAAATATAATTTTAAGACTGCTAGAGAAACGGACACTATCTATTATTTTAATGGTAAAATTTATGATGCCAAAAATTGTGAGTCAGTAATTAAACAAGAAACTGAAGCACAAATTGTAGAGTGTACCAAGTCTGACAAGTCAGAGGTCATTGATAAGATAAAGTCAAGAACCTATGAGAGTCTTGACCATTTTGACAACGACATTGATATGTTAGTCGTACAAAATGGTATGCTTGATTTACAGACGATGAAATTAACCCTACATACCCCCCTTAATTTGGCTAAAGTTTTATTGCCTTTGAATTATGTTGAACCTGAATTTGAAATTGGAACCGATATTTTTATTGGATTGGCAAACAACTTACAGCATACTTTATTTTGGCAATTTTTAGAATCATCATTTACCATCAAGGGTATTATTGATGATGAGTCGATGTTATCTGTTTTAGAAATGATGGCTTCAACAATTATTAGAAAACAGATTGATGAAAGAAGTTTTATCATGTTGGGTAATGGTGCTAATGGAAAATCAGTGTGTCTTGATTATCTTTCTTCAATACTTGGTAGGGATAATGTGTCACATATTCCATTACAGGTTTTAGCTGAAGATAAATTTGCTTCAGCAAGGCTGGACGGAAAACACGCAAACATATTTTCTGACTTGGAAAGAAATGAGTTGTACCATACAGGTATCATCAAGGATTTATCTTCAGGTGAACCAGTACATGCACAACAAAAAAACAAGAATGGATTTGACTTGTACCCATTTGCATCACTGGTATTTTCATGTAACAAGTTTCCCAGAGTCTTTGACCAAAGTCAGGGATTCTTCAGACGTTGGATTTTAGTCAAGTGGCTAAGAAATTTTGAAAAAGATGTTGACAGAAATGATAATTTGAAAAAAGAATTATTGGAAAAAACGGAAGAAATGGATTTGGTATTTTCATGTTTGGTTCATGTTGCAAAAGGGCTATACGATTCAAATAGATTCACGAATCCTAAAGACTGGAAAACAGTTCAAAAATTATGGAATGAAAACTCTGACCCTTTGAATTGGTTTGTTGAGAATCATATTTCAGACTCGATAAGTTCAAGGTCAAAACGTGACACCTATCAATTTTACAAAAGAATTATGTTTGATAAAGGTGAAGTCCCTATGGGCATGGGTAAATTTAGTAAGGCATTTTCAGAATATTATGAAGATTCAAAGTCAGACCACGAAAGAATTTGGCTTAACATTGAGTTCAGAGAACCACAACAAACAACACTAGAGGGAACTGATGAAACATGAGATGTAAAACATGTGGCAGGGTTGTCAAAGTTACAAATAAGTATCATTGTTGGATTGTGGCACAACAATGTGGTTCATGTCATTATTTTTGGGACATACAAACATGAGTGGTAGAAATTATGATTTATACTCATATTGTAACGGGTGTTCAGAACGAAAGATGAAAAAATTCCCTAAAGATATGTTGAGGTGTCCAGATTGTAATCAAAAACTTAGACATAAACCTAAATCACCTTCATCTAAAAGGACTGAACAAATGAACCATGCTCGTATTTAAATATGGGTATAGTTTGTTATAGTTAGGGCATGTCTAGACCATATACAGATTATTCAAAACATTCAGTTTGTTTGGAATGTAATCAAATTTTTTTAAAGGAATTAAAATTAACAATGTGTCCAAATTCACAATGTCATAATTCTCATCTACGTTTTCAATCAAGAAGTAAAACTGCTAGAAGTAGAAGGGAACATAAACGGTATTGAAGTGTTTGTTATGTGGCAAAGAATTTACTCCAGAAAAGATATACTTACATCTATGGAATTTTTGTTATTGGGATTTGAAGAATGATTGAGATGATAATGTTACTAATACTTGGTAATGCTGATGCACTTGTTGACATGCAACTGGAATTA
>Ga0206686_1000605_pt1 | contig 10222 bp, 7 predicted proteins | sample M250012015metaG_FD_155447 | JGI IMG/M metagenome (GOLD analysis project Ga0206686, IMG submission 155447) | Ammonia-oxidizing marine archaeal communities from Monterey Bay, California, United States - M2 500m 12015 | ecosystem: Environmental > Aquatic > Marine > Intertidal zone | place: USA... | reverse complement strand
TACGATTGGAATCATGTCAATCATTTATTTAAAGAACTCCAATTGGAAAAGTAAAATCGTGTAATTATGTCAAAGAATCTACGCATTGTTTTTATGGGTACTCCGGAGTTTGCAGTAGCTGTCTTATAACAAATTGTACAAGGTTCACACGAAATAGTGTCTGTTGTTACTTCTCCTGACAGGCCGGCAGGACGAGGTCAAAAAATTCGCCAAAGCGCTGTAAAAGACTATGCCCAGAAAACAGGCCTGCCTATTTTACAACCCGATAAGCTCAAGGATGAGAGCTTTATTAATGAGCTTACCAATCTGAAGGCCGACCTCTTTATCGTTGTAGCCTTTCGAATGCTGCCTTCAATAGTCTGGAAAATTCCATCAAAGGGCACAATTAATCTTCATGCCTCCCTCCTGCCCAACTATCGTGGAGCTGCACCGATCAACTGGGCTATTATTAATGGAGAAATACGTACAGGAGTGACTACATTCTTTATTAATGAGCGTATAGACACTGGTGATATCATTTTGACACAGGAAGTAGAAATTTCAGAAGCAATGAATGCGGGAGATTTACACGATAAGCTCATGAACGTTGGAGCATCGCTCATGTCACACACTATCGATGCCATTTATACTGGTGATTTTAAACGAAATACTCAAACCGAATTGGAAACCAAAGATTTTAAAAGTGCTCCAAAAATATTTAAATCCGACTGTAAAATCAATTGGAATAATGATGCGCGAACAAATCACAACAAAATTCGAGGACTTTCCCCCTATCCAGGAGCATGGTGCACACTTTTTAATAGCTCAAAAAACAGTGATACTTCATTTAAAATATTTGAATCATCAAAAACTACTGCGAAAATTTCAGAAAACAATAGGACGCGAATTTTGCAATCGGAAAATGGAATCTTATTCCCCTGTAGTGACTATTATCTTTGCGTGACCATGCTTCAAATGGAGGGCAAAAGAAAAATGAATTATAAAGAGTTTATTGCCGGAAATTCAATCGAAGATTTTGAAATCAATTTAGAATCTTAAATACTACTTCGTGCTCCCAGTTGGCCTTGATTATAACTGGCTTTTTATACATATATCTGTTTTCAGGAACAGCAAAGTCAATTGGGTTAAATGGATCCCATTTGTCGTTCTGATTTGTATCATCAACAAGAGCTATAGTATAGGTGCCAGGAAGTAAGTTTTTAAATGAAATGTGCTCAGATTTACTTAAGGAAGTCTGACGTTCCATTACATTTTTGTTTTTTCTTAGTTCTACAAAATAAGAACCGAGCTGGCTTTCCACCTGTACATTCAAAATCCCCAATTCTTCAATAGTCTTTTTATTTATCATTATTTCTATGGAGGAATTCGTCAATCCGTCTGGACCGTATACACTTCCAGAATCAATAAGAAATTTCACATATTTGCCCTCGTATGAGGATACTCTAAACTTCAAGAGATTATCATCAAAACTCAGCATAGAAGAGTCGATCTGTGCATATGAGCTATCACTTGGGTTAAACAGACGAAATGCATCATCTCTAAAAGAGATTGAATTTATAGGTGTATTGAACTTTAGCTCTATGAAACGCATTGATGGTAATACAACATACTGGCTGATTGGGTCCAGTAGGGATATTTCATTGAGGGTTTCGGTATTTCTGACTTTTTTACGCAGCGTATCCAGGGTTAATTCCATCGATTCAAAATAGGCAGGTAAATAATAATGCATACTGTCATCACCAACACGCTGTTTCTTAAATTCAGTAAGTACAAGGGTACTACAAAAAAGAGAGTCAAAGCCAAAACCCTCTGGCGTTGAAACGGCCAGAATATACGGTGTTAGATATGAAGCCGCTAGTTCCCTATTGTTCTTTAATGGTTTAGATATTTTCGAGCGGATTGTGTCAGAATACGCCGTGTCCACCCGAATTGGAAGTCGATCTGCATACTGGAGCTCATTAGCATCTGAAATCCTATTTTTATTCCCATCAAGGAACACTTTATAATAAAAATCCCCATCTGACACTGCTTTCATTTCAACATAGCCACTCTTGTCAGTTCGAGAAAAATAAGTAGGTTTTTCCTGATGTAAAGAATCATATAAACCAACTAGAACATTTTTTTTCGGTGTATTTGTAAATGCATCAACCACCTCAAAAGACACACGATTGGAATCTATATCAGCTCCTGTTGAAAACACAAGCTGAATCAATGAATCATTTCCTTCTGTAATGTCTTTAACCGCTTCATTCAGATACAATGAATAGGTGGTGTTTTGATACAGCTCATTTTTAAAATCAATTATAAGAGTCTTTCCCTTGAGTACATACTCGAATTTCACATTGGCCGGTAACAAAACAATATTTTCCTTGGGTTTATCTAGTTTAATGTACTCATCAAACTCTATGATCATTTGATCAGTAGATACATTTTTTTGACCATCAAAGGGGGTGCAAACCACTATTTGAGGTGGCGTAATGTCCTTTGACCCGCCAGTAATGGATCCTATTTGCGCACAGGAGCATACTAGTGAAAAGAGTACTATGAAATAACTGTAGCGAACCATTTACAAATTTTTTCAAGCCATTTTTGATCAACCTCATCAAAATAATTTAATTCGGCACTGTCAATATCCAAAACACCAAATATCTCGCCATCTCTAACTATGGGTATAACTATTTCACTGTTTGCCTCACCATTGCATGCAATATGACCAGGGAAATCACGGACATTATTGGCTATTACTGTTTCTTTTCGGGCCCATGAGGTACCACAGACTCCTTTGTTCTTATTAATTCTTGTACAAGCTACGGAACCCTGAAAAGGACCGAGAATCAATTGCTCCTTTTGAACCAAATAAAAACCAACCCACAAAAACCCAAAGCTGCTTTTGACTGCAGCAGAGAAATTGGCCATGTTAGAAATTTGATTTTCGTCAGAAACAATAAGCAACTTCATTTGCTGAAATAAAGTGTGGTATAATTCTGCTTTGTTATTCATGTTCATTGACATATTTTGAACTAATGCTCTATGCTGCAAAATTGCTGTTTTTCATTGTATTTAGCAAAAAGAATAGCTAATTTCAAAATAAAAAATGATAAAGGCTCCTTTAGATAAAATTCTGTTTCTGGATATTGAAACCGTGCCACAAGTCTACAATTATGATGATGTGGATGCTAAAAGTAAAGCTTTATTTGAATCAAAAACAAGATATCAGCAATCAGCAGAGAAGAGCTTTGAATCGTTATATGAGGATAAAGGAGGAATATTATCTGAATTTGGGAAAATCATATGTATTTCAGTGGGAATGGTTAAAGAGAATTCAATGAACAGGTCTATTCGGCTTAAATCCTATTATCACGATGACGAGGAAACACTTCTTAAACAATTTAAGATGCTTCTTGATGACAATCAACGCTTACAGATCTTATGTGGGCATAATGCCAAAGAATTTGATTTTCCTTATATCTGCAGAAGAATGCTGATAAATGGAATAGAGCTTCCTAGAACATTGGATATTTCAGGTAAAAAACCCTGGGAAATTAGTCACATAGACACTATGGAGCTTTGGAAATTCGGAGATTATAAAGCATACACTTCGCTTGCCTTATTATGCCATGTATTTAATATCCCAACACCAAAGGACGATATCACGGGTGCTGATGTAGCCCGAGTGTATTATGAAGAGCAAGATTTGGATCGTATTAAAATTTACTGTGAGAAAGACGTGATTGCCCTCATTCAGCTCTATTTGAGAATACATGGAGATGTCTTAGTTGAAGAATCTAACATAAGCTCTGCCGAAAACTGATTTCCCCATTTTAAAAATCAAACAATTATTGGAATACAACTATCTAAAAGGGACTTCCCTTCGCATATTTTAAGGAAAATTGTGCTTTATTAAATTCGGTAACCGATTTCAAATAGTCGAGCTGGGCTTTTAGGTAAAATTGCTGTGATTGAAACAATTCAAATGGCTGTGCTGTTCCCAGCTTCTGTCTTTCCATACTTTGACTCAAGGCTTCCGCCGAAAATTTAAGCGCTTCGTCCGCAATTTCCATTTGCTCCTGACCCGTTTGGATATTCGATTTCGCCAATATAATCTCTTGATTTATCTCTACTTTAAATTGATCTTTTTGCAGCTCCTTAATCCTCATTTTAGCTGCATATTTGTTTCGGTCGCCCTTATATATCAATTCTCCTATTGGCACGTTCCATCCAAAAGAAAGATTTAATGATGAGGTAGGATATAGCTGGGTTGTGCTTGGGTAACTGACAGGATCCATTGGGCTTACAGCTCCATTCAATCCGCCAAAATAAGATCCAAATGTATTGATATTAATATCGGGTATAAGTAAACCCTTGGTGAACGTTTTACTTTTCATTTGGAGTGCAGCAATCTCGAATTCGTACGCCTTTATCTCAGGACGATTTAAGAAAGCGGAATCCTCATTTTCAGTAATAGTGAGATCGTAATCCAAAGGAAGTAAAACAGAATCCTTGCATACTACTTTTATGGCATCAGTAATATTCAACAATTTCAATAATTCAGCAGAGCTGTTGTTATATTCCTTTTGAGCACTTAACATTTCTACCATCAAATGATTTTTGTTGCTTTTTGCCAAAAGAACTTCTGATTCATAGCGAATTCCCGCGTCAATTTGCAATTGAATTTGATTAATAATCACTTCTGATTGCGCCACAAGACTTCCATACACAAAGATTTTAAGCTGCGACTCAAATAAATCGTAATACGCATGTACACTTTTCAATAAAATTTGATTTCGAACAGCTTGAGATTCATATTCCCTGGCCTGGCTATTCAAATGAGATGATTTTAGAGAAAAAATCCCCTCAGCTATATCCCAATTGGCATTTAATCCTAATCCCAACCACAAATTATTTCGATTGACATCTAAAAAGAAGTTCCCGTTCCCGTTCATAGCCGCTCCAAAAAGCTGATTGGTTTGAACTCCCCCGAAAACAGTAGGCAGCCACCATTCTTTACTCTTTGTTACTTGTGCTTTTGCCAAATCAATACGGGCATCATACTCTTTTATGGTTAAATTATTCGCCCCGCCAATTTCCAACACATCTTTTAAAGTGAGAGAAACAGATTCTTGAGAATTCACATGCTGATTAAAGACAAGAAATACAAAACAGCTTATTCCAGTTAGTAACTTATGCTTCAGGAAGGGCAGGAATCGAAGTCTCATTACTTATTCATTATTGGATTTACAGTTTGTCCTGGACTTACAAGCCCCTTTCCTTTTAATACAACGATTGTTTCGTTAGTAATCTCCGTATTTAAAATTTCAAAAAATGATTTGTCCGATAAACCCATATTAAGGAGAACTCGTTTGACCTTGTTTTCCTCTACTACCAATATATAATCTTCATTTTTATGCCTGATTTTTGAACTTACCGGAAGAGACAAAATATTCTCTTTACTCTCAATTTGAAGGAAAACCTTTGCGTACATACCAGATAAAATCTGACCTTTTGGATTTTTAATATCAATTTCAACCTGCATTGTTTTAGACTTTTTGTCCAGTACATGTGATAATCGAGAAATAGAAGATTTGTAGACATTTCCTGATAATTCAGGAAAAACTACCTCTACCTCCTGACCTTTTGATAAAGAGACTGCGTCTGATTCCGGAACCGACAAGGTTAATCTGATAGGGTTAACTTCCTGAATTTCGACAATAGCCTGCGGATTACTTTCAGTTAGACCATTCTGGATTAAAGCACCTAAATCCACAAAACGATTGGTTATGGTTCCAGAAAAAGGAGCCTTGATTGTTAAAAAATTCAATCGACTCTTTACTGCATCCAAATTTGCTTTTGACGCCAGATACTCCCCTTCCGCTGTTTCCAGGCTTTGTATTGTGGTTAATGCAGGTGTTTCATCAAAGATGCTTTTTAACCTCTCATATGACGCTTTTTTAACGGAATGCTCCGCCTGTAATTTCATTTTCGTTTGAATTAATTCAGGATTTTCCAAAACAGCAATAAGCTCTCCTTTTCTTACCTTATCCCCAATGTCCTTAGATATCTTCTTTAGAATTCCACTCTCCATAGCATAAACACGTACCATCTGATTTGGTTGAGCAGTACCGGTAATAAGAATTTCAGCATGAAATGACCTCTTTTCGGGCTTAACCACTTCAACCGCTTGCGTTTTAGTTTCCTTTTTTTTCTTTTTGGATGCATTGTTCGTACCGGAAGAACCACAAGAAGTAAATAATACTGCTGAACAAAGAATTAGAAATAAATATAAACGACAAAATGAACTCATACACTTGGAGTTTTTGCGAACAATGAATAAAATATAGGTATAATATATAAGGTAATGAACATGGCCATAAAGGTACCTCCAATAACAGCAATAGCTAATGGCACGTTTCCTTCAGAACCTGGATTTGTAGCCATGGCAGTAGGTAGTAATCCTAAAATTGTTGTTGAAGCCGTCATTAATACTGGTCTAAACCGATCATAAGATCCTTCCACAATTGCATTTTTCTGTTGTACTCCAGATTTAATTAATGAGCTAATTCTATCCACCAGAATATTTCCGTAGGAAACAGAAATGCCAATCATCATAATAATTCCCATTATCGACTGAATATTCAAATTTGTGTCAGTGAGCCACATAAAAAAAGCAATTCCAATAGAACCTAAGGGGAAAGCCAATATGATAATAAATGGAAGCTTGAATGACCTGAATAATGGTGTAATAATAAGAAATGCAAGAATAACTGCTAAACCAAGACCAAGACCCAATCCAGCAAACGATTCTTTAATAATGGCCACTTCTCCCTGAAAATTCACTTCATATCCGGGAGGAACCTTCATATCATCAATTATCTCCTGAATTTCATCTGACACACTTCCCACATCCCTTCCTTCAACATTTGCATAAACATTAAATTCTCTTGTCAAATTATGGTGATTAATCTCAACTGGATTTGTATCATCAGATATTTTTGAAAAGTTTCTGAAAGGAATAGTCCCTTCTTTGGTCTTACTGCTCACTCCAACGTTGTCCAAAATATTTTGCTTATCAATATAACTTTCAGGATAAGTTACACCCACATAATAGTGGTTCCCATTTCGTTCATCAATCCAAAAGGCCTTATTATATGTCACAGAAGAATTCAATGCAGCGACCATATTCTTAATCGCATCAACAGGTTCAATGCCTAGTTCAGCCGCTTTAATTCGATCTATATCAATATTTTTTGTTGGTTGATCCAAACGCTGCAGTATCCGAACATCTCGTGTCCCTTGAAGTTTAGAGATCTTATTCCTGATTTTTTCAGCAAGTTCTCTCAGCACCTTTAAATCATTTCCCTTGATTTGCACATCTATAGGAGCCGGCTTTCCTTCGTTCAGAGCTGCCGTCATCAATCCTCCGGTATTAAAGCTCACTTCCACACCCGGGAACATGTCATGAAATTTCTTTCTTAAGTCTGAAGCATATTGAAATGTACTGGTTTTGTGTGATTCTTTAAGCTGAACCCCTATGAAGGCATCCTGTGTCCCAGAATTCGGAGTATATGCTGCCGGCAAATCATAAAACACACCTACATTTCCAACAAGTTGCTCCAAATCATCACCTGTAACCTTTCGAATAACCTGTTCCATTTGAGCTATTGTAGCATTAGTTTCCTGTAGCGTAGTTCCAGATTCCATTCTTACCTGAATCTCCATTTGTCCAACATCTGATTTTGGAAATAATTCATATGCCGAATTTTTAAAGAAAAATAATGACCCTATAAATAAGATTATGGTAACAAGCAATACAGGCCATTTGACTTTCAAAACAATACTCAGACTCTTTTTATAGGCTATTCCCATACGATCAATAAATCGCTGGAAGAAACCTAAAGCATTTCTTTTTGGAGAAACGTCAGAATTTGGCAATCGATTTCTAAATAAAAAAGCCGCCATCACCGGAATTAATGTGAGTGCAAATAAATAAGATCCGACCATTGCACCAGCAACCGTAATTGCCAATGGAGAGAATAGAAATTTAGTAATACCTGTTAAAAAAAAGACCGGAAAAAATACCACAATTATAACTAAAGTAGACGCCAGTACCGGTTTAGCTACCTCAAGAGTAGCTTCTTTTGACGCTTCAAAAGACGATTTACCCATTTTTAGATGACGGTCTATATTTTCTAGAACAACAATTGAATTATCTACAAGAAGCCCTAAAACCAGCGCTATACCACCCAAAGTAATGCTATTAATTGCCTGACCGGTTAGTGACAGGACCACAAAAGCAAAAAGTATAGAAAGGGGTAAACTTATCGCGACAATGAGCGCCGAACGAAAATTTCCAAGAAAAAGAATCAGTACAATAACTACCAAAACCAAGCCTCCTATTCCAGCATTTTGCAGACCATTAATTGAATTCCTTACATACGAGGATTGATCAAAGATTACATTCAGGTTTACATCATCGGGCATCCTTTCTTTTAATCCAGGAAGAGCTTTTTTTACTGCTTCAACTGCAGCTATAGTATTCGCTCCAGGTCTTTTAAAAATAGGGAGATACACCTGTTCTTTTCCATCTACACGGGCAATATTGGTTTGAATCGCACTTGCATCTTTCGTCTGACCAATGTCTTTAATAAAAATTGGAGCGCCATTTTTGTATGTAATTACAATATCATCAAAGTCCTTTACGTCAATTATCATCCCTTTAGCGTCGATAGCGTAATTGATTTCGCCAATTTTTGCAACACCTGATGGTATCATCGTAGTATTCCTTTGAATCGCTTCGGCCACTTGGGTTTGTGATACACCTAGAGCCTCCATTTTATCAGGATCCACATACACATATATCATCCTCAAGGAGCCACCATATGCGGCAGGTGCCACAATTCCAGGAACACCGCTTAACATTTGTCGGAGATTTAAATACGCTACATCATAAAGTTCTTTACCACTTTTAACATCGCTACTAACTGTTAAGAGCATTAGTGGTTTGGATGCCGTTGGATCAAATGGCTGAATCATTGGAGGCAAAGTACCTGGTGGCTGATAATACATATCACTCACTGCATAAGAAGAAGTATTCGCCATAGCTTCAGCAGGATCTACATCATCTCCATAAAAATTGGTCACAATGCTCACCCCCATCAGGCTTTTTGAAAGCTGCTTTTCTATACCTGGAGATTGGCCGGTCCAGCGCTCCATTCTACTTGTAATGTCTTTTTCAACAACTTCAGCTGGCATTCCTGGGTACAGAGTGATAACCTGCATTGCTGATTTTTCAAATTGCGGTAGAATATCAACTGGCATTTTTGGAATAAGAACGGCTGAAAGCACAGCTATAACTATAGCAAAAACAAGAACCAGATATGGATTCTTAAAAGACGATTTGATCATATATTCCCTAGTTAATTATTTCCAAAACCAAGAGTCAAAAAAATGATTCTGAATGAGAAATAAGGCTATAGTGCGTAAAGATAAGAATTCACTCTATTAAACATCTCGCATCATACATATTCCCAAATAAAATTATACCTACTTTCCAATTTAGCCCCCCCTTTATGTCATTTATACACGATTCTTATGGAAACAAATTAAATTGGTTTATTTTTGCTCATCTTAATGGTTTGAGTGATTTCAATTGAAACATTGAAATTAATTCAAATTAATAGGCAACACATTGCGTACATGATTCGTTTATTAAACGTGATTTTAAATACAAATGCACCATCTATTCATTCGATGCCTCTTCAAAACATAGGTGTTGGTTTTTTGATTTTACTTTCAACTGCTTTTACTGGAAGCACTCAGATAGTTGAACCATTTGATATTCGTTTTCAAGCAAATCAAAAAGGGGGCATTCAAATGATCTCGAATGTTGCTCTTACCTGCAATGCGAGTAATGGAAATTGTGCTACTTACCAAAGTCAATTACCTCCGAATGGAAATCACAATCAGGACGGGGGTATAGTAATGGAATATGTGGATATTGACTCGGATGGCTCAACCTGGATGTCTTCGAGCGATAGTCTGAATCTTCCTGATTGTAGTGAAGTCTCTTTTGCCGGATTATTTTGGAGTGCAAGAATTCAGCCCAATACTACCGAGTATAACAACAGAAGTCAGGTGAAAATAAAATTGGGTAATTTTTTATACCAGACAATAACTGCGGATGAAACTTTTGATGTGCTTAGCATTCCCGCTAATCCTAGTTTTG
>Ga0206686_1000603_pt1 | contig 10243 bp, 9 predicted proteins | sample M250012015metaG_FD_155447 | JGI IMG/M metagenome (GOLD analysis project Ga0206686, IMG submission 155447) | Ammonia-oxidizing marine archaeal communities from Monterey Bay, California, United States - M2 500m 12015 | ecosystem: Environmental > Aquatic > Marine > Intertidal zone | place: USA... | reverse complement strand
AATAAAACTTAATAGTACATCAATAAAAATTCCAGATTTCACTCGAGGAAAATGGAAGAATAATAAACCAATCTTTGGTTTGGATGATCGTTATTAGATGACACTTTCTACACTTGATTGGGTCATAGTCGGCCTATATTTTATTTTATCTTTGACTATTGGAATTTGGTCCTCAAAAAAAGCCGGTAAAGATACAAAGTCCTTCTTCTTAGCTGGTAGAAATATGCCTTGGTGGTTATTAGGCGTAAGTATGGTAGCAACTACATTTTCTACGGATACACCGAACCTTGTTACTGATTTGGTAAGACAGAAAGGAGTCTCAGGTAATTGGAGTTGGTGGGCATTCTTATTGACAGGGATGTTAACTGTTTTTGTTTATGCTAAATTGTGGCATCGTTCTGGAGTCTTAACAGATATTGAGTTTTATGAGCTTAGGTATAGTGGCAAGGCTGCAGCATTTTTAAGAGGATTTCGCGCATTATACCTGGGGTTAATTTTTAATGTCCTTGTGATGGGCACTGTTAGTTTGGCAGCGGTAAAGTTTGGAGAGATTGTACTGGGATGGCCAGGATGGATGACTCTTGCCATCGCATGTTCAATCACATTAGCTTATTCAACCATGGGTGGACTTAAAGCTGTAATTATTACAGATTTTATTCAATTTATTTTAGCAATGGTAGGATCTGTTTGGGCAATGCTTTTTATTATAGGATTGCCTGAAGTGGGAGGGCTAGCTCAACTGATAACACATTCAAATGTAATAGATAAACTTTCCATTCTTCCAAGTTTTTCAGATCCGAATGTATGGGTTCCTGTAATGCTAGTACCTTTGGCAGTTCAATGGTGGGCAAGTTATTATCCTGGTGCTGAGCCTGGAGGTGGAGGATATATTGCCCAAAGAATGTTCTCTGCTAAAGATGAAGATAATGCTGTAAGCGCCACCTTTCTATTTAATATTGCACATTATGCACTACGTCCATGGCCTTGGATATTGATTGCCTTATCCTCTTTAATAATTTTTCCAGAGTTAAGTGACATACAGAAAGCATTTCCCAATTTACCTGTAGATAAATTGGGTCATGATGTAGCTTACCCTGCTATGCTAAGTTTATTACCTTCGGGACTTCTGGGATTAGTTGCAGCTTCGCTTATTGCAGCATTTATGAGCACGATGTCTACTCAATTAAATTTGGGTGCGAGTTATCTAGTTAATGATTTTTATCATCGATTTATTAAGCCGGATGCATCTGACAAAGATTTAGTTAGAGTTGGTAGGTTGTTTACAATTCTATCAATTTTTCTTGGCGGAGGACTTGGTTTATTCCTTACTAGCGCAGGACAAGCATTTACTTTATTACTGATGATTGGAGCAGGGACAGGCCTAATCTATATTTTACGTTGGTTCTGGTGGCGGATTAATGCATACACTGAAATTGTGGCCATGATAAGCTCACTAGTTATAGCTGCTTATTTCAATTTTGGAAATTCATCATTAGAAGAATGGGAAAAAATTGTTCTTGGGGCAATACTTACAACTATAGTGTGGCTTGTTGCTACTTTTGTTACGCCTCCAGATGATGAAAAAACACTTCAAAATTTTGTAAAAAAGATTAATCCTGGCGGACCCGGCTGGTCTAAGTATTCAATGACTACAGGAGAACCTTGGTTATTGCCAAAAGGTATATTATTAATGATTTTAGGATGTATAGCAGTTTATAGCATACTTATTGGTGTAGGTCAATTGATCTATGGCAACTCGATAGGATATATGCTTATTGCTCTATCAATTATATCCGGGTTTGGACTAAAACAACTTTGGAAATAAGCACTCCTGGTAGAATTTGCTTGTTTGGTGAGCATCAGGATTATCTTGGCTTACCCATTATAGCTATGGCAATTTCTCTTCGTAGTTATATTAAAGGAGAAAAAGTCGCAAATCAACAAGTTACAATTCATAAACCTGACTTAAATGATTCGGAGTCATTTTCTTTAGATAATTTAGATTACGATTGTCAAAGAGATTATTATAAAAGTGGTATTAAAATTTGTTTGAATGAGGGTTTAAGCTTTTCACATGGATTTAATTGTGAGGTATCTAGTAAAATTCCTTTTCAAGCTGGCACTAGTAGCTCATCTGCTATAATGGTTAGCTGGGTTCATTTTTTATCAAGAATGGCTGATGAACCTGCAGACTGGGATTTAAATAAAATTGCAGAAGTTTCCTATAAAGCAGAAACATTAGAGTTTGAAGAGCCAGGAGGGATGATGGATCAATATACAACATCTATAGGTGACTTTATTTACCTTGAATCAAACTCAGGGATTGTAGTTGATAAAATAAATCCAGAATTAGGAACATTTGTGCTTGGTGATTCATTACAGCCAAAAGATACGATAGGTATATTATCCCGCTGCAGAGATTCAAGATTAGAAATAATAAAGAAGCTAGAATTCCATAATCCTGGGATTGATTTTCAGTCATGTAATGCAAATCATGATCTAACCAATTTAGATGAAGATGAAAAAGAATTATATTTTGGTACAATAAGAAACAAAGAAATCCTCAATCAAGCTATAGTGGAGTTGAAAAAAGATAAAATAGATCATAAGATGATCGGGAGTTTGCTAAACGATCACCAATCGGTTTTACGAGACATACTTCATATAAGTACGGATAAAGTAGATGATATGATAAACGTTGCATTAAATGCAGGTGCTTATGGAGGGAAGATCAATGGTTCAGGTGGTGGAGGATGTATGTTTGCTTATGCTCCTGAAAACCCAGAAAGAGTAGCAAAAGCAATTGAAGATGCTGGCGGAAAATCATATATAATTTGTTCTGACCAAGGTACAAGAATTGAAAAATAATTTAGAAGAAAGGATATATAAGCAGTGGGTAATCTAGCTCTTTTAGTCATGGCGGCAGGAATGGGCTCAAGATATGGGGGCTTAAAACAGCTTGATCAAGTAGGTCCTAATGGCGAGACCATCATTGATTATTCAGTATATGATGCTATAAAAGCTGGCTTCACAAAAGTTGTTTTTATTATCAGAAAAGATTTTGAAAATCAATTTAAATCTCAAGTCTCAAGTAAGTATGCTAAAAAAATTGATGTGAAATTTGCTTTTCAAGAGATTAGCGCCTTACCAAGTGGTTTTACAAGCCCAGATGGTAGAGAAAAGCCCTGGGGTACGGGACATGCTATTTTATCTGCAAAAGAATTAATTCGTGAGCCTTTTGTAGTGATTAATGGGGATGATTTTTATGGTAGAGAATCTTTTAATGTAATTGCAGATTATTATATTAATGGAGGAAATCAATTCAGTATGGTGGCATTTAAATTAGATAAAACGCTGTCATCACATGGAGCCGTTACAAGAGGAGTATGTAGCACAGAAAAGGATAAATTAAAGTCGGTTATTGAGACTGAAGATATTGAAGAAAAGGAGAATATGATTCTATCTAATCGAGATATTTCATTTGATGGTAGTGAACCTGTTTCAATGAATATGTGGGGTTTTACACCGTCACTATTCACTTACTTATCGAAAGGCTTTGTTGATTTTCTCAATGCTGAAGGTAATGAATTAAAAAGTGAATATTTAATTCCATCCGTTATCAATAACCTTATCCAGGATAAGGTTGAAGATGTACATGTTCTTAGAAGTAATGCATCTTGGTTTGGAGTGACATATAAGGATGATCAACCTGTGGTTAAAAGAAAAATTAATGAATTGATTAAATCATCAATTTATCCAAGTCATTTGTTTGAATAAATCCTTTGAAATATCAACGATTATTCCAACCTATAACCGTAAACACACATTAGGAAGAGCAATTGATTCTGTTTACGATCAAAGCTACAATGTAGATGAAATAATACTTGTTGATGATGGCTCTACTGATGGGACTAAAGAATGGATTAACCAACACTATCCAAAAATAAATTTCATATACCAAAGCAATTTAGGTGTGAGCTCAGCCCGCAATTGTGGAATTAAAGAAGCGAAGTCTAATTGGATTGCATTATTGGATTCTGATGATGAGTGGTTACCTGATAAAATTCATAAACAGGTTGAATATTTAGAGTCTAATCTTGATTATTTATGTTGTCATACAAATGAGATTTGGATTAGAAATGGTACACGCGTGAATCAAATGAAAAAACATCAAAAATTTGGGGGCAATATTTTTTTTAAATCTTTAGATATGTGTCGTATCTCACCATCTTCAATTATATTTCACAAATCAATACTAGATCAAGCTGGGTATTTTGATGAAATGTTCACTATCTGTGAGGATTATGATCTATGGCTTAGAATTTCAGCAAAATTTCCAATATTATATTTAGATATGCCTTTAATAAAAAAATACGGCGGACATAAAGACCAATTATCTAAGGTTTCTGGAGGAATTGAAAAATATCGTATAGATGTATTAGAAAAATTAATTAACAATAATTTTTCTAATAAACAACTTGCAGGTATACGATCCATGCTGAAAAAAAAATGGAAGGTATATTCTAAAGGTGCAAAAAAAAGAGGAAATACGAACGAATATAACCATGCTTTAAAAAGGATTAATGAATTATCAACTGAAGCATGATTATATTAAACCTGTTATATATCTGATTTTCATTGGAGAATAATATTTTTATTGAGGAGGAAGTTATGATTCAAGTAAAACGATTCGCTATTTTATTATTTATCTGTTCTGTTGTTATTGCTCAAACAAATCGTAAAGGTATAGCACCTGGCCCTGATCGAGCTGAAGGAGAGGGCCCTTTTAACCGATTAATTATTAGGGGCGCAACTGTTATTGACGGCGCTGGTGCTCCCCCTAGAGGGCCGGTAGATATTGTTATTGAAAAAAATAGAATTACATCTATTTCAGGTGTTGGCTATCCAGGTGTGCCAATAAATGAGAAGCGACGGCCCAAAGAAGGAGATTACGAGATCGATGCGCATGGTTCATATGTTTTACCTGGATTTAATGATATGCATGTTCATGCTGGAAGTGTTCAAAAAGCGCCAGATACCGAGTACGTTTATAAGCTTTGGCTAGCTCATGGAGTGACTACCGTTCGAGGAGTTGGCCTTGGATCAATGGAGTTTAGCTTAAGTGAGAAAGAACGTTCCGCAAAAAATGAGATTACGGCACCAAGAATATGGGCATATCAACGTCCAGGCCAGGGGAAAGATTGGAAAGGTGGCTCAATTCGTGATGGTGAGACTGCGCGAAAGTGGGTTAAGTATGCTGCTAAAAAAGGCATAGATGGTTTAAAGCTAGGTGCGTACGACCCAGAAATAATGGCTGCCTTAATTGATGAAGCTAAAAAACATAACTTAGGAACTACTGCTCATTTAGCACAAACAGGAGTAGCACGTATGAATACTCTTGATGCAGCCCGCCTAGGCCTAGGTACGCAAACCCATTATTATGGTCTGTTTGAATCCATGTATGAGCATAATGATATTCAACCTTGGCCTGTAGATATGAACTATAGCAATGAGCAGCATCGTTTTGGCCAGGTGGCTCGACAATGGACATTAGTGAAACCCAATGGGAAAAAATGGGAATCTCTAAAAAAAGAATTAATTGAACTTGACCTTACTATGGATCCAACTATGACAATTTATGCAGCAGGTCGTAGTGTTATGTATGCAAGAAATGCAGATTGGCATGATATCTATACCTTACCATCCCAGTGGGATTATTATACACCAAGTAGACAAGCACATGGATCATATTGGTTTGACTGGACAACACAAGATGAGGTTGCTTGGAAGAAATTTTATCAAGTATGGATGCAATTTTTAAATGAATATAAAAATGCTGGTGGGCGCGTAACGACTGGGTCTGACTCTGGATTTATATATAAACTATATGGATTTGGCTACATAGAAGAATTGGAACTATTGCAAGAAGCAGGTTTTCATCCCTTAGAGGTTATTCGAGCTGCTACTTTGCATGGTGCAGAAACATTACATAAACCATTGGGAACAAAACCAGATTTTGGAGTTGTTGCGCCTGGTTATTTAGCCGATTTAGTTATAGTTGATGAAAACCCATTAGCCAATCTAAAAGTATTGTATGGGACAGGGGCAGTCAAAATCAGTGATGACAATGAAGTTGTACGGGTAGGCGGAATAAAATATACTATTAAAGATGGAATTGTTTATGATGCTAAACAACTATTAAAAGATGTTGAAAATATGGTAAAAAAAGCAAAGCGCCGTGATGGTGAATTGCAGAAATACTAGTTATATAATATGAAAAAAATATTATTTGCTCTAGTAAGCCTCTCATTTCTTATTGCACAAACCCCAGGTCGGATTAATAAAAAAATTGATAAAATGGCTGATCGTTTAGAGGAAAAAGTAATTACCTGGAGGAGAGATTTTCATCAAAATCCAGAACTATCAAATAGAGAATTCAAAACAGCGGAGAAGGTAGCAAAGCATTTAAAGAGCCTTGGAATAGAAGTACAAACAGGAGTGGCTCATACAGGTGTTGTTGGGTTATTAAAAGGAGGTAAGCCTGGTAAAGTTGTAGCTCTAAGAGCTGATATGGATGCGCTCCCTGTTAAGGAAAAAGTAAAGCTACCTTTTGCATCTAACGCAAAAGGTATTTATCAAGATAAAGAAGTGGATGTTATGCATGCCTGTGGCCATGATAATCATATTGCTGGAATGATGGGCGCAGCCGAGATTCTTGCTAGTATTCGTAAAGACCTCCCAGGTACAGTAAAATTTATTTTCCAACCTGCTGAGGAAGGAGCTCCTTTAGGGGAGGAGGGCGGAGCAACTCTTATGGTTAAAGAAGGCGTGATGGAAAAACCTGAAGTTGACGCTATTTTTGGTTTGCACGCATGGCCAGGATTAATTGGTACAGCTCAGTATCGGTCTGGTCCAACAATGGCCGCTGCTGAACGAATGAGGATAACCGTAACTGGCGTACAAACTCATGGTGCAAAGCCATGGGGAGGTGTAGACCCTATAGTAGTTTCTTCTCAAATAATAATGTCATTACAAACAATTGTTGCAAGAGAAGTTGATATCACTGAAGTTCCAGCGGTCGTAACAATTGGGTCTATACATGGAGGTATTCGTAATAATATTATTCCTGAAGAAGTAGTTATGGAGGGTACAATTCGTACTTTTAAGAAAAAAATTCGAGATCAAATTCATAAGAGTATTAAAGATAAAGTAGAAATGATTGCTAGTGCTTCTGGCGCAAAAGCAAAAGTAGAGATTTTCAGTAATATCGCTAAAGTAACATATAATGAACCATCATTAACTGAACAGATGTTGCCCTCTCTTCGTAGAGTCTATGGCAAAGAAAATGTTTTTGTAAGGCAGAAGATTTCCCCTTTTTTACTGATTATGCTCCAGGTCTGTATTTTTTTAATGGTGTTTCAGAAGATCCTTCAAAAGCTTATTCAAACCATTCACCATATTTTTTTGCGGATGAACGTAATCTCAAATATGGGATGAAATCAATGGCTCAACTTGCTGTAGATTATTTATATCTAAATAAATAGAACTTATTTTGGTATGGCAATTGATAATTTCCATTCAAATTACTTTCAATAATATTAATTATTGATATGCGAGATCTTGGAAAATGGATAATCTATTTTGGGATAGGTCTTATCCTTGTTGGTTTTATTATTAATCAATTTTCAGATAAGCTTGGATGGATAGGTCGCTTGCCAGGTGATATTCGTTTGGGTTCTGAAAATTTTAGATTTTACTTCCCATTCACTTCGTTAATTATTTTAAACCTTATTTTTTATTTTATTATGAAAATATTTCAATGGTTAAAATAATAATCACATTATATCAACTATTTGGAGTGTGGATTGATAACTGAACCTATCTTAATCATCAATGGAGCGATGGGGACAGAGCTCATGGATAAGGGTGTTAAACTCCCTCTACCGTTATGGTCTGCTGAGGCCAATATTAATGCTTCCGAAATTGTAAAAGGTATTCATCAAAATTATGTAGATGCTGGTGCTGATATAATCACAACAAATACATTTAGAACAACTACCTGGTCGTATCGCCGAGCAGAATATTCACCAAAACGTGCTTCAGAAAGAGCCAAAGAGAGTTTGATGAAAGCAATTGAGTTAGCACGCTCTGTTAATCCAAAGATTATTGCTGGATCAGTGACTTCAATCAATGATTGTTATGAGCCCGATGAGTTTCCCGGTAAATCAATATCGGAAGATTCATATGGCGAAACATTGGAATGGTTCATTGAGGCAGGTATTAACAATATTTTTTTAGAGACAATGGGGCACTTAGAAGAAATTAAAATAGCGATAGAAGCCTCAAAGGATGTTTCAAAGTTATATCTCAGTTTAATTGTAAAAGATAAAGACCATTTATTATCAGGACATATGATAGAGGATATTTTTCCAATCGTAAAAGATAATATATTATGTTTAATGTTGAATTGTAACACAATAGATATGACAAACAGGGTATTGAATTCATTTATTGATAATTGGAATTTAGAATGGGGTGTTTACCCCAACCTTGGTCTTACTAAACCAGAGCCTGATGGAGAAATGAGTGCAGTGATTAAAGATGATACATTCAAAAAAACAATGTTATCATATATAAAAAAATCTCCTAGTATCATAGGTACCTGCTGTGGTTCTTCGCCAAGACATATAAGAATAATTAGAGATTTGTTGAAAAAATATAAATAATAACATCAATTGAATATTTTTATTGTTTTATTTTAAGTTCGCCGGAACTTTTATTGAGTTTATTTGTATTTAAATCATTTATTATTAGATGCTATTAATAAAATATATTGAGGAGAGAATAATTCTGTGATACAAGTTTCAGATCTATCTAAAAACTATGGATCAGTTGAGGCAGTAAAATCAATATCTTTTGATTTGCTTGACGGAGAAATTATAGGGTTTTTAGGTGCAAATGGCGCAGGGAAAACCACTACGCTTAAAATGATGACGGGATATTTAATACCTACCGAAGGTTCAATCAAGGTAAATGACTTAGATATTATTGATGGTATTCATTTGATAAAAAAACAAATTGGATATCTACCTGAATTAAATCCATTATATCCTGAGATGCGTGTCTATGAATATCTTGAATTTTTAGCAACTATACGAAATATTTCCGGACGTGCATTTAAAGAAGCTCTTGCTAGAGTTGTAGAGCAATGTGGTTTGCGTGGAGTTGTCCATAAAACTATATCAGACTGTTCAAAAGGATATAAACAAAGAATTGGTCTGGCTGCAGCTATGATTCATGACCCCAAAATTCTAATATTGGATGAACCCGTTACTGGCCTTGATCCAAACCAGATTGTAGAGATTCGAGAGCTAATTAAAAAACTTGGTAAAGAAAAACTAGTTTTTATGTCTAGCCATATTTTACAGGAGATTGAAGCAACTGTAGACCGAATTATTATTATAAATAAAGGCCAAATTGTCGCTAATGGTACCAGTGGTGAACTTATGAGTAGTTCTAAAGGAAATGTTCTTTTACATATGGATGTTAAAGGTGCAACTAAAGAAAGCATCGAGCACGTTCAAGCAAAACTTCCTTCCGTAAAATTTGTTTCATTTGATGAGAATAATGGAGTGCAAAACATTCAATTTGAATATGGAAAAGAGAAGGATCCCCGTGAAGATTTATTTAAATATGCTGTGAAGAATAAATGGACAATATTGAAGATGAATCCTCATACAACAAACTTAGAAGATATATTCCGAGATTTGACGATGGAGGATAATGCAAATGCGTAATGTTAGCACTATTTGTAGACGAGAGTTAGGTGGGTTCTTTAATAGTCCTATGGCCTATATCTTTTTGGTGATATTTGCTATTGTTAATGGATATTTTTTTACAAATACTTTTTTTCTATTTGGTCAATCAGATCTCAGGGTTCTTTTTGATATTGTTCCATTAGTCTATCTTTTTTTCATTCCTGCGGTATCAATGGGTTTGATTGCACGTGAAAATAATCTTGGCACAATGGAAACAATGTCTACTATGCCAATTAACACTTATGAATTTGTTGTAGGAAAATTTCTCGCCGCATTTTCATTAATTTTATTAGGTTTATTCGCAACCTCCATTCATTTATTTACACTGATTTCTGTTGGAACGAATGTGGATTATGGAGCCATTTTTAGCGGGTATTTGGGGTTAGCTTTGATGGGAGGCACCTATGCAGCAATCGGAACATATG
>Ga0206686_1000602_pt1 | contig 10271 bp, 3 predicted proteins | sample M250012015metaG_FD_155447 | JGI IMG/M metagenome (GOLD analysis project Ga0206686, IMG submission 155447) | Ammonia-oxidizing marine archaeal communities from Monterey Bay, California, United States - M2 500m 12015 | ecosystem: Environmental > Aquatic > Marine > Intertidal zone | place: USA... | reverse complement strand
CTGGGCTCCAGATCCGGCAATTGAATTATCGGCGAACACAATTGTTGGGCATAGCCCTGTTGTATATTGAAATAATGCTTCACATTGCTGAATACAATTAACATTTACAAGGGCACAATCGTCACTTACACATCCATCACTTGTTAGAATAGTCAGGCATACGAGATACGTGCCATTCGCAGTATATTCGTGTGTTGGACTATACCCTGTTCCGGTTGTACCATCTCCGAAGTCCCAGCTCCAGGAAACGATCTGGGCTCCAGATCCGGCAATTGAATTATCGGCGAATACAACAGTTGGACACTGCACTGATGAATATTGAAACATGGCTTCGCACTGCTGTATGCAAGTAATTTGTATAGTTGTACAGAATTGATCAGAACAACCTGAAGCATCAATAATGGTTAGACATACAAAATAGGAGCCATTGGTCTGGTATTGATGTGAAGGGTTCATACTGTTAGAATTCGAACCATCACCAAAAGCCCATATACGATTGACGATATCTGCTTCACCTCCGAACGGCTGAGGAGATCCCGAAGAGTTATCTATAAATTGGACAACAGGACAATTTCCTGAGGTGTAATTAAAATCCGAATTGCACCCAGATTGAGCGGAGATAAAAAAGGGCACAAGAAAGAAAGTGAATATAAAAAAAAGAGTTTTCATAGTTTGTAGTTAGTTATAGTTGAAGTGAAAACGATTAATATTAGAATTGGGTTGTGTCTAAAGACAAAATAAACAGATAATTTATGTTATGGTAATAATAAAATGAAACTGGCCCAATGATGAGATTCTCTAGATAATTAAAAGGGCTCAATCATATTTTCTTATCGACTTTTTAGTTTATTTTCGTAAAGCGAAAATAGGAAAATTGGGCATCGCGACGAATCGAAATAAAATAATTCCCTGTTTTAAGGCTTTCAATGTCAATGGAGAGCACTTCTTGAATCGATAGTTTTGATTGATATACTGTTTTTCCAATCTGATCACGAATCACAATTTCAAGATTTTTGGAAGCTGAATTATTCCCGATAAACAACACATTGTGGGCAGGATTTGGATAGACCAATATTTGATTGGATGTAAAATCGGATAATGAATTTATTCCAATTGCATAGCTTTCAGAAAAGCTCGAACAGCCGTTATTTAATCCTACCTCTACAGAGTAATTGCCCGAAATTTCAGGGACATAAATTTGCTCATTTGCATTAGGAATGATGTTTCCGTCGAGGTACCATTGATAGGTGTCTCCAGGACTTGCTTCGAGTGTATCCGAATTTATTGAAATAAGTGCATCTGGAATAGTTAATACATTTAGCGATAATATATTCGATATACATGAATTTGATTCTGAATAAATAAAGTGAGAGCTTGTCGCACTGGCTTCTATATATCCAACACCATGGACATTATTCAAATGGGTAGGAGTTGAATATTCCGGTAAAGGCGACGTGAAGATTTGATTTTCCAGATTTCGTCCACATCCAAAAACACTATTGTCTTTCCTTTTGAAAAGGCTTGTATATTTCCCTGCTGAAATTTGATTAACTCCACTAATCTCAATTTTATCAGGTGTTAAGGATATGCCAGGTAAGTTGTTTCCTAGCTGACCGAAAGAACTGTCACCGCATGAATACACATCTCCTTTATCATTCAAAAAGAGCGAATGGGTGGACCCTCCTTCCACAGCTACAATCTTAGTCAGATTAATACTATCTGGTAAAAGCCTGATGTTTAAATCACCAGTTCCCAATTGGCCAGAGCTGTTATTGCCCCATACATAGATCATCCCAGAGGAGTCGATTGCAAAACTATGCTGCTCTCCGGCTCCAATTTGAACTATATTGGAAATCGAAGTAATTAGAACAGGGGTATTAGTATTAGAATTTGAACCAATTCCCAGCTGGCCATAATCATTGTTGCCAACAGACCAAACGGTACTGTCATTTTTTAAAATAAGGAAGTGGTTTAATCCTGAAACAATGGAATCAATATCAGTTAATGTGGGATGCACCAAAGGAAAATTAACTACTGATGTGCTTCCAATTCCCAATTCTCCCTCTGTGTTCCCTCCCCATACATATACACTTCCATCTGTGGCAAGAGCCATTGTGCTTGATTCTGATGTAGCACAGGATTTAATTGAAGGGAGACCAGGGGTTTGCATAGGAATATTACTGCTGGTAAAAGTGCCGTTCCCTAATTGCCCAGTATTGTTTTCCCCCCATGCAAAAACCTGATTGAGATCGTTAATAGCAACAATAAAATTAGTACCAGTATAAATAGAAGAAATGGAGATCGAATTCGTTGCCATTTGAGGATTTGAAGAGTTGAAATTGGTTCCATTACCGAGAATACCCGATGCATTTTGTCCAATGGACCACACATTTCCAAGTCCACCATGGGTGCCCGTGAAGGAATAACTTCCAGCTTCTGTGGCATAATAGATGGTATCATTTGCTCCAACAATGCTGTCTCCGTCCAAAAACCATTGATTGCCGTAGTTGTAATTGCTAACGAGCAACAAAGAATCCCCCTCGCAAATTGATATATTTCCTTCAGGATCGATTAATGGAGTGTTTTGAACATGCATCAGTATATAGTCGTTATATTTTTGATAACATCCCGTGCTCGCATTGTATGCATTAAAACTGATTTCGTCGAAATCGTTAGGAATTAGGTTATCAAAGAGATTTGAACTATTGAAAGGGCCTTGTTCAATTCCATTTACTAAAAATTGATATTCATCACCACCTTCAGCAGAAAACCCCACACTTTCTCCTTCACACACCATGCTTGATTCAGCCAAAGATAAATTTAAATCCATTTCATTTACAAAGAAGACATAGCTATCCGGCGATGATGGACAATCACCATTTAATGTGATGACTTCAAGAACATCTCCCTGAGAAAGGAGATAGGCTTCATATGTGTTTTGAGTACCCGATTGCATGATTTCACCGTTTATAATAAAGTTGAAATACTGACCTCCCGAAGCAGTAATAATAACGGTGTCTTGAGCACATACGACATTATCATTGTCCGAACTTGAACTGACCAATGTAGGATATTGAAATACGGTAAATTGAATTTCGCTTGTATTGGAGCTTTGACAGCCATTGCTTTCACCAATAACACTCACGATATCGTTGTTATTTAAACTCGAGCTGAATATGGAATTGGCATCGAAATTTCCTGTGATTATCCCATTGACTGAGAATTGGTATAAGTTGGCTCCAAACGCTTCTAAATTGGTATTTTCTCCTACACAAAGCTGGGAGTTATCGTAATTTATTAAACTGACATTGGGTATAGGATACACATTATAAGAAATCACATTAGATGTATTTGTACATCCTTCGGTAGAGGTGCCAATAACATAAATACTTTCTCCATTCGAAAGGCTGTCTATACTCAGAAGAGGATTACTCGTTGAACCGTATGAAAATCCATCTATGAAGTATTCAAATTCTGGACTACCAGAGGCAGAAAAATCCACGTTGTCCCCAGAACAGATGTAGGGGGAATTAATGGATGTCGTTAGTGTAATTGTTGGGGTAGCATTAACCGTAATAGGACCTGTGCTCATTGAGTCAATACATCCCTGACTTGTTATTGCAACAACGCTTACGTTATTTCCGTTAAGCAGGCCCTGAGTTGAAAACTGGTTAGTGAAAGAGACTACTCCTTGCGGAGTGTTGTCAATATAAAAAAGATAGGTACTTCCTCCTGATGCTACAAAAATCACATTTTGCCCAGAGCAGATTGAATTATCTGGATCAGATGAGACCAAGTCAATAGGAGGCAATGGGTTGATTATAAGTGAAACCGGCTCTTGGTCTGTACAACCCAAACTTTCTCCGTTAACTACAAGATCATAAATTCCGGCGTTGAAACTGACGCTACTGATTTGATTATTAGCTGAAGGAGTCCCTTGAGAAATTCCGTCTACAAAAAACTCATAGTTGTCTGCTCCATTTGCTGTAAAAATGACTTCGTCTCCCATGCAAAAAATATTATCCACGTCGCTACTCTGTACGCTTACATTAGGAACGGGGATAACATTAAAAAGGAAGGAATTGGACGTACTCGAACACCCCAATAATGAGCCCTGAACCAACACGGATTCCCCGTCATTGATGCTTGCCGTTGAAAATTCCGTGTCCGATGAGACTGGCCCTTGAGGAACACCATTAAGAAAATATTGATAGCTGTCTCCTCCAGATGCAATAAAATCTATAGAGTCTCCTTGACATATTTCATTGTCTAGGTCACTGCTTGTGACAACAATATTTGGTATCGCATTCACTGTTACAATTAAAGGGGGACTAAAGTCATCACATCCATTTGCCGAAAATCCTTGAACAAGGATGGTGTCAACACCAATCGGAAGCGCTGGGTTATTTAAGACATTGTTACTGCTTAGAGCTTGAAAAAGAGTTCCGTTGACCCAGAAAGCATAGCTTGAGGCATTCACTCCTGTAACGGTTATAGGATCTTGATCACATAAGATATTGTCAATGTCATTGCTAAATATATCAACAACAGGATTTACCAAAACAGTAAAGGTCTGTAGTGCATTAATAATACATGAATTAGATTCACCCGAAACTGTAATGGATTGGTTGTTCTGTAAATCAGAAGTTGTAAAGGTATTTTGGCTGCTTGACGGACCTTGCGAGATTCCATCAATAAAAAACTCATAGTTCTGTGCTCCTGACGCCGTAAATTCAACCGAAGTTCCTGAACAAATTGTATTGTCTCCATCGTCATCATTGCTTAGACTAGTTGAAGGAGCTTGAAAAACAGTCATTTCCATGTTAGAACTCATTTGATTGCATCCACCTAGAATTCCTAAAACAGAGACAACTTCGTTATCATTCAATCCAGAAGCAAGATACACGTTGTTTGATCCAGGGCCCTGAACCGAACCCCCATCTATAAAGAATTCGTAAAAAACAGCCCCTGAAGCCGTAAATTCAACCTGTTCGTTGGAACATATTGTGTTGTCGGAGTCGGACGAACTGATGTCTGTTGTTGGTGCTGGGTTCACAATGTAAGTAAATGTTTCTAATGCATTTTGAATGCATCCAAAAGCAGAAAAGCCATTTAAGGAAATGGTATCTGTTGCGTTTAAGGAGCTATTGATATAGCTTGAATTATTGGAAGGCCCTTGAACACTTATTCCATTGATAAAAAAATCATATTGACTGGCTCCAGTTCCTGTAAAAGTAACTGCATCATTCCCGCAAATCACATTACCCCCTGTAGATTCTGAAAGCGATACAAGGGGCAAGGGGTTTACGTTGAATGTCATTGAAGTAGTATCAGTACATCCATTATCATCAACAACAACAGTAGAAATTATATTATTATCTGCAATGCTCGAGGTATTGTAATATCCTATGGTATCCGTTATTGGAGTTACTCCAATTCCATCAACTAAGAAATGGTAATCAAATGATAAATCAACAGAAGAAGCTGTGAACAGGACATTGTCGCCTGCACAGATCGAAGAATCTATATCGTCGGATACAAAAGTATAAACCGGAAGATCATGGACCACAAATATATATTGCGGCATTGTATCACTCACACATCCGTTTTCATATGCCAATACACTTAAGGTGTCAAGATCGGATAACGAACTTGTAACAAATAATGTGTCATTAACCGATGGAGTGTTTTGTGAGAGTCCATTATAGAAGTACTCAAATTGAACTCCTGAAATCGGACTTTGTGCTTCAAAGATTACTTCGTCACCTATACAGATCGTTGTATCTTGCTCAGATGTCGACAAATAAACTGTGGGATTATTGATATGCACAACTTGAGTTAAAGTGTCTGTACAATGGTTGACAGTATTTGTAGTAACTATCGTAACGTTAAAATTACCGCTTCCTTGAAATACATGCTGATTCGTGTCCGAAACATAAGTAATCCAAGTACTATCTACGGGGGGGTTCAAGTAATAACCAGTTGAATTATCGTTAAAATACCATATGGAACTCATGTCGTTTGGTAAGCCAGATAATATGCTTGAGTTATTCGTGAGTATAGTTGTGTCTCCAAAACAAAAGGGGCCGTTAACAGAGAACGCCGATGTTACAGAAGAAACTGAGCTGAAATCCCAGTTTACATTACCTGTATTATCAAGTGAATGATACGTAGTTAGCATTAACCCACCAGATGCATCTATCTGTTGTAAGTTTAAACCCTGCCCAATAAAATCAAGATTAGAATTCTGTTTAATTATACCCGCGGTGTTCAAAGTAGCCGTAGTGTCTGACGATGCAATTGTAATCATGTCTTGACAATTTCCATTCAATATTAAGCTGTCAGCTACTGTTTGAGTTGAACCTTGCTGTAAGTGAACTCTTGAGCCGGGAACAACTGAAAGTTTGTTGAAGGTGTTGTTTCCAGTCACAAGTTGATGACTATTGATTGGTTGAAAGTTCAATGTTACATCGTAAAATGAAAGATCTTGAGTTTTTAGTGCGTTACCATAGCTAATGGTATCAGGAAAATAAGAAATGGTATCTCCGATATACAAGTGAGAACCCCCCGCAACAAAGGTGAGTTGATCATCAGCAGCTGTATTGAATTCAAGAATCAACTCAATAAATGAATTTCCAAAGTCTATTTTTCTAGAATCTAAAGGATTTATTTCAACGGACAATAAACTTCCTGTTTTTAGACTGTTGTCCTGAGTATATAGCTCTCCATTAAAAATGATTACACTAGAAGTATCACTCATTATTAAATCGTTGATTAAAAGAAGCGAGTCGGAAGCACTATCCATAAGGATAAGGAAGCTACAATCCATTGTACATGCATTTGGTGATAATTCAGACTGAGCTTTAAAGACAATACCTGCAGTAATTATGTTCCTGTTGATTGTTAAATTAGGATGAAGTATGACATCTCCATACGAGTATATGTTAGAATCTAAAGATAAAGATTGGTTGCCAAAAACCCCCGTCCAATCCATTTTACTGAAAAATGCTGTGTCATCGACTAAAACTGTTTGAGCAGTTAAGGAGAAGGAGTTTGCATCAAAGATTACCGTATCATTTTGAGTTGGAATCGATGCATTGGCCAGTCCTCCTGAAGCATCAGACCAATGTGAAGCATCTGTCCAATTTCCTCCATCTCCAATCCAATACAAGGCAGATTGTGATTGACAGGTGGTTGTCAGCGCTCCTATTAGGATAAGACCAAGAGAAATAAAATAACTTAATGAAATGTTCAATATTCTACAATGCATCCTTTTGATCTCGTTTTTTAATAGAGAGTATAACGACTCTGTTTTCTGCATGCTCTTTTTCACTACAATCTGTACATTCAATAACAGGAGATGATTCTCCTAATGATTGAATTGTAATTTGATTCTCAGGAACTCCATTGGAAATCAAGCGTTTTTTTATTTCTTCGCCCCGTTTTTCACTTAATTTTTGGTTGTACTTTTCGGTACCTCTAATATCTGTATGACAATTGAGCTGAATGTAGCTGTCCATATTTTCCAGTGCAAAGTTGAGGATGCTTGAATCCAAATTTGAGTTTTCAATGGGTAGAGATTGGTCAAAGTGAAAATGATACACCTGTTTGGTATTTCCTAGTGTAAATGATTTTTGAACATTGGAGTCTAATTTTATTACCTGAACCACATTATTTGTAGCGAGCGAATCATATATAATGGTATATATATCATCATCTCCAGTCCCTCCAAATCGATTTGACGTGTATTTTGCCCCCAAAATAGCGGAATCTTTATAGTAATTAAAATCGTCCATCGCACTGTTGACAGGAGCTTTCAGATGGATTATTTGATTGTTATCAAAAGAGTAGGTATAGATGTCGAGGTTTCCGTATCCGCTTCGTCCATTACTCGAAAAGGACATGCTTCCATCTGCTTGAAACAAAGGGAAAAGATCATTCCATTGTGAATTGACATTGATGATTGGAGAGGGTTGAGTCCATTTGTTTGATATTCGTTCGGATAGATAAATATCGGAATAATGTGAGGTGTTGTGTTTTTTACTAAATACCAGCTTTGTACCAGCTGGATTTATGGAGACATGAGCACAAGAGGATGAATCCTCAAATCCTGAAAATTCCCATTTTTTAATTTTTTTAATTCGATTGGCCAATGGATCAAATTCTCCCTTATAGATATGTGGACTAAAATATTCTTCCTCTTGATGAGCAGGCTCAGAAAATGACAGAAATACGACACTTGAATTTGGAACAAATGCAACTGAATTTATTGAGGCCAGGGCTAAGGTATCATTGAGCAATATTGAAGTTTCGATTTTTGAATTTTCTCTATTCAGTTTAGGCTTTAGAAGCAGTAGCTCAGCTTTGTCATTCTCTGCAGTTGGCAGTTGATTTTTTGCGCTGTCCAATCCGATTTCACGATAATGGATTATTCCAAATGGACTTCGGAAACCTGAGATATCACCTTTCGATGTATTTGAGTCATCTATTGCATTGGAAATATGTTCCTTTTCAGTCCATGAATTCATCACTTGTGCTGCTTTCATACGCATGTTTATGAAATCAAGATCTGTTTCATCCACCTCTTTATATTTTATAAATTGGAATTGGGCTTTTTCAAATTCACCTAAAGCAAGGCAGCTCTCAGCAAATGCAAGATGAAAAAAAGGGTCTAAGGAGGGGTTTTCTATGATTGGATCCAAATTGTTATACACATCTTCAAAGGCCCCAATAACATAACTACTATATGTGTATTTAAGTAAATCAATTTCCTTCATTTCTTGTACATTTAACTCCTTAAATGAATTGTATGCAAGACGGTATTCATATTGATCAAAATAAGCATTTGCATTCTCTGTAGTTTGAGAAAGACCATAGCTTATTGAGGAAATCATAAGTACTGTGAATAACCTATTTATCATTAATTGGAGTATAAATTCTATTTCGTTTTAACCAGGGGACCCTACTGTTTTCTGAAGCCTTCTTTCCTATTTGTAATTCAAGAAAAACTTCATGTGAACCAAATGAATACTCTCCAATAGTAGATAAAGTAAAGTCATAAGAATACCCAAATTTAAATGAACCGATTTGGGCCCCTCCAAGAATCACAAAAGCATCATTCAATCGATATGAAGCCCCCAACCAATAGGCGTCTTTATACTTGATGATACTCGTTATGTCAAGTTGTAAGGTTCCTGTTTCTATGGCCTGAACTAAAGTTCCGGCTTTAAGCTTCCATAAATCGGCCAAAATGAAATTATAACCACCAGTTAGATAATAATGACGAACTAAGGGATTTTCTAGTCTGTTATTGAATGCATACAGATCTCTATTCGATTGGCTTAGGTTGTAAGCTGAAAGGCCAACATATAAATTGTTCTTGTAGGTATACATCACTCCAAAATTTGCATCAGGGACCATTTGGTTGTTGTAGCCGTTTAATACCGCAGGATCATCTGGAAGGTAAGTTGTAAGTACACTCATGTCCATAATATGCTGTGTAAGGGATGCTCCAAGCCCGAATGAAATCAGGTGGTCCTTTTTTGAATCAATTTGTAAATGATATGCTGCATTCAAACTGAGACCTGTTCTTCTGCTTGGCCCTCCTACATCATTATAAAAAACACCTCCAAAACTAAAATTATCAGTAAGTTTTGAATCGCATGACAAAAACTGTGTTGTTGGGGAGCCAGGAAAATTTGTCCATTGCTTTCTGAAGTTTAACTGAATTGGAATATAGTCCTTCATTCCTGTAGCACCTGGGTTTACCAACATGCTATTAAATAAATATTGAGAATTTAATGCTATTTGCTGTGTCCTTGCCTCATGCGAAAAGGCTGATATTATGACGACGAGTATTAATATTTTCATAGCTTATCTTATTATGGTGATTACACCTGTCACGTTGTCCCTGTCAGGTTTATTCAAGTTTATAATGTAATAATAGGTATCTGAAGGAAGCGGGGTCCCGTTTTGAATTCCGTCCCATGGGGTATAATTATCAGTCTGTACGTACATGAGATTTCCCCACTTATTGAAAATTTGAATCTGAATATTGGGATAAAGCGTCAAGTTATCTATCACCCACAGATCATTGTAATTATCTCCATTTGGGGTAAAAGTATTCACGGGGTCAATGCACGCAGCTGAACTGCTTTCAATGAATAACGAATCTGTACTTGAGCAATTGAGAACATCTGACACCGTAATGGTATGCCATCCGCTTTCTAAATTTGCGTGATTTGGCATGTCTGTATTGTCGAACCAATTGT
>Ga0206686_1000601_pt1 | contig 10278 bp, 8 predicted proteins | sample M250012015metaG_FD_155447 | JGI IMG/M metagenome (GOLD analysis project Ga0206686, IMG submission 155447) | Ammonia-oxidizing marine archaeal communities from Monterey Bay, California, United States - M2 500m 12015 | ecosystem: Environmental > Aquatic > Marine > Intertidal zone | place: USA... | reverse complement strand
AACATTTTTCCATATGCAACTATGTCTGGAATACTTTTTTGTTCTTGATATTGTGTCATTGATCCTAATCTTCCAAATCCTGTTGCAATTTCATCTAACACAAATAATACTCCATATTTTTTACACAGGTCTCTGATCTTTTTTTGAAAACCTTTTGGATAGATTATGACCCCTCCTGCCATTTGTGCGCCACTTTCCATTATGAAAGCTGCAATGTTGTCTTGTTTAGAAAATCTTTTTTCAATTTTATCTAAACAGTTATTTTGATAATCTAAAAAACTAAATCCTTTTGGTATTTTGTATTTGTTAGGAACTGGGAATTGAATTGTTGAGAATAATTGTTTTTTAAATTTTTCAAAAAATTCTGGAACATACCCTACAGACATGGCACCAAATGTGTCCCCGTGATACCCATTTTCTACTGTTGCAATTTGTGTTTTATTTAATTCTCCTATGTTTTTCCAATACTGTAATGCCATTTTGATTGCAATTTCCATTGCAGATGATCCATTATCTGAAAAAAATACTTTGTACATACCTGGGGATATTTTTATTAGATTATTTGCCAATTTTTCTATCGGCTCATTTGTGAGATTAAATAATGATGAGTGCTGTATTTTCTTACTCTGATCTGTTATTGCTTTTACTAGTTGAGGATTTGAATGTCCCCAAACATTACACCACATTGAGCCTACTGCATCAATTATTTTATTCCCCTTGGAATCTATTAACCAAATTCCTTTACCTTTAGTTATACTGGGGAATGACTCCCATTCTTTCATCTGTGTGTTTGGATGCCAGACAGAACTTTTCAACTGATTTTGTTTACTTTGAGATCTTAATAATTAACCGATATGGTAAATCATGCTTATCAAATATTTTTCTGGTTATTTATGCCTGAATAAATAATATGAAAATAACAAATCATTTACAATATTATTAACATTAAATTTCAATTCTACAAAGAATTGAAAATATCTTCATATCCTGATGTTGCTTTCTCGATGGCAGTTGGCCTGTAATCTTCAATGAATTTATCAACAAGTTCTGTTGCTTTGATGTGATATTTTTTCTTTAATAAAATACCATTAGTTTCAACCAATCCATCTTTGATTAGTTGTGAAAGATAAAGTGAAACAGTAGAAGGCGATTTTTTGACATCTTTTACTAGTTGAGAAAATTCCGACCCATCTTGCATGATTAGTGCAAGAAGTAAATCGCGAGGAGTTTGTTTTCTTAATGCTTTGATTACAATTGCTTCTTCTTCGGTGATGTGAAGAGGATAAAATCTAGATTGTCTAGGCCCACGATTAACATTGATGACACCATTTTTTTCTAATTTACGAAGATAGTGACTAACAACTCCATTTTTTAATCCAGATGAGCGCATTATTTCACGGAATTGGATTCCTGGATTTTGCTCAATAATTTGTTGAATTTGTGAATTTCTATCAGTCATTTCTAAACACTCCTAATGCCAACAACCCTAATGTAACAAATGTCAATATATGTCCTATCTCATTTAGGGTGAACTCCCCCATGTCATAAACATAAGGCCATGTGGAATCGATCAATAAAACAATTTCAGCAGCCAAAAAATTTAGAAATGCAATTGCACTAAACAACAATCGTTTTGTTCTTAATTTGTAAAATGCAACCATTGCAAGAACCGAAATAAAAACAGAAAGTACAATCCCTGCGATATGTAAGAAGATGTGTGCTAAATGATATCCGTGTAACATATGAGGTATGATTATTGGAAGGGCAAGAATTGAAACAATTACTGCGACAATAATGGAAAATAGTGTTGATTTTTTTCCAATCAGTGTTTCGACTCTAGACATATCACTAGATATTGTTGATTTTGTAATTTAAAGAAAGGTGGTACAAATCTCGAATTTGTCTACTTTCATACTTGAATTATGCCATTTTTTATCAAAAACTGTATTCCTTGAATGAACGTGTCGTCATTAATGGCACCGTCTGCCCACCACCCTGCGTTGTTTTTGATCCATTCGGGAATCGGATTGTAAGAGACAACCTCTTGTGATGTTGAAGGAACAACAATTATGTTGTTTTGAACAAGAAACTGTATTCCTTGAATGAACGTGTCGTCATTAATGGCACCGTCTGCCCACCACCCTGCGTTGTTTTTGATCCAAGAAGGCAACGGGTTTTTGATATCCACTAATCCCACCATCCATGGATGCAGTGTACAATAATAAGAAAATGTACCACTTGTTGAAAACGTATGGACAAACTTTCCGTTAGATGGCAAAACACCACTATCAAAAATATTCAGAGAACCCGATTCGGGACTTCCAGAAGTAACGGTATGGGCTGCAGAGTCAACGTTTTCCCATAAAACAGTTTGATTTGGAGTAATGCTTACAGCAGATGAAACATAGCATAAAGAATCAAGTTCACATCCGGGAAATGAAGAGTTTTGTGATATTTTGATTGTAACGTCTGTGCTAACTAATTTTTCTGCTTCACTAACTCTGAAGGAAAATTCCCCTGAAGTATCATAATTATTTACATTTGAAACCCTGACAATTGCCGCGCCTGTTTCAGGAAATGTTACCAATACCGAATCTTTTCCATCGGGAGTTTCCAACCCTGATTTAGATTCGATAAACTTCCCATTCAAAAAAATATCCAGGTCATATGTGATAAGTGGGATTACTGTGTTTGTTACGGGGTCATGAAATTCAAGATTTAAGAAAATATCTTTTATGGGGTTGATCTCACCTTTTGGAGTCAGGTACAGATGAAACTTCCAGTCTTCTTCAGAGGATTGAACAATTACTTTATCACCCAATTCTAAAGAAGCGTTATCTTTTTGTTTTTCACGAATTTTTCCAGACTCGATTCCAAAAACAATCACGTCGTGAGAGTTTTCAGGAATTTCTTCATATAATTTCAATAGCTTTTTTGTTGGAACCAAAAAATGAACGACAATTTCTTCATCCCCTGAACGGTCGATTGTCCCCAATACTGAAATGTCATTTACAGTCATTTTAATTTCGTGTTCATTAAACACGTTCATTGTTTTTGGGATGTAGTATTCGGCATGAACAAAAGGAATTTTTTTAATAAAGTCAGTGTCCCAATTAAAAGGCATTAAAGCAGTCAGTTTTTCATTTTTTTCATCAAAAGAAAATTCATCAATTCTATCAAAATAAGTTGCAAACATAAACTCAAATATTTTTCGATCATGCGATATTTCAAATGGGATGTATTCGCCTATGGTGAGCAATGTTTCAAAAGTTGAATTTTTAGAAATGGGTGTTGATTCAATTTTCAAAACATTCACATTAACTTGCACAAGTCCACCTTGAAGAAACACAGGGGCGTGAATTTCAAGAGGTTCATTTGCAGAACCAATCCAGGCACCGTTATCCCTGGAATTTCCTGAAAAAATAACATCAGAATCAGGAAAAATTATGGCATGAAAAGAGTCATCTGGAGAATATGCGTTAAAAGACAGTATGAGGTGTCCTGTTTGACCGTCAAAAATTTCGATGACATACTCTACATTTGAAACTTGAATTTTTTGATCATCATTAATTGTTGAGATCTCAAACCCAATTTCCGTTTCACTTCCGGATAAAACATCCGGAGTCGTTTTTACTTTAACTTTGAAAAATGAGTCATTGAAAAATAAAATGTCGCTCTCCACATTTCCCAAACCATGTCCAAACGCAGTCTCTGTGAATCCTGTAAAAATTACAAATGATAAAATTAAAACGGTGACTGTAAATTTGTGATTCATCAGACTATTTTACAAAAACGAATGTATTGGCCTTTATTTCAATTTCTTTATTATGTGCATATGGTGCAGGTAATGTCATGTCAATGTATTCCACATAGATGGTGTCTCCTTCATTCACTCTAAGTGCGTTGGTTGACTTTGAACTATCGTCCATTGTAATTGAAAACTGTCCATTCAACACATCAATGTAATGTCCGTGTTGTCTGTCTTTCCAAGAGTCTGGCAAGTTGGAATCTTTGAAAGCAGCATGTTTTCCTACAACCTCTTTGATTATTGCTTCAGGTGCAACTTGGAAAGAGTAAGTAATTTTGGAATCTGTGTCAAAGATGTTTGTCAAGATAATTTTTGCAGTTCCTCTCTCTTCAAAATATACAGATTCTACTGCATGTCCATCGGATGCAAATCTGTCTGATCTTGTTTCAAGTAATTCTCCGTTAAGCCAAATTTCCATTCCGTAACTAAGTTTGGTTTGGTGAACGTCAGTCAAGCCATCGTGCACCATCAAATTAATGGAATAATCTTTGTCAATACCGATAACTCCGCCAGGTTGCCACCAAAGATATGCTTTGTATGCGCCATCTGGTGTATACTTTGTCAAAGACGATGAAGCTGGCTCTGATAATTGTATGTCGACTGCATCACTTTCTAAAGTTGCAACATGACTGTGATTAGGCTCAAACATTACAGGCACTTGAATTCCAGCACTGTCGCTGTCAGACCAAACATTAACAAAGTATTTGTAAAATATTGCATGATGATTCCACAAGTCAGCATCATGAAGTGTAAATGTAACTAATTCATCGGTAGTGAACACTTCTTTATCAAAACTAATTTCTCCCAACCTCCAATTCCATGTGGCAGACTGTACGACTGTGATATCTTCATTTGCCTCCCAACTGACAGTTACTCCGCCATCTTGTTGGTTGGTTTTTAGCTTTACAGCCCAATCATGTGCACTATTTGTAATACCCATTACACACATGTTCATCATTATTTGCATTGGAGTACAATCTGCACCATCGCTATAGTTATCCATATTCATGCCCATCGGTTTTACTTGTATTCCATTTGAGTCGTGTACTACTTTGGACATTTGTCCAGTTAATTTTACAACTCCCATGAATAATCCTGTATCTGTACCAGTTTCTGCAAAGGCAACCATTTTGCTTGACGCCTCTCTGGTGGTTACGGTGATTTCCCCACCATTGCCGCCATTTCCAATATAATCAATTTTATCAGAATCTTCATTCCATCCTGGTGCATAAATTAAAACATTAACTCTATCAGTCCAAGTATATCCCTCATATCTCTCATCACATTCATTCCAAGCCATTGCCGGATTTTGACAAAACTTCATCATGATTCCGGGAGTTTTGTAAGTATTAGAATTTCCAGCAGTACTTGCACTTGCATCATCAATTACAGACACTATTGAAAATACAAATCCAACAATTACCATTATCATCAAGTATGACTTGTTCATGATAAAAAAAAATCAGAATTGAATATAACTAAAATGGTATATTCGATAAATGTACCAATAAGACATTAATGAAAAAAATGTAACTTTAACTAACTTGAAGAAATTACTTTTTGCATCCATGATCTTTTTGATCATATTTTCTTTTCAGTGGGTTTCGTGGGGGGAAGAAAAAATTGACAATTCCTCAAACTTGTATCGTTTAATTCCTACCGAAGAAAGACTTGAAGAAATTACAGATAGACCCATTTGGAAATATTTTCATAAAGAAACTGGATTTGATCATGATTCGGGAATTCTTGAATCTGGACAATTCTTACTAAAAGATATTGGACGGGTATACGAGCCAATCCATTACACCTTCAAGGTTCCAGTTGTTTTAATTGAGATACAAGAGTTTGAAAATGAGGTTTTTTTGTTAGATTATTGGGAAGGGTCTGGCAACAATAATTTTGAAAATATGTATGAAAAAGCGCGTTTTTCAGGCATAATTAACGAAAATTCTAAATGCTTTTTTGAACATTCTGATAATGGTGCAATCACCACGTGTTATTATGACAAGTTTCTCATACAAAGTACCCTTTCTGATTCATATCAAGAACATTTTGATTATGACAATAAACATTTTGAATTAAATCAAAATGAAATTACAACTCAAATAATGACAGAAATTCTCAACAATATTGACAATGATACTGATCAAAGATTGGAAGTTTACAAAATTTTACAAAAAATAGTATATGAAAAAGAAAATACAGTAAAAAAAACAATTGATGTGGAAAAAGAAAACAAGTATGGTGTGGAAAATTATTCTTGTATTAAAGATGAGTTTGGATTAATCACAATTTCTGGACAATACAACAATGATGAACTTCAAAAAGACAAAGTTATTCTGAAAATAACTTTTTTTGATCGTCAGAAAGAACCAATAGGAGAAAATATTGTAAACCTAACTAATGTCAAAGAATTTGAAATAAAACGATTTCTGGGAAATACAAATTGGGATGATTCATTTTTTTCATGTTCGATTAATATTGAATAATTAGGAAATTTGTTTTAAAAATGAAGATACTATGTTGTCAAATTCAGTTTTGTAAGACTGATGTTTGGTAAATTCTACACTTCCACATAGTAAAAGCCATTTTGTTATATCTTCAAAATTGTGAATTTTGGATTTTTTTAATTCAGGAATTATTTCAAAAGATGTCATCTGCACACTCAAATCCAATTTATTACAATAGTGGAAACGTATTGTTTGTCCAAGTTTTTCAAACGCATCTTTATGGAAGTCATTTTCAAATAAATTTATTGAGGAATCAAGCATTTCTTTAGTTTTTTGTTCAATACTAACAGAGGATACATTTGACTTCACCAAAAGTTTAGGTTTGGGTTTAGGTGTCTTTGTTTTTTGTAATAATATGTATCCAAATAGTACCGAACCTAAGATTACTGAAGATAAAATTAAGACCAAAATAATTTCTAGAGGATCATAGCTATTTGATGGAGTCTCAAAAGTTTGGTCCAACTTGACAATTGCATGTTTTGTATTTTCAAAATTTGTGCCTGGAATTAACATATTTTCAAATGATTCGCCAAAAAAGTTCTCCGATACAGCACTTTTTGAAAACATATCTTTGTTTTCTGAATTAAATATAGATTCCTGAGTATCTAAAATTTGATCAAATAAGTTTGCAGTCATCTTTACATTAATTGTTTCAGGATCATTAACATTTACATAATTTGGAATATATTTACGAAGATCATATTCGTCATTTTCAGAACCTGTTTCTTTAGACATTAGTGTTCTTGCATCATTATATTTTATGGGAGAAAAGATAGAATTGGGGATGGATTCAAAATTATCTGTATCATACCCCCGTTCAAAAAGAAAATACTCTAAATTGGAATTGATATCTTTGTCATAAATACGTCCGTTAATTTGATATTTTTGCTGATTCACAGGATCTAAAAGTGCCTCTGCAAGTTCAATATATCCATCAGAGTATCTATCAAGATAGTGTATCATATGTAAGAAATTTTCTTTGCTAATTTCTTTTTGTTCCAACAAAAGTTTGTTAAGTAATTGTCCTTCTTTTGAATGGATGTCTATTTTCTTATCCCCTACTGTATACTGATTATTTGTAACATATTCAGAAAAAATTTTATTTTCATGGTTAAATCCAATTATTTCCTTTACGTCATTTTCTTCAGTTGTGATTAGTGCATTGTCGTATTGACCATCAATAATCCAATCTATTTCAATTTCAGAAATGTCTCCATATGCCACAGGGCATAAAAATAAGAACAGTATAACGAAACTAATTAAAAAATACTTCAACTTTGTTTAAAGTGAAAAAATATCTATAATCTAATTGGTACATTCTTCGAATAAACCAGTTGGTATTAATTTAAAAATATTGTAAACAAGTAATGGGATTATCTGAAGAAAACTCTTTTCAAATATCAAACAAAGAAATTCAACAACTTACAGAACAGTCCAAAATTTATGCAAAATTACTGAATGAAGTAGTTGATGAGGCACAAAAAAACATCGTAGGGAAAAAAGATGTTTTAGGTAAAATTATAATTTCAATCATTTCAGAAGGCCATATTTTACTTGAAAGTGTGCCTGGATTGGCCAAAACACTCATGGTAAAAACAATGGCCCAAATTTTTAGTGGTAATCATGTAAGAATCCAGTTTACCCCTGATCTTCTCCCAGCTGATATTGTGGGCACAAAGATTTTCAAATCTAAAACAGATACATTTCAAACAGAAAAAGGTCCAATATTTCATAATTTTGTTCTAGCTGATGAAATAAATCGAGCACCGCCAAAAGTTCAATCAGCATTACTTGAGGCAATGCAAGAAAAACAAGTCAGTATTCATGGAGATACAATAAAAATAGAAAAACCTTTCATCGTGTTTGCAACACAAAACCCAATTGAGACTGAAGGAACATACAAGTTACCAGAAGCCCAAATAGATAGATTTTCTCAAAAAATCATTCTTCAATACCCAACAAAAGATGAAGAATTAGAAATTATTGAAAGAAACACAAATGATGTTGAAAGAAAAATAATTCCAGTTATTTCAATTGATAAAATATTAGAAATTCAGAAATTTAACAAGAAAATTTATGCTGATGAGACCATTACAAAATATGTCACAAATATCGTTGATGCAACAAGAAACCCACGCCGCTATGATCTTGATTTGGAAGATACAATAGAATTTGGAGCTTCACCTAGAGCATCAATTTGGTTAATCAAAACAGCAAAGGCCAATGCAATGTTAAATGGACGAGGTTTTGTTATCCCAGAAGATGTTAAACAAATTGTACATGAAGTGTTGCGACACAGAATTATCCTTAGTTTTGAAGCTGAGGTAAATGGAATCAGTTCAGATTCAATAATTACTACCATCTTAGAAAAAATTAGTCCTCCGTAACAATGACAACTATTTCAAAATTACTTTTAGCAATAAAAAATCTTGATTTCAATACAGAAAGTTTTGTAGATGGAATTGAATCTGGAAATTATCGTTCAAAATTCATAGGTGGTGGTATGGAATTTTCAGAAGTAAGAGAATATGTTTATGGTGATGATGTAAAAAAAATAGATTGGAATGTTTCTGCTAGGCACGGAGGATTATTTATTAAAGAATTTGTGGAGGAAAATGATTTAGATGTATTTCTTTTGGTAGATGTATCTGCAAGTAATGAATTTGGAGTGATTAAAAGTAAAAAAGAGCGAGCATTTGAAATTAGTGCATCTATAATTTTTTCAGCATTAAGAAAAAATGATCAAGTTGGACTGGCCATGTTTACTAATTCTTTGGAAAAAATTATGCCCATTAAAAAAGGCGAGAGACACATGATGGGGCTTTTAAAAACAATCACTGAGCACAGTCCTAAGGAATCAAGAACAGATATGTCAAATGGAATAAATGAAGTTACAAAGTATTTGAAAAGAAAAAGTATGGTGTTTATCATTTCAGATTTTATTTCAGATGATTTTACCAAATCCTTGAAAATTTTAAAAAAACATCACAAAGTTATCCTGATAAATATCTCAGATACCTGTGAAGAATACATTCCAGATGTGGGATATGTGTATCTTGAAGATGCAGAATCTGGAAAACAAATTTTAGTCAACACCTCAGATAAGAAATTCCAAGAAAAATATTCCGAATTATTTGAAAAGATGAAAAATCAAAAACAACAAGACCTGAATAAAATTGGAATAAATATGATCAATATGGAAAATAAAGAAAATTTTGAAATTACATTTAATCGATATTTTAGAAATAAAAGTAGAAGGTAACTATATGGAATTTGAATTTGAATTTATTAATGCATTATTATTTTTTTTGATAATTCCTGGGATCACAATTTTTTATTTAAAATCTAATTTAAAAAATAAAAAATTAGTTTTAAAATTCAGCTCACTTCAAATTATTGAAAAATCATCAAATAACAATAAATTCAGAAAACATCTTCCTTTTGGAATTACAATGTGTATTTTGGGAATGATGATCATTGCACTTGCAAACCCACAAATTTTAACACCAGATGATGTTAAACCCATCAATTTTGTAGTTGTTTTAGATGGTTCAGAAAGCATGTCTGCAACAGATTATAGTCCAACACGCCTAGAATCTGCCAAAAAATCCATTATTTTAGTAATATCTGAAATGAACCCCAAAAACAATGTTGGAGTAATTCTGTTTGAAACGGGAGCAACCACAATATCCTATCTTACTCCATTAAAAGAAAAAACAATGAATGCAATTTCATCCATTGAGCAGACCCGTGGTTCTACTGCAATTGGAGATGGCATTATTTTGGGTGTGGATATGGCATCGTCAATTCCAGACAAGAAAAGAGTGGTATTATTGTTGAGTGACGGAACTCATAATTCAGGATTTGCAACCACGATGGAAGCAACGAAATATGCAATCAATAACAATGTACAAATTCATACAGTTGGAATTGGTTCTGATAAACCAATCTTTTTACGAA
>Ga0206686_1000600_pt1 | contig 10281 bp, 9 predicted proteins | sample M250012015metaG_FD_155447 | JGI IMG/M metagenome (GOLD analysis project Ga0206686, IMG submission 155447) | Ammonia-oxidizing marine archaeal communities from Monterey Bay, California, United States - M2 500m 12015 | ecosystem: Environmental > Aquatic > Marine > Intertidal zone | place: USA... | reverse complement strand
GGTCTCTTATAGCCCTTGGGACGATTTCAATTTCGAGGGTCGCTTCATTCAGGCTGACTTTGGCGACCTCAGCGTCGTCTCTATATATATCCCGTCCGGCTCATCCAAACAGGAAAGACAAGACTTTAAAATGGAGTTCATTACTGAACGATTTATGCCTTATCTCAAAGAACTAAATAGTGATGGCCGAAAATACATTATCTGCGGCGACATTAATATCGTCCACAAAGAGATCGATATCAAAAACTTTAACTCCAATAAGAATAGGTCAGGATGCTTGCCAGAAGAAAGGCGCTGGATGGATGATCTGTTTGATAGTGCTGGCTATGTTGATGCATTTAGAGAGATAAACAAGGAACCCCATCAATACACATGGTGGTCAAACAGGGGTCAGGCTTGGGACAACAATACTGGTTGGAGGATTGACTATCAAATAATTAGTGACAACTTGGCCTCAACTCCTAAACGTGTAGAAATTTATAGGGACGAAAGATTCTCTGACCATTCGCCACTTATAATTGACTACAATTTATGATGCAGGATAGCCAAAGACCAGTCAAAACTATTCAAAGCTTTGTGCGACGCTCTAGTAAGCTCACTCCTGGCCAGAGAAACGGTATAAGCAAGCTTTGGCCACTTTATGGTATCGAAGTGCCTGACAGATACATTGAAATGAATGAACTGTTTGCTAAGAGACAACCTATTACTTTAGAAATCGGCTTTGGGAACGGCGACAGCCTATTGGATATGGCTCTGAACACCCCAAACAAGAACTTTATAGGTGTCGAGGTTTACGAAGCAGGTATCGGCAGGATAATTAATGAGTCACACAAACTACAAATAACCAACCTAAAGGTTGTAAAGTTTGATGCTGTCGAGTTATTAAAATATCACATTAAGGATAACAGCTTTGAGGAATTTCAGTTGTTCTTTCCAGACCCTTGGCACAAAAAAAAGCACCACAAAAGAAGGATTGTGGATTATGACTTCTTAAATTTAATATCTAGAAAGGTAATAAACAACGGAAACATACATATAGCTACGGACTGGGAGGACTATGCCCAACACATTATGGAGTCATTAGAGGGCCACCCAAACTTTAAAAACACGTTAGGAGCCCATATATATTCTCCGAGGCCTAAAATGAGACCTATGACTAAGTTTGAGAAAAGAGGGCAAAGTCTAGGTCATGGAGTTTGGGATTTAGTTTTTATTAATATAAAACAGGACTAAAAATGATATTTCCTTTATTTGTTGTAATGACTTTACTTGAAATCTATGTTTTGGTATCGGTAGGCGAGGCAATTGGCGGTTTCTCTACTGTGCTACTTGTTGTTATAACTGCACTGATTGGTTCTACCCTATTGAGACAACAGGGCTGGTCTATCATGGCTAAAGCTCAGCAATCCATCGCCAATGGGCAAACACCTGCATTCGAAATGCTTGAGGGGGTAGTAATATTGGTTTCTGGTGTTTTGCTATTAACTCCAGGATTTATAACTGATGCTGTTGGCTTATTAGGCCTAATACCATGGTCAAGACTATACTTCATTAATCAAATCTTTTCTAAGAATGCTGAAAAAATATTTACCACTAGAAGTACAACATTTATCCATAAAAATAAACAGCAGACTAGCACCGATAGTGACACAAAGAAGGGCAAAAAAAAGGACACCATCGAAGGCGAGTTTTGGGAGGACTGAAACCATCTCAGAACAGCCCACTTGATGAGTGGCTTCAATGGCAGGAGTCGCTACATTCTCAAGTAATTGATTTAGAGCTAAGTAGGGTTAAGAAGGTTTACAAAATACTTTTCCCGAATGGAGCTCCATTCAAAGTGATCACTGTAGCTGGCACAAATGGAAAAGGCTCAACAATAGCTTTCATTGATAATATTTACCAACAATCTGATTACATTGTGGGTAAATTTACATCTCCACACATAACAAAATATAACGAACGCTTCGCTATCAACGGTGAAAATGTGGATGACAATGCCATATGTGATGTATTTAATGAGATTGAACATGTGAGGGGAAACATATCATTAACATATTTTGAATTTTCAACACTAGCCGCATTATTAATATTTACTAGAAATAGTGTCGATATCGCTGTCATGGAGATTGGATTGGGAGGCAGGCTGGACTCAGTCAATATTGTTAATCCAGATGTCAGTGTAATTACTAATATCGATATCGATCATGTTGACTATCTCGGTAACACTCGAGAACTTATTGGGCATGAAAAGGCTGGCATAATGCGGCCTAACGTTCCATGTATTTGTGGTGATACTGACCCCCCAAATTCGCTATCAGAGCATGCACGTAATATTGGCACTACAATTACATTTGTAAGTTCCCCTTATAAAGGTGAACTAAAATTACCAGGGGACTATCAAAGAACCAACGCAGCTGTTGCAATAAAAGCAGTAGAAAGCCTTCAAGTCGCAATACCAATAAATGAACAACAAATATCTGAAGGCATAAAAAAAACCTCACTGAATGGTAGATTCCAAATTATAAAGATAAAAGATAAGGAATTAATACTAGATGTTGCTCACAATGTTGCGGCTATAAAAGTATTAGCAAAGGAACTTGAAAAAGATGATATCGAAACATTAGCTATATTCTCTGCCTTAAAAGACAAAAACATAAAGTCAATGATTAGCACAATAAGGCCACTTATTAAGGAATGGTTCTTAGTGCCTATTAATACCGAAAGAGCTATATCTACAAAGGATCTAAAGAGCAACTTCAGCTTTGATGACAATGTTACAGCTCTTGACAGTATGAGCTCAGCAATAGATCAGGCAATTAACTCAGAAAAATACCAAAGAGTTGTTGTTTTTGGCTCTTTTCATACTGTAACTGATGCAGTGAAAGCACTAGAAATATAATGACACTGCAGAATCATTAATGTATTGATTCAGCTAGAACAAAACTATTATAAAAATCTTGTAAAATTACTATTTAATTCTGATACTTATTTGAAAAATTTATGGGTGACTTTTTTTCTAGCATAGGAAATGTTTTTGGCTTACTTAGTTGGTCTGACTGGCTAACAATTGCCATACTGATAGGTTTCCTAGTGATGGGCTATAAGCGTGGACTAGCAAGAGAGTTAATTAACTTCGCTTTTTTTATTGCCACCATATTTGTTTCGTGGTTATTATACCCAGCCCTGGCTGAGAGCCCAATAATAACTTGGCTAGTGCTGTCTCAGAATGCATACCTTACTATCGCCTTCAGCACAATATTCTTCGGTGTTTTGCTTTTTAAAAAAGCAATATATATGATAATTGAAGCATCCACTCTTATAACCACGCCGTGCTCTTTAAATACTATATTTACCCGTATCGTATTTTTTTCTATAGCTTTATTGTTTAGCTGGCAATACCTGGATGTAGTTTCTCAGATCGACTTTATTAAATATGCTATTCCAAACGACTCATTAAGGATTGATTTATCTTTTGTTGTTATTTTTGGGACTATAATCGGTGTTTGTTATTCACTAGCAAAGCTGTTTAATATCTCAATAGATTCTAATAAGCCCTGCTTGTTGGCTCCGGTTTTTGAGAAAATATTAAGTATATTACATAGTGCAGATACTGTACTTAATGCACGCAATATAAATAGCACTCAAAATAATGTTCTTGGTAGCCTAACTGGACTCGTAAAAGGTATTCTTTTTATGTTATTGTTGGTGTTAATTTTACAAAATGTCAGTTTTATGTCTGAGCAATATTTTTGGCTTGAGACTGAGGGGTCTCTTAGATATTTTCAGGACATAGCAACATCAATAAAGCCCACAATATCAAAGTACTTTTTGTTTATTGAAGTTGAAATAGAATAAGGAATAAATTTATGTGCGGAATTGTTGGCATTTTATCTACTACCAATAAAAATACAGCTGTTTATATTTACGATGCTCTAACTATACTGCAGCACCGTGGTCAAGATGCAGCAGGCATTGTTACTTCACACAAAGGTCGCTTCTACTTACGTAAATCGAATGGCCTAGTTAGAAACGCATTCAGAACTAAGCATATGGAAAGCCTTATAGGAGATATGGGTATTGGGCATGTACGATATCCAACAGCTGGTAGCTCTTCTGGAGCTGAAGCGCAGCCATTCTATGTTAACTCACCTTACGGAATAGCTTTTGCACATAACGGCAACCTTACCAACACTAGACAGTTAGCAGAAGAGCTGTTTGACCAAGACTTACGTCACATTAACACCAACTCAGATTCCGAAATTTTGCTTAATGTTTTTGCTAGCGAGCTAGCAAAGCTACAAAAACAACGTATAAACGAATATGATGTGTTTAGCGCTGTCCAAAAAGTCCACAAACGTGTGCGTGGAGCGTACGCTGCGATTGGGATGATTCCTGGATATGGAATTTTCGGTTTTCGTGACCCTTATGGTATCAGGCCGCTGATTCTAGGAAAGAGAACAACGAAGGGGGGCACTAAATTTATGCTGGCATCCGAAAGCGTTGCGCTAACTGCGCTTGGATATAAAATTATTAGGGATGTTGAGCCTGGTGAAACAGTTGTTATTGACAGGAAGGGTAATCTACATGCCCAGCAATGTGCAGAAAATACTAAACACTCACCTTGCATATTCGAGTTCGTTTATTTTGCAAGGCCAGACTCAATAATTGACAGCATATCTGTATACAAATCTAGATTAAGGATGGGAGAAAGGTTAGCTACCAAAGTCAAAAATGAGTTAATAAATGAAAAAATTGATGTAGTTATTCCAATCCCCGACACATCAAGAACTAGTGCCCTACAGGTGGCTTTTGAGCTTGGGATTAAATACCGTGAAGGTTTTATAAAGAATCGCTACATTGCACGTACATTTATAATGCCGGGACAGAAACAACGAAAAAAATCAGTGCGACAAAAGCTTAGCGCTATAGAGCTAGAGTTTAAAGGCAAAAATGTATTACTAGTTGATGATTCCATTGTTCGTGGCACTACAAGTGAACAGATAGTCCAGATGGCTCGTTATGCTGGAGCTAGCAAAGTATTTTTTGCATCTGCAGCCCCACCGGTACGCTATCCAAATGTATATGGCATAGATATGGCCAGCAAAAAGGAATTCATTGCTAACAATAAAACCACTGATGAAATTTGCAAATCAATAGGAGCTGATAAACTAATTTATCAAGAATTAGATGACTTAATATGGTCAGTACAGCAAGGTAATCCAAATATTAAGTCGTTTGATTGTTCTTGCTTTGATGGAAAATATATCACCAAAGATGTGGATAAAGAATATCTTGACCACATTGAAACACAGAGATCTGATTCGAATAAAGAAAAAAACAACATCAACGCAAGCTCTGAATTAATATGTAATGATGTAGAATAGCACCTAATTTTAACAAATGTAATATTCTAAAAATGAAGTCACCCCAATTTGATACTAAAGCAATACGTGAAGGGTACAGAAACACTCAAGAACAGGAGCACTCAGAGGCCATATTCTTAACTTCTAGTTTTGTATTTAAGTCTGCAGAGCAGGCTGAAAATAGGTTCTCCGAAGATGAGCCAGGGAATATCTATGCTCGCTTTACTAACCCTACCGTGGAGGCTTTTGAGAAAAAACTAGCCTCACTAGAGGGGAGCGAAGCCTGTGTAGCTACTGCTAGCGGGATGGCAGCAATCTTTGCGACTATTATGTCTTTACTGAAATCAGGGGATCATATTGTTGCATCGAAAAACATGTTTGGAACCTCTATTGTGCTTCTTAATAGCATTGTATCTAAATTCAATATTGAAATAAGTTTCGTCAATCTAAGCAATCTAAAAGAGTGGCAAGGCTCTGTTAAGTCGAACACCAAACTTTTTTTATTAGAGACTCCATCAAACCCTTTAGGAGAGTTAGTTGATATAGCCGCTTTAAGTAAAATTGCAAAATCTAGTGATATTTTATTGGCAGTTGACAACGCTATACTTAGCCCAGCACTTCAAAACCCTTTATCTTTGGGGGCTGACATAGTTATACATTCAGCAACAAAATATATTGACGGTCAGGGAAGGTGTTTGGCTGGTGCGGTTCTTGCAAGTGCAGACATAATTGACAAGGTTCATTCGTTTGTTCGTACTACTGGCCCTAGTCTGAGTGCATTTAATGCGTGGGTAGTTCTCAAAGGCCTGGACACACTGAGCCTGCGAATGAATGCGCATTGCGATAATGCTTTGAAGTTAGCTAGTTGGCTTGAAAGTCAAAATAATGTTGAAAAGGTGTACTATCTTGGTCTAGAGTCACATCCGGACCATGATCTTGCCAAATCACAGCAGTCTGGTTTTGGAGGTATAGTGTCTTTCGAAGTTAAGGGTGGCAAGAGTGAAGCCTTCAAACTTATCAATAACACTAAAATGATTTCAATTACAGCTAATCTTGGAGACACTAAAACAACAATTACACATCCATCTTCAACGACTCATGGGCGTTTGAGTGATGAACAAAAGCAACAGTCGGGCATAAAGGATTCACTGATAAGGGTTTCTGTTGGTCTTGAATCTATAGAAGATGTGATAGACGATCTGAAAAATGGCCTTTAGGTATAATTTTGATTATTAATAATAGGAAAATATAAATGCAGAATTCCTTTTCATATGAAGAACTTTTAGATTCTGGTAATGGCAAACTACTTGGTCCTGGTAATGCACAGCTGCCTAAACCTCCTATGCTAATGTTTGACCGAATAACCAAAATTACCGATGATGGAGGGGAGTATGGCAAGGGTGAAATTATTGCTGAGCTAGATATTAATCCCGATCTATGGTTTTTTGGATGCCACTTCAATAATGACCCGGTTATGCCTGGTTGTCTTGGTGTAGACGCTATGTGGCAATTGATTGGTTTCTACTTGGGATGGATTGGCGGACCTGGCAGAGGCCGGGCACTAGGATCTGGAAATATTAAGTTTACTGGTCAGGTGCTTCCAGACTCAAAGAAGGTCATATACAGAATCAGTTTATCTAGAGTGATTGCACGTAAACTGTACATGGGAATTGGTGATGCAACAATGGAAGTTGATGGTAAGGTTATATATGAAGCCACTAACCTAAAGGTGGGCTTGTTTACTGATACGAGTAGTTTCTAATGAAAAGAGTTGTTGTTACAGGAATGGGCATTGTTTGTAGCCTGGGCGGCAACAAGGAAGAAGTCCTAGAGTCTTTAAAGAAAGCGAAGTCTGGCATACAATTTGACCAAACTTACGCCGATATGGGTCTCCGTTCCAATATATCTGGAGCTATTGCTGAGGTTGATTCAAGTGAAATTATAGATCGCAAAATGAAGCGCTTTATGGCTGATGCAGCTATATACAACGCTATAGCTCTTGACGAGGCCATCAAACAATCTGGACTTGATGAGGACCAGGTATCTAATCAACGAACGGGCCTTATAATGGGTTCTGGAGGGGCGAGCAACCAGAACGTTGTTGAGTCCGCAGATATATTAAGAGAAAAAGGGATCAAGAGGGTTGGACCATACCGTGTACCAAGAACTATGGGATCCACCACATCAGCCTGCCTTTCTACGATGTTTAAAATCAAAGGTATTAACTATTCTATAAGCTCAGCATGCTCAACCAGTGCGCATTGCATAGGTAATGCTATGGAACAAATTCAGATGGGTAAGCAGGATGTAGTGTTTGCTGGCGGAGGAGAAGAGCTGGACTGGTCATTAACTATGTTATTTGATGCAATGGGTGCACTTTCATCTAAATACAATGACACTCCTGAAAAGGCTTCTCGAGCATTTGACACCGAGCGAGATGGTTTTGTTATATCTGGTGGTGGTGGGGCGCTTGTCCTTGAGTCACTTGAACATGCACAATCCAGAGGTGCCAATATAATTGCAGAATTAACTGGATACGGTGCCACATCTGATGGTTACGATATGGTAGCGCCTAGCGGTGAGGGAGCTAAAAACTGTATGCTCCTTGCAATATCTACCGTAAACGGGCCTATTGACTATATCAATGCACATGGAACCTCTACTCCTGTTGGCGATGTTAAGGAACTAGGAGCTATAAAGTCGGTATTTGGTGACAAGATACCATTTGTAGGTTCAACTAAGTCTCTGTCTGGGCACGCACTGGGTGCGGCTGGGGTGAATGAATCAATTTACTCACTACTCATGCTTCAGAATGATTTTTTGACTGAATCAGTTAACATAGAAAATCTAGACCCAGAGGCTGAAGGCATACCTATTGTTAGATCAAACACAATACAGTCAGTCGATAGAGTTATGTCTAATAGCTTTGGTTTTGGCGGCACAAACGCTTGCTTAGTGTTTGAAAAGTATATCAAATAACAACAAATCTAAAGTTCTTAGCCTTATACCTGCTAGTTTCATCTGCTTAGGGACGAGAATCTATCTCTTTTTTCTCTTTTTCTGATGGAATCATATCTTCCTTAGTGATTCCTAATACAAGTATCATCGAGCTTGCAACATAGATAGAAGAATAGGTACCAATAACTACACCAATAAGCAGAGCAAGAGCGAAGCTATTGATTATTTCACCGCCAAGGATAAACAATGCAAGCAAAACCAGCAAGGTCGTAACAGAAGTCATGATTGTCCTTGATAGGGTCTGGTTTAAAGCACCATTAATAATTTTCTTTGGGTCAGTATGCCTAGTTGCTAAGAAATTCTCTCTAATCCTATCAAAAACTACAATTGTGTCATTCAATGAATAGCCTATCACAGCTAATATAGCTGCAAGAACTGTTAAATCAAACTCTATCTGCAGCAATGAAAATATGCCCAAAGTGATTATAACGTCATGTATTAGAGCTGATATTGAACCTAGGGCGAATCGATACTCAAAACGAAAAGCGACATAAATCAATATACCTATAAGAGCATAAAGCATAGCCAAACCACCGTCATTGGTTAATTCTTCGCCAACCTTTGGACCAACAAATTCTACCCTTCTAATATCAATATTATCACCCAACAATCTAATTATGTTACTACTAATCTTAGCTGAAGAGGCTCCCTGTGGCTCCAAGCGAATTAGAATCTCGTTGGTAGATCCAAAGTACTGCACATTGGCCCCATTAAAATTTTCTTTTGAAAGTCTGTCACGAACATCATCTAGATTTACAGGGTTTTGGTATCCAACCTCTATCAGAGTTCCGCCAGTAAAGTCAATACCAAACTTTAAACCTTGAGTTACGAGTGAAAATATTGATATTGCAACTATTGCAACTGACAAGATAATGGCGTACTTACTCTTGCCTAAGAAATTAATTTCTGGAATAGCGAGGGACTTCATATTGATAGCTCCTTGATTTCTTTGTTGCCGTATATTTTGTTAATAATTCCTCTAGAGACAACGATAGCAGTAAACATTGATGTTACTATTCCTATAGATAGTGTTATTGCAAAACCCTTTATAGGTCCAGTACCGAAACTAAACAGTACAAGAGCCGCAATGAGTGTAGTTATATTGGCATCAGCAATTGTCAGGAGCGCTTTGTCGTATCCTGCAGAAATAGCTTTTTGAAGATTTATGTTTGACCTTAGTTCTTCTTTTACTCGCTCAAATATTAACACGTTAGCATCCACAGCCATACCAACTGTCAACACAATACCAGCAATACCCGGGAGCGTTAATGTTGCCTGAATTATAGATAACACTGCAACAATCATAACAAGGTTTAGTGTCAAAGCAACATTAGCTACCATTCCAAAAACACGATAACGTAAAGCCATAAATATAAGCACCAAGACAAAACCTGCGATTACTGACAGTACACCTTTTTCTATATTGTCTGCTCCCAAGCTAGGACCTATAGTGCGCTCTTCGATAATCTCAATTGGCGCAGAAAGAGAGCCTGCCCGTAATAATAGTGCTAGATTGCGTGCTTCACGACTACTATCTATACCAGTAATCTGGAAGCGGTTTGAAAATGTACCCTGGATTGTAGCCGCATTGATAATATCTTTAGTAGTACTTCTCTTCTTAACAGTACTGCCATTAACAGAGATAGTTTCCACTTTGTTCTCGATAAAAACTACCGCCATACGGTGATGTAGATATTTTTTTGTGGTCTCAAGCATGGCCCTACCGCCAGGACTGTCAAGGGTGATATTTACCATAGGTATGTTGTTCTCTTGATCAATCCCTGAGGCAGCGCCTGTAATATTTTCACCGGTAGCAATAACTCTAGTCTTGAGTAGTAATGGCCTTCCATCCTTAAAGTAGTACAACTTAGAACCTATAGGTGTTTTGCTAGACTGAATT
>Ga0206686_1000592_pt1 | contig 10360 bp, 8 predicted proteins | sample M250012015metaG_FD_155447 | JGI IMG/M metagenome (GOLD analysis project Ga0206686, IMG submission 155447) | Ammonia-oxidizing marine archaeal communities from Monterey Bay, California, United States - M2 500m 12015 | ecosystem: Environmental > Aquatic > Marine > Intertidal zone | place: USA... | reverse complement strand
TGCATACTGAACAACTCAGCGGACGGACTCAAGAGATTTTCTTCTCTGCAGAAGAAGATGAAAATTTTGTTTATCCTTACAATGCGTTTGAAGTAGATTCCAGCAAAAAAACAGAGTTTGACGCACAAAGTCTGGAAAGCAGTGCTATCAATCTGAAGATACGTGAATTAATGGAAGAAGGTTTTGGACACATTGTTGTCCAAAATCCCCGTGCTAAACACTCCATCGGTGTAGGCATTCTCAACCGTCTGCAACTCGATTTTGAAGGAAGCCTCGGTTATTTTGGCTGTGGTCTGGTGGACGGCCCGAATATCAGAATTTCCGGTCGTGTAGGTTGGTCCTTCGCAGAGAATATGATGGCCGGAACAATCATTGTTGAAAAAAATGCCGGTTCTACATTCGGGGCTGCGATTCGAGGGGGAGACCTGGTTTGCAAGGGTGATGTCGGTTCAAGAACCGGCATTGACATGAAAGGCGGCACAATTATTGTCGGCGGACGTACCGGAACCTTATCTGGTTTTATGATGCAGCGCGGACGCATGATTATTCTTGGAGATGCAGGTCCAAACCTGGGAGATTCAATGTACGACGGCACAATCTTTGTCGGTGGAAAAATCGCTTCACTTGGAGTGGATGCGGTCTCCGGTGAAATGACAGATCTTGAAGCCGGGTGGATTGAGCGCAAGCTTGCGCTTTATGGAATAAAGGCTCCCAACGGTGTGAAGAACTTGCAGAAGATAGTCGCTGGGAAGCAACTTTGGAATTACGATAACCTGGAGCCGTCTGAAAAGAAAATAATACTTTGAATTCAACATATTTGGAAACTAACTTTCTTCCAGCTTTAATTAATTTTCATGCAGGGAAATACAATGCCAAGAAATAAATCTCTCCTCGGTCAGAGTTTCATTTTTAAACCCGAGGTAATCGATGACATACACATCAAAGCAGAGTTGGGACGTTACCGGATGCGCGGAATGTCCTTGTTCAAAAACATTCCAACCTGGGATGACCTGACTTTTCTTCCTGGAACGCTGACACGCTTCGTGATTGAAGGCTACCGAGAGAAATGTTTGACCAAAACAATTATTGGGCCAAATGCCAAACGTCCGTTGGAATTGGATATTCCTATCTACATAACCGGCATGAGTTTTGGTGCTTTGAGTTATGAAGCAAAAACTGCGTTGGCTCGCGGAGCAACGATGGCAGGCACCGCGACCTGCTCTGGTGAAGGCGGCATGATCCCGGACGAGCGGCGATATTCCTCCAAGTGGCTCTACCAGTGTATTCAGTCCCGTTACGGATTCAATCCGCATCATCTTCGCCTTGCCGATGCTTGTGAATTTTTCATAGGGCAGGGCTGCAAAGTCGGTTTGGGAGGCCATTTGATGGGACAAAAAGTTACCGATCAGGTGGCGGAAATGCGCTCCCTGCCTGCGGGCATTGATCAGCGTTCTCCGGCTCGGCATCCAGATTGGCTTGGTCCGGATGATTTGTCTTTGAAGATCAACGAAATCAGGGAAGCCACAGATGGGCAAATACCGATTCAGCTAAAACTTGGTTCTGCGCGTGTTTATGATGACGTTCGAATGGCCCTCAAAACTAATCCGGACAGCATTTATATTGACGGTATGGAAGGTTCAACCGGTGCAGGTCCGCATCTCGCTACCGAAGAAACTGGAGTCCCAGGTATTGCTGCCATTCGTCAGGCCCGTAAAGCATTTGACGATTTGGGTTATACAGGTAAAATTTCGCTGGTCTATGCCGGTGGAATAAGGAATGGTGCTGACGTAGCAAAAGCAATTGCTCTGGGAGCAGATGCCGTAGCAATTGGGCACTCTGCAATGATGGCCCTCAACTGCAACAAAGATATACCGGAAGCTGATTACGAAAAGGAAATGGGAGTCGAAGCAGGATTCTGTTATCACTGTCATACTGGACGTTGTCCGGTTGGAGTTGCAACACAAGACCCTGAGTTACGAAAGCGTCTTGACCCCGACAAAGCTGCAGAGCGGGTTTACAACTTCCTACATTGCTTGGCGATAGAGTGCCAGATGTTTGCACGTGCATGCGGTAAAACTAACGTTCATTCCCTTGAACCGGAAGACCTGGCAGCATTGACAATGGAAGCCTCAGCTATGGCACAAGTACCTTTGGCCGGCTCGCAGCACACTGTCGGACGACCTGACATGAATCGCTACTGAGCACTAGGCAGTTAGAAGTACTGATTAATGAGTAACAAACCTTGTTGCCTGATGCACTTTGAAACTTGAATAATACTTGAAACTTAAAATATTAAACTTGAAATGAGTGAAAATAAAACATTAATTCCAGAAGATTTAGGATCCAAAAGAGAAAAAGAAATTGGTCAGCATATCGGCTACCGCTATGATGTAAATCTGGTTCCGGACTATGAGCGTCTAACCCCCTTTCTGAAGAAGTATCTGGAAGTGATGAACTGGCAGGATCTCAACTGGCTGGAAGATGTTCACATGGGATACGAAGAAGACCACCCCGCTGTCTTTGACAGAAATATCAATGGTTGGGTAACTGTTCCAAAAGAGATGGATCTTCCGGATAACCAACAGGATCGAGATATGATTGCCCGTGAATTGCTGATCAAATTCCAGATGTCAAAAAGGCATCCGATGGTTGTTCTCAAAGAAAACTACGGAAAGTTCTAAACAAAGCTGGGGAGGGTAATAAAAGCCGTTTTCTATTATCTTCTCTATTGTCATTTCAGGCGTAGTGCAACCGCTGACCCGTAATCGATGGGTGCCACTATAAATCTTTTCCTCAACCTTATCTAACCTCTGGATCCCTGATCAAGTCCGGGATGATAAAAGAAATACTTTTCAGCAAGCCCCTTAGTAGGTTTTTTCTCGAAGTGTTCTGCTTAAAACGAAGTGGGGTCTGCACTGGAGTCAGACCAATCGGGTTCGAAACCTAGAACGATTACATCCGGAGAAAGATGAGGATTGAAAAGAAAATTGTGCCAGTAAGTGAATTCATAGGCTTGTTCTTCTTTTGGAAAATCTTTAAGACTAGCTGGAATTCTGTAACTCTGTTGCTGGTAATCAAACTTCAGCACACACCTCCTCTTTTTTACCAGCATCTTGACTGTCTCAGAACTTCTTGAAAACAGCCCTGTCAGCAGACCACTAAATTGTTCCACATTTTGATAAAATGATGCTGATAGAAGCTGAACCGCTTTTTTGTATCTTTCCTGGGGATCCTGAGTTTTAAGCGCCATGAAACGGAATTGCCCGATACTCTCCTGCAGTTGGTCCGGAACAAGTAGTAGCGTTACAGCAGAAGCCGCCTCTTTTCCATCTTCCAGAAAAACGTCTGGCTGCATCCCGGCCGTTGGACGTCCTTCGTCGTTTCGCATTGCATACTGCCTTATCCTGCACTGCCAGCCTATAAAATGATTCTGAATCGGCAGTCGTTCATTTTTCTGGTTGGAGTCACTTTCTATCGTCCCTGCTTCCATAAAAAAATTTGCACTTTCTCTTTAATTTGGTGGAAAGAGAATCAGATCAACTCCAAGGGAAAGGACTGTTTGAGACAGGATGAAGTTTGCCCTCCTCAAAACGTGAAAAACGAAACGGCTCCAGCAGTTTACTTTTTTCACCCATAATTGTCCCAGCAACAAGTTTACCTACTCCGAGCATTTTGTAGCCGTGATTTGAATCGGCAATCACATAGCAGTTTTCGTGATATTCATCAAATACGGGAAAACTGTCTGGAGCAAGTGCACCCAATCCTCCTGAAGGTTCTCCACGGTAAAGATGCCTGGTATCTTCAAAACGTTTCTGGCAGAAAGCTAAGGCGGCACACCACATGTCAACAAAGTCTTTGCCGACCACAAAGTCCGGAGATTCAGCACCATAGGGATCAACACTGAAATCATCATCTGTTGTGTCCACATCATATGGGGCTGCTCCTCCCTGTACTCCATCAAAGCTGAAATCCGGCTTATAATAAATACCCCACATTTTATCAGTGATCAAACGTCCGTCAATGTCAGAGTAGAGTGGTGCATCAGTATCAACATGAATAACCGGAGGCATTTTACCATCATTGGTTTTAAGCATATTTGGGTCAACACCTAGGGTTCCTTCCTGGAGGCAGTAGTAGTGCCACATTTCTACATTTTCATGAATTTCATCTCCATCCTTAACTCTGATTTTCGCAGGAAGGTCCAACATTTTCCAGAAAGTATTTATCCATGGGCCAGCGCCGACAACTACATAATCCGTCTGAATCGTTCCTCGATTTGTGATTACAGCCGAAATTGCTTTTCCGGAAAATTCAACACCGGTGACTTCAACATTTCCGGTAATAGTTACACCCTCGCTTTCAGCTTTTGCCGCAAGCCCCTGCAAGCACTTCAAATTATTGGAATAGCCACCTTTTTTTTCGTGCAAAACCGAAGTTATGCCTTTTGCCTGCCAATCGTCAAACAAACCCCGCATATAAACCATTGAATCGGCACTGCCCTCAATAAATTCTGAAGGGTAGCCAATGGCCTGCTGTTGCTCATAGATTGTGGCAATATCAGAATGCATTGATTCTGGACTAATTTGCATGTAACCGACCGCGTGATAGCTGTATGATTTCGGATCACTCTCCCACACCTCTACGTTGTGTGCCATCAATTCACGCATCGCAGGCTGGAAATAATTGTTCCGCACAACTCCGCAGGCAATTCCGGATGCACCTGCACCAATACCTGATTTGTCTATTACCAGGATATCTTTCCCGCTTCCGAGACCCCGATTTTTCAATTCAAGCGCTAAATGGTAAGAAGTGCTGAGACCATGAATACCTGCACCAATTATCAGGTATTTTGTAGAACTAGCTAACATATGATTGTCCTTCTAAAGACTGTTAAGATAAAATGAGACAAAACTTAACTAAAATAGGATGATTGATTTTGAATTATTGCATTATAAAAAACAAGTTCTATTAACGTTTTAATCAGTAAACTGTTATTTATTCACAGCTTTTCTGCTCCTCCCAAGACAAAGGCCCCGTAAACTTAAGGAGCGACATCTAATAGATTATTTGGACAAATGATTTCTTTATTTGAAAGCATAAGATATATTTAACTTGAATTTTAAAAAGTATATAGTGGAAATAATTAATGATTAAACCTTTTAAAGTAAACATCTCAGATCAAGTACTTGAAGCTATTTATGCTAAGGTAAAAAAATACCCATGGCATGAAATGCCTGATGATGGTGGCTGGGAGTATGGAACCAACTTAGATTACATGAAAGAAATTTCTAATTATTGGGTTAGTGATTTTGATTGGAAAAAGCATGAAGATCAAATAAATAAATTTTCAAATTTTACAACAGAAGTAGATGATATTGATATTCATTTCATACATGAAAAAGGAAGCGGATCTAATCCATTACCATTACTTCTTATGCACGGATGGCCAGGATCCATAGTTGAATTTTTACATATAATTGAAAAGCTTGCTCACCCAGAAAAATTTGGAGGTAATGAAGAAGATGCATTTGATGTAATTGTACCATCATTGCCTGGATTTGGATTTTCTGGAAGACCTTCTAGACCAATAGGACCAAGAAAAATGGCAGATATTTTTAATAAGCTAATAATTAAAAACCTTAACTATAAAAGTTATATAGCTCAAGGCGGAGATTGGGGAGCAACGATTGCTAATTGGATTGCTTATGACCATTCAAAAACATGTAAAGCAATCCATATTAATTGTTTAACCATGCGACATCCAGATGGCCCGCAATCTAAAGAAGAAGAAGATTGGCAAATTAGATTTGATAAAGATCAAATTATGCAAGATGGTTATAGAACTCAACAAGCAACAAAACCCCAAACATTAAGTTACGGGATGATGGATAGTCCAGTTGGAGTCGCTGCTTGGATTATAGAAAAAATGTATTCTTGGTCAGATTTAAAATATAATGATATCGAAAGTGTTTATTCAAAAGAAATTTTATTGGCAAATATTATGGTATACATAGTAACTAAAACTTTTAATACAGCTTCTTGGATTTATTATGGAAGAAGAGAAGAGGGTGGACGGTTTTTTCCAAAAGATTTTCATAGAATTGAAATACCTACTGCAGTTGCAATATTTCCAGCTGAAATGTCAGAGTGGGCACCTAGATCTTATGTGGATCGAATTTTTAACATCAAGCAATGGACAGAAATGTCAAGAGGAGGTCATTTTGCTGCAATGGAGCAACCAGAAATGCTAGTTAATGATATTGTTAAATTCGCAAAGACGCTTCGTTAATTATGTACCTTTAAAGTATTTTAAATCTTCTAAAATGTTTTTTGAAATAGTGATTTCTTTATTTCAAAAATCTTGTTTCAACTTAACCTTTTCCATGCCATGGAATAGTTTTATCTATTATTTTTCTAAGAGTAATATCAAATAAAAGTCCTAGCATTCCCATTACAAAAATGGTGATCCAAATGACTTCATATTGCATATATTTTCTAGCAACGTTTTCAACAAATCCAATACCAGTAGTCCCTGCTAAAAATTCTGCTGCAACCAATGTCCCCCAACACATACCAACGGCAACTCTTATTCCTGTTAGTATTTCTGGTAAAGAATTAGGAAATATAACATGTCTTAATATTTGCCATCTGGATGCTCCTAATGAATGTGCGGCATGAATTTTTGATAGTTGAGTTCCCGAAGCACCGGCTCTTGCAGAAATTATCATAATTGAAAAAGAGACCATAAATAATAAAAATACTTTTCCAACGTTATCGATTCCAAAGACAGTAATTATTAATGGGGCCCAAGCAAGTGGAGGTACCGGTCTATACAATTCAACTAAAGGATCGAAAAATCCTTTGGCAAATCTATTTAAACCCATAAATATACCTAATGGGACACCAAAGATAATACCGAGCGATAAACCTAAAAATACTCTTAAAAAAGAATCCCAAATGTGTCCTGTGGGAACTGGAATTTTGAAGGCTTTAAATTCACCGGTAACAATATCTAAGACTTTACTTTTAAAATTAGGTTCTACTTTTCCAGCAGAATTGTGAACTGGATATTTCCCAGGTAAAATATCTGCAATCCAATCAGGAAGTATAAAACCAACTATTTTACTAACATCCATCATCTCATACCAAATCATAGGAATCATTTTAAATCCTACACTTGGTCTTAAGAGATCTCCAAAAATTCTAAAAGTATCGGATGGTTTAGGTAGCCATCTACCAGGACCATCTTCCGCACAAGTTGGGCCACTATTTACAATCGTTCCTGCTGGAAACAATAATGCATCTTTAATTCTTATAGCTCCTTGTTCATTTTTTTGAACTCCATCAAAAGCTCTAATTGATTTTTCCATTTCATCTAATGCATTAGGAGGAAAAATGCTTGCATAATCTATTCTTCGTACAAGTTTTTTAATCTCTTTTATATAAGTCTTTTCTAGTTCTTGGCTGTCATCTAGTTCATCCTTATATTCTTTAATTTCAGCAAAAATTTCTTGTGACTGTCTTAAATATTCAGTGTTATGATTTTTCATTGCGAAAAATTCATCACTAATTGAATTTAATTCTTCTGCTGCTGTATGAAATTTTAAACCTGTTTTAGTTTCAGGGAGAGGAGGTACTTCCATACCCGTTGCACCCCAACCTTTTTGTTTTTTTAATGCTTCAATTCTTTTATTTTCTTCTTCCTCGCTTAAAGCCGGTGGATAACTATCTTTTGGAAAGTTTACTGTTAATTGTTTTATTCTATTTGTTAATTCATTTATTATATTTTTTATATCAGTTTCTAAATATTTTTCTTCAGTTAACGATGGAATCATTAGCTGAGTTTTATTAATCAAACTTATAAACTTTTCTTTGTCTTGATTTTTTAAATCTGGTGAGTTTTGTATTTCAACTATATATTTATTTATATTTATGTTTTCACGTTTAATGATAGCGGTACTTTTATGCTGTCTTTCCTCTATTGGAAAAAGATACTTTAAAGATAGTAAAGACTCGTTAACTTTTGCAACTTGACAAAGTTCATTGGCGGAATTTGGATATAAAGATTTTGCTATATCCCATGAGTAATAAAGCCATGATAACATAAGAAAACAAGTTCCAACTATAACCCAGTGTGTCCCACCTTTAGCTCTTTCAGGATTTCCAAAAACAGCATCAACTTTTTCAGATTTAATTAATCTTCGCCCATACAGAATAGAGCCAATTACAGCTACAATAAGTAAAAATGTAATAATTCCTGTAATCATCTTAGATCTCTTTACCCATTATTTCTTCTTCCATATCCCAAATCATGGTTAGAATTTCTTCTCTTTTACTTACAAATTCTTTGTTATCTTTTATTTCTCTTAGGTCACCATCTAAACCCATTGAAGCGAATGGAAGTTTATACTCTTTATGTATTCGTCCTGGTCTAGGCGCCATTACATATAATTTTTCACCTAATAATATAGCCTCTTCAACTGAGTGTGTAATTAGAACAATTGTTTTTCCTGTTTCTTTCCAAATTTTTAAAACCAAAGACTGCATTTTTTCTCTAGTTAAAGCATCAAGAGCTCCTAATGGTTCATCCATTAAAATCAGATCCGGGTCATTAATCAAACACCTTGCAAGAGCCACTCTTTGTTGCATACCACCAGATAATTGATAAGTAGGAGTGTTTCCAAAACCTTTTAAACCAACAATATCTAACCATTCTTCGACTTTTTTTGCTGTAGTAATTGGATCTTCTTTTTTCATTCGTAAACCAAAGTTTACGTTTTCATTAACTGTTAACCATTCAAATAAAGCGCCTTGTTGAAAAACCATACCTCTTTCAACTCCAGGGCCATTAATTTCATTATTGCCTAGAGTAATATTTCCAGAAGTTGGACGAAGAAAGCCAGCAGCAATATTTAACAAAGTTGTTTTCCCACAACCTGAAGGGCCAAGTACAGTTAATAGTTCACCTTTTTTTAGTGAAAAACTTATATCTTTAAGTGCATGAACCGTTTCTCCTTTTGGTGATTTGAAAATCATGTTTAAATTTTGAGAAACTAGATCGCTCATAAAGCATTCTATCCAATTGAATTTATTTGATAACTTATAGGGACACTGGGGAGGATTTTTATTAAAAAAATAGGCGCCAATTTATTAAATTTGCGCCTATTTAAATATTTATTATATCACTAATTAGGGTAGGAACCCTGTAGTAACTACTTTAGAGTAATCTTTAAGAGCAGGGTTCTCAGATGTAGCAAACATGTTACCCATAACACTTAGATAATTCATAAGTATACCACCTTTATTCATATACTTAGATCTCATTGTTGCTGCATCTGGGAATTCAAAACCATCCATTTGCTTTTTAGTACCAGCAAGATCCATAGCAGCATCTTTAGCTATAGTGTTCATATCTGATTTTCCAGCATTGAATCTAGCATTAGCTTCGTGTGTAACTTCTACGAAAGTTCTAACCATTCCTGGATTCTCTCTTAAGAATTTGTTAGTTGCTGAAGTAATATCAATACCAGCAATTCCAGCATCCTTAGCTTCTGCAACAGTTAACATTTTTGAACCAGCTTCTTCTGCTTTTTTGATAGATGTACCACCAAATAAACATGCCATAGCAACGTCACCGTTAACTAGAGCAGCAGATCCGTCCTCAGGATTCATATCAATCACTTTCATTTTAGAAGGATCAGCTCCTACAACTCTCATTGTTTCTTTGAAAACATAGTCAGCCATAGTTCCTAAAGGAACAGCAACTTTTTTACCTTCTAAATCAGAAGCATTCCTTTTTGTAATGCCAGATGCATTAGATACAACACAAGTTGTTCCTCCCATACCATATAAAACTGCGATATCTACAAGTATGATAGGTGCTTTAGCATTAACTGCATTTACAAAAGGTGTTAACCCTTGAGAGTAAGAGATATCAATATCTCCAGATAACATAGCTTCTGTCATCTCACCACCTGTTGCAAAGTTAGTCCATTTTACAGGAACACCAAAAGCTCTATCAAAAGCTTTTTTAACTTTGTCTTCTTGGTTTGGAGTCGCCCACTCTAAAAAGAACGCAATTCTAACTTCTTTAGCAGCCGCATTTGCAACTGATGCAGATAAGTTAAGAGCAACAACAGCCCCAAGAATAAAATTAATTATTTTTTTCATTTTTTTTCTCCGTTTGATTAATTAAATTATAGGCATCAAGATTCAATTTAAGAGAGAAGAAAAAACAAAATTCATTTTCTGCTCCTTAAATTTAATTCAATTTGAAAATTAAAGTATCATATTTTTAAACACCTCCTCTTTTTATAATTTGATACGCTACTGATCACTGGGAAGCCTCCACCAGCAATGG
>Ga0206686_1000584_pt1 | contig 10423 bp, 8 predicted proteins | sample M250012015metaG_FD_155447 | JGI IMG/M metagenome (GOLD analysis project Ga0206686, IMG submission 155447) | Ammonia-oxidizing marine archaeal communities from Monterey Bay, California, United States - M2 500m 12015 | ecosystem: Environmental > Aquatic > Marine > Intertidal zone | place: USA... | reverse complement strand
AATATTGGATTCGATGAATTTGTGGATAGACATAGCACGGGATGGTTTGCTTGATGTCATCAAGCAGGTTGACTTGGTAGTTCTCAACGACGGTGAGGTGAGAATGCTCGCTGGTGAAGACAACTTAGTGCGAGCATCTCACAAGGTTCAGAAAATGACCAATGGAGCAATACTAGTTGTCAAGAGAGGTGAACATGGAGTCTTGGCTTTGCACCCAGATGGGCTACTTTCAATGCCAGCATATCCCGTATTAGATATCGTTGACCCAACCGGTTGCGGTGATACTTTCGCTGGTGCATTAGCGACATTATTAGCGCAGGGTGATGGTTTTATTTCAAAAGAGGAATTGGCTGAAGGGTTAGTCCATGCAACCGTAACTGCTTCCTTTACATTGCAAACTTTTGGTACAAATAAAATTAGTAATTTAGAAATTACTGAATATGAAACACGACTGGAAAAATACCGTTCAATCACTAACACTTCTTGATGTTATTACAAATCCAGTCGCGGTAGTCCGCCTTTCCCTGCAGTGCTTGATGTATGCGTTTCACTATCGACAAGATCTCCAAAAGATATTGATTCTAATTCATTTTGAGCCTGTTGTTCAATCAATGAATTAGTACGACCAATATGTTGGTGCAATCTATCAACTTCATGTTGAGGTAAATTCCCTCCTGCTTTTTCTGACAGATTTTGAATACTGGATGATACCTCTTCAACTAGATTCTGATGTGAACGACTGCGAAGTGATTCAGTGGAGTCGCTAATATCGTAACCGGCTTCCCTACCAAGTAAACTTCTAGATGCTGTTGTAGCGACACGAGTAGCGGATTGAGCGACTCTAGCAGCCTGTCTTGCACCCAATGAAAGCGAAGAGCGAACAAGTCCACCGACCACTCCTCCACGACTTTGTCTAAATGGAGTTCTACTCTTCAGTTTTAATCTAGAATGATTCTGAACTCCATTATCTCTCTTCTTAAGGTGTCGATATTTTTCACCCATGGTTTGCGAAGCCACATCTTGACCATTTGGCGATGATGGAGTTGCTTCCACTTTGGAACGGGCGCTTGCAACGATTGAATTTACACTATTTCCTGTTAAGGAGTTAGGTAAAGAATCTGGTGCGTTAAAAGAGGCTATCGAATTTGTTGATTCATGTGCTTGATTTACTGATGGTACATGAGCCCCGTCTGAATTCCAAAAATTAGGTAACGGTTCTGGCAATTGACTTTCGCCTGCTTGCTGCTTCAAAATTGATTGTGAATAATTCGGCGAAGGTATCAGAGGGGCATCACTTGGTATCGCCATCTCCCTAGGTTGATGCATTGGCATTGAAGGAGGAATTGCGTTCTGATTGTATCCTGGTTGCTGAACATTTGCAGGCATTTGATGCATTTGTGGGTGGGCGAATTGGTTATTATTCTGATATTGCTGATTGCCAAATTGTTCATGATAAGGCATTTGAGGTGGAATATTTTGATTGTAAACTGGATTTGGCTGTGCAGCCCCGTATTGTTGAGGGGGTTGTTCGTTATACCTCCTAGTTTCAATGTTCTCATTTGCTCTATCAATCAATCCGTCGGCTGAAAAACTTGGGAATAATCCGAGGTCCATTTCTGGTTCTTCCTTTGTAAACCAATCAGGTAACTCTGTTTCGGCTTGGACCTCTTCTGCATATTCTAATTCCAATACCTGTTCATCATCTGATGAAAACATTGCTGAATCAAACATTGCCATTGGACTCTCTTCTAGATTACTACCAAGAAATGTACCGATTGAGGTTGGAGCTTCAATGTTCACAGGCTCAATTAGATCAAATGACTCTTCGAGGATGGTAACTCCTGGATAATCGGTATCTCTCTCGAGTAATTCCAGACCATCTCTTGCTTCTTGCATGGACATGCCTTGATTTATTCTTTGTACTAAGTGATTCATCCTCATCAATCTTGCATCATTTCCCATTACTGCAAAACAGACATTGTCATCTGTTTCAATAGTCAATGTAGGCCTACCTGTGAGAATCCAAGAGCCAATGAAAACTCCACCGATAATCATTGCTCCGATTCTGAAATTTAGCGGATCAATGATGCGGAATCCAAACCATACAAACATCACACCGAGGAATGCGACCCAAAACGGAGCAAGGCGTGAATTGTGGTGATGCGTGTGAAGTATTGACGACAATTTGATACTGGTTAGATGACCTGTTTTTGATTCAAAAGATAGCCTATGCTCATCAAGAACTGCGAGAACCTTCCCCGAGGTTCCATCCAACGAAAGTGAACCGAGAACCTCTACGTTCCCCTCACTCGTTGGACCATTTGCGTGCCCAATCGATTGCATCCCAATAACTCAAGCGAGTGAAGGGGGTTATCAATCCACCGCTAAATGCTCAGTTTTAGAGGCCGAAAACTGAACCCTTTTTTTATCACCGTAGGTGGATTAGTTTAGTTTCAATATTGCATTACCCATGATTCTTGGCTTAGAATCTAACTGTGCAATCAAAGTAGGTTGTGGATTTTCTCTCCTGATGAACAATGGAGATTCCCAATTTACTATCGCATCGCTTCCATCAATTGATTCAATACGCCCAACTACAAATTGCAAATCGGCACTGGCATGAATGATATCTCCAACAGCCAATTCCCTCTTCTGGAAAGGTGAACGCGTCAAGGTCATCGTTGAGGTATTGTGCTGTACCACGGCAAGTGGAATACTAGTTGCTGATTTTTTATCTTCAACAGCAGGGCGAACTAAAATAGTGCCACTTCCCAAATGTTCTTCCTTGGCATTACGAAGAGCAAGCCCTACTCTATCTCCCGCAACTGCTGCTACTACATCATCATCCATAACCTGAAGTGATTTTGCATTACCTTCTCCATTTGCTGGAAGTAGAATTAACTCATCGTGAACATTAACCGTTCCAGATTGAACATAACCAATTGCCACTAATCCAATTCCTTTTACATTGAAATGTTGGTCGACTGGCAAGACTAGTGGGGCTTGTTGTATCGCTTTCAAATCTGCAGCAACTTGGTCCATTAAACCGTACAATTTTTCGCGCAAATCAATCCCATCATTTCCTTCAAAAGACCAGTTGCCTAAACCTGCTTGTTTGAATATCATCTCAACTTGGTCTTCGTCAACCCATTCCCCTTGTGGTGGGTTGATTATCACTAATCCTTTGTCAATTCCAGCACTAGCAAATGCGACTACAACTTCACCCAAAGTTGCATCGATTTTTGTTATCTCAACCATGCCAACTTTCGCTGCTGATAATGCATTTAAAAATGGTCTCAATCTCTCTGGGAATTTAGCTGGACGAATAATGGATAATATCCTCGGACCATCGCTACCAGATTCCTTATGAACATAGGTATGAACATCGCGCTGATCTGTTGCTTTGGCAATTTCTTTAGCCAAATCATCGGAACCGACCATCGCTATATTGAGAACAGGCATGTTACGGCGACTTGACCCGCCTTCTTGATACAATCGCTTTGACAATGAAAGTAATTGCAATCAGCCAAGCAATTCTTGATGCATTTCAATATACTGAATTGTGATATTTCTATTGTTGAAATCTTCTTCATCCATTATTCTTCGATGTAATGGAATCAGATGCTCAACACCGGTGATAATTGTTTCATCTAGTGCTGTTTTCATCCTACGAATTGCATCCTCTCGGTCATGCCCCCAAACCAATAATTTAGCCAATAGTGAATCAAAACATCCCGGCATTTCGTAACCTGGATATGCATGTGTATCACATCTAACACCGAAGCCGGAAGGGAAATGGCACTCCCACAGACGACCCGGACTTGGAATGAAATCTCTAGGATCTTCCGCATTTAGTCTGCATTGTATCGCGTGCCCCCGAATGACAATGTCCTCTTGAGAAAGCGATAACTTTTCACCTTGTGCAACTCTAATTCCAAGTTCAACCAGATTATAACCGGTTATCAATTCAGTAACAGTGTGTTCAACTTGCACCCTAGGGTTTACTTCGAGGAAGTAAAAATCTCCATTTGCATCTCGTAAGAATTCAAATGTTGCAAGCCCCTTGTAGCCAACTGATTCTGCACCACGGCAAACCAAGTCTCCAATCTCTGCTCGCTTCGCTTCATCTAACCAAGGGCCTTCTTCAACCAACTTTTGATGACGCCGTTGGATAGAACAAAATCTCTCTCCAAAATGAATCGCTTTCTCTCCATCACCCAATACTTGGAATTCAACGTGTTGGGCATCTTGAATGTATTTTTCAACGAAAACTCGTTCATCTCCAAATGCTGATTTGGCTCGAGATTGACATAATTTCAATGCATTCTCAAACTCGTCTGATTTTTCAACTATTTGCATTCCAATACCACCGCCACCAGCGGCTGCTTTGATAATTACTGGATATCCGATTTCATTGGCCAACTTACTTGCTACTGCAGCATCAGAGATTGATTCCGCTGAACCTTTTGCTGTTGGCAGTCCGGCAGCCTCCATCGCTGCTCTCGCCTCAATTTTGTCTCCCAATAATGTGATGACTTCGGCGCTTGGCCCGATGAAAGTAATCCCTTCTTCAGCACATCGTGCAACGAATGCCGAATTTTCTGCAAGGAATCCATAACCTGGATGTATTGCATCACACTGTAATTCTTTAGCAGCAGTGATTACATCCTCAATATTTAGATATGAATCCAGTGGATTGCTTTTGTAATTTGGATATGCGACATCGGAAAGACGAACCGGCAAAGATAATCTATCTTCTTTACCATGGATTATTGCGACTTCAATTCCCATATCCCTTAACGCTCGTAATATTCGTAATGCTATTTCTCCGCGATTAGCAATTAGAACACGTTTGAATCCCATAAATCACTCGAAGTGAATCTATCCTATGATGCCAACGGTTGTGAAATTACACCGTAAGTAGTTTACATCCCATGAAATATCCTTTCAACAATTATTGTTTGTGGGTAAAATGATGGAAATGATGCATATTATGATGCGCAAAGAGCATAAAGGTTTTCTAGTAGTAAATTGCTGTAAGGATATGGCGCAAGTTAGGAAAACTGGGGCAGAGGTCCTCGACGAGTTAGCAGGGAAGGATTTGAACAAGAGTGGTCTTGTTGTAAATTTAGTAATATGTGGCAATTCTAGGTTTTATGATTACTCATGGCTAGAAGAACAATTAGAAAATTGGGTGCTGTATAATGAATACCCGGATCTAATAATATTAGGAGGAGCAAGTGGAGTTGATTTTATCGCCGAGAGATGGGCTGATAACAACAATATTCCAATTGCAGTGTTTTCTGAAGCTTGGGCATCACCAAGACCAAACAAATCCACTGATACTGGCCGGCCTCAAGCGGAAGCCAGTTTGGCAAAGAAGATGTTGAAGAGAGCAACGCACATGCTTGCATTCCCTGGCCCCGATTCAGTTTGGACTAAGCGCATGGAGGGAATTGCTCGGGCTCAGGGTATTCCTGTAGCGAGTATTCCGATTCCAGTTGCTGCTGAATAATTCGGTTGAGAATTATTTGTGATTTTGCACTAATGCGACTTGAGCGAATGATGATAAACAAACGCCTTGTGGCTTTCAACATCAGCATTGGCTGATGGTGATATTATGTCCAATTGGTCAGCAAAGAACCCGTATATGACTACTATTACTGAGAACTACATTCTCAACGGAGAAGGTTCTCGTAAGGAGACCCGACATATCGTTTTTGAATTGGGCGATTCAGGTCTTGATTACAAGGTAGGCGACGCATTGGGAGTTATCGCTGAAAACCCTCCACATATCGTGGAAGAACTTATTGAAATTCAAGGATGGGACCGTGATGAAATCGTCACCACGCACAATGGTGAAAGAGACCTCTATACTGCATTGAAGACTGATTTTGAAGTGCATATGGCTAATAAGAAATTCGTTAATTCATTGACTGAAAAAATTATTTCTTCTGGAATGAAAATCTCTCTAAAAATTATTTCTAAAACAAGAAATGGTCAAGACATTCCTAATACTCTTCCTTCAAGTTCCGTATCTGATGACCCGGTTTCACAGGTAGCGGCAATAACATCTGATTCTGATGCAATAGCAGATTATCTATGGACAAGAGATTACATTGACATAATGAATGAATTTGGTGTAAAGTATTCTTCCTCTGAGTTCTTGAATATCGCTGATAGATTGAAACCTCGATTATACTCTATTGCTTCTTCACATGATGCACATCCGGGCAAGGTTGAATTGACTGTTGGAATAGTTCGTTTCACGTATCACGATAGGGCTCGCGGTGGAATGTGCACACAATATTTAGCAGATGAAGTAGATATGACTGGAAAAGAAATCGGCGTATTTATGTCTCCAACAAGATCCTTCATTCTTCCTCAAGATAAATCAGTCAATATCATCATGGTTGGACCGGGGACTGGTATCGCTCCATTCCGTGCTTTCATGGAACAAAGAGTCCACGATAACGGCAAAGGGAAAAATTGGCTCTTCTTCGGAGACCAATCTGAAAAGACCGAATACTATTACAAAGAACAGATTGAAGATTGGTTAAATGGTGGCCATCTCCATAAATTCACTACCGCTTGGTCTAGAGACCAAGCAGAGAAAATATACGTACAAAACCGCCTAAAGGAAAATGGTGCTGAAGTTTGGCAATGGTTCGAAGAAGGTGCATATTTCTACATTTGTGGCGATAAGCAACGTATGGCAAAAGATGTCCATCGCGCTTTGATCGATATCGCAATAGAACATGGTGGCATGTCTGAAGAGGATGCTACTTTCTTCATTGAGAAAACTATGATGAGAGAGCAAAAGCGTTACCTACGTGATGTATATTGACCAACAATATTGTCCAATGACTTCAAGCGATAGTTGCTCCTAGAGGATTTATGGCGCATGAGATTTTGATGCTTGGCACTGGTAATGCATTCTTGCCACATGGCCGTCATCACTCTTTTTGCTGCATTGATAGAAAGCATATCATCGATGCCCCTCCCACTGCTTTAGCTGGTTTGAGAAGAGCTGGAATCCCTGTTTCAGAAATTGAAACAATATTTGTAACCCATGTTCATGGAGACCACGTTTTTGGTTTCCCTTTCCTATTATTAGAGCGAAGATATATTTCAGATAGAGAAATGATAAAGCCACTAACAATTGTTGGCTCGAAATTGGTAAAAGAAAGGTTATGGGAGTTATGTCAACTAGCATATCCAGGTTCATTAGAAGAAATATTCCAAACCATTAGATGGGTTGAAGAAGATACTGGAACTATTAACGAATGGACATTTGAAAGATTCAAAGTGCATCACGATGCTTCTGTTGACCCGCATGGCTATCGTTTGCAGCATTCATCGGGAGCAAATCTAGTACATAGCGGTGATACTGGCCCTTGTGAAACTCTGTATCAAGCAATAGAACATTCTAGTATTGCAATCATTGAGATGGGGATTCCGGAATGGGTTGCGAGTGAGGAGCATCACAAGCCATCACATATTGAGGCTCTATCTAATAGAATCCCTAATACAAAATTGCTACTAACACATACCTTCCTTGACATGAAAGATTCAGAGTTTGAAGTGTTGATGAGTAATGAGTATCCTATTTTTGCAGATAATGTCACACATGCCTATGATGGAATCAGTCTGATTTGGGATGGTCAAGATTGGAACTAATGTTCAAAATGGTAGTCTTAGATTGTTTCAACATTACAAAACTCCTCCAGTGGAAATGATGGTGTGTAATTAATACCTCTTTATTGTGAATTTTATTAGTGTTCAAATTTTCTCAAATTAATAATTGATTATTTATTTGTGTTCGACTATTATTGCCGTAATTCGGAAAAAGGATAATGTTATTTTTCTGTAAACAGGTCATTCCAATTGGGAGTTAATATACTAACTTCAAATTCCAATTATTATTCAAAGCCGAAGATTTTTTCCGAAGTAGTGGGCAGTGCTATAAGGGGGACTCGGACTCAAGAAAACTATCGCGCATCTGCCCTTCCAGCAAATGCACGAAATACCATAGGAGATGCAATAATGTCTGACAATATCTTTGACGATATTCTCAACAGAAAAACTCTATTTCTCAATAAAGATTTGTTGAGAGATAACCACACTCCTGATGAATTGCCTCATCGCATGAAAGAGATTAAGTCTCTTTCCCTAAATTTAGTTGAGGCTTTGAATGGAAATATTCCATCTAACATGACACTCTATGGGGTAACTGGCGCTGGAAAAACTGCAGTTGCTTCTTATGTTTGTACTCAATTGGAAGTCAAGGGGTCTAGAATTGGCCGAAATGTCAATAGCATTATGGTAAACTGTAGACAAATTGACACACAATATCGGGTATTGGCACACATTGGAAATTCTCTATATGAATCGTATGAAATTGATGAAATTCCTTTCACAGGGTGGCCTGTGGATAGAGTATTCAGTGAATTGGTAAAACGAATGGATGCGAAGGGCGGAGTTTTCATCATCGTACTTGATGAAATAGATCACCTTGTGAGAAAAGCAGGTGATGATTTGTTATACAATTTGACAAATTTAAATCAATCTTTGAAAAATGCAAGGTCTTGCGTAATTGGAATTTCTAATGATTTAAAGTTCACAGAATTCCTTGACCCTCGAGTTCGTTCTCGCTTAGGGCAACTTGATGTAATCTTCAATCCATATGATGCTTCACAATTACAGGATATCCTGCGCCAACGTGCTGCAACATCAATCAAAGAAGGTGTGCTAAAGGAAGGTGTTATTCAATTATGTTCAGCATTAGCTGCACAAGAACATGGTGATGCTCGTTGCGCTCTTGAATTATTGAGAGTTTCGACAGAAAAGGCTGATGAGGAAGGGAAAAATACAGTCATGTTAAAGCACGTTCGTATCGCTCAATCTCAAATTGAAGCAGATCAAATTACTCCAGTAATCACGTCTCTTCCAAAACAACAAAAATTAGTATTGGCTGCAATATTAATCAATGAAAAATACGGATTGAAAAATATTGAAACTGGCCAAGTCCAGGATATTTACGCTCAAGTATGTGCATTCGTAGGTCAAAATGCGCTAACTCAAAGGAGAGTAAGGATGCTAATCTCAAATCTTGACATGCTCGGATTGATTACTGCACGATTAATTAGTCGTGGAAGATTAGGGCGAACAAAGGAAATCAATTCTTGTATTCCATCAAATGTTGACCCAATGGCTATCATGGGCGAGGCAGAACCAGAAATGTTGGGAGTATTAGATAAAAAATATCGACACCAAACCCGCCTTTGATTTCTTCATTGCACTGGTTTTAATAAGGAACTTCTGCCAAGTTGTTGCAGAAAATGCTCACTTGCGATTCGGTGTGCTTATATCACAATGGTAGGTGGCCACAGTCATGAGCAGTGAACAAAGTGACACTCAAGGTGGAATTGTTTCCATGATTACCAACCCCTCAACATGTACCGCAAATTGGTTCATAGGCCTTTCAATATGGGGAATATTCTTAGCATTTCTCAACATTTTCGGATATGCCCATCCTACCTATCATTACTCTTGGGGTGGACTATTTACTCTAGAATTCACAAATGTTGCTTACGAATTGAAATCCGGTTCTACACAATTTGTTCCTTCTGATGCTGTTTTTATTGCCATATGCTCTATGTTCCTATATTTTGGTTCCAAGGCATATGCAGAAACTGAAGACGGAGTTGCAGGATTTTTGAAGGGACTATTTGTAAATGAGACTTGGCCTGCTCTTGCTGCAATTGGTGAAGGTGGAATTCAACGTACTCTTGCTGCTTGGGCAATATTACTTGGTTTTGCATTCTATGTATATTTTGGAATTAATCACATTGGATGGATGGACCCTGGCGTATATGCCGTAAGTATTGCATTTATTGCTTTTGGATTTGCATTGAATCATGCATCCCGTGCACCTGAAGGCGAAGATAATCTAGATTGATTATTCACTCTTCTTTGATGCAAAGGCAACGCAATTGTTGTTGTGGTAATAAGAAATATTCTCGTTATTGCTTCAATAGGTCAATTATTATCACACAACTTTAAGCGGTAATTATCACTACAGACAAGTGGTGAGATATTGAAAGAAATTAATTCTTCAATCAAAATATTAATTGCAAGTTGTTTGATACTAGCATTAACTGTACCTAATGCAGCCAGTGCTGAACTATTATTTCCAACTGATACCAATAAATTCGTCATAGACGAAGCTGATGTATTAACCCCGACTGAAGAAGATGCTTTGTCTGAAGACCTCGCATGGCTGGCGGGAAATGACGGTTGGGGGACTGAAATCGTTGTTGTAGTAATTGAGTCAACTGCTCAATATGAATCAATTGAAGAAACTTCTAACAATACATCTAACAATACATCTAACAATACATCTAACAATACATCTAACAAT
>Ga0206686_1000581_pt1 | contig 10446 bp, 10 predicted proteins | sample M250012015metaG_FD_155447 | JGI IMG/M metagenome (GOLD analysis project Ga0206686, IMG submission 155447) | Ammonia-oxidizing marine archaeal communities from Monterey Bay, California, United States - M2 500m 12015 | ecosystem: Environmental > Aquatic > Marine > Intertidal zone | place: USA... | reverse complement strand
CAGGGTAGGCTCTAATAACATGTTAATGGCCTATGTCCATATTGCTCATGACTGCCAAGTTGGCAACCATGTAATAATGTCTAATAATGCATCATTGGCAGGACATGTAATAATCCGAGACTGGGCCATTTTGGGCGGCTTTACCCTTGTTAAGCAGTTCTGTATGGTAGGAATGCATACATACATAGGGATGGGGTGTCAAATAAACAAAGATGTACCTGCTTACATGATTGCTTCTGGTGTACAAGCTAGAGTTAGAGGTATTAATGCTGAAGGCATGAGACGTAGAGGATTTTCATCCAGCGCAATAGCTTCAATTAAAAGGGCCTTCAAAGTAGTTTATCGTGAATCCCAAGGACAACTATTAGATATCACATTAACAGCCTTAAAGAAGTCTGAATCTGACAGCCCAGAGGTTCTACAGTTTATAAAGTGTATCCGAGAGTCTAAAGCTGGAATTATGCGTGGACCTATAGACGATTAGAAACCAAGCAATAATATATGGATAAGTCTTTTCTGAAATCCAGTAGTACAGTAACTGTGATGACATTCTTGTCTCGCATTTTGGGTTTACTTCGTGACTTCTTCATAGCTAAATATTTTGGTGCTACTGGTTTGACTGACGCATTTCTGGTTGCTTTCAGAATACCAAACTTTCTAAGACGACTTTTTGGAGAGGGAGCATTTTCACAGTCTTTAGTTCCGATTTTGGCTGACGCGAGAGCGAACCAGACTGAAAAAGAGGTGCAAAATGTTATAAATCACATAGGCACTAAATTCCTAACTTTACTTGTAATAATAACCATCATCGCTATTGTTATAGCACCATTAATCATTTTCATGTTTGCTTGGGGTTTTTATTTTGCAGACGATAACTCACATTATTATCTAGCTACTGATATGCTAAGAATAACATTTCCCTACCTATTGTTAATATCATTAACTGCATTTTCTGGCGCTATCCTAAATACTTATGATAGGTTTGCTGTACCAGCATTCACACCCGTCTTATTAAATATCTCAATGATACTAAGTGCAATATATCTATCAGAACACCTTGAAGTACCAATTATGGCTCTTGCATGGGGTGTACTTATCGGTGGAATTGCACAACTAATGTTCCAGATACCGTTCCTGATTAAAATTAAAAAATTACCAAGAATTACTCGCGGCAAACATGACTCTGTTAAGACCTTAAAAAAGCGCATGCTTCCAGCCCTGTTTGGAGTTTCTGTTTCACAAATTAATTTACTGATTGATACCATGATTGCCACCACTCTTGTCAGTGGTAGTGTTTCTTGGCTTTACTACTCAGACCGATTGTTAGAGCTTCCATTAGCGCTAATAGGAATAACTCTTGCAACAGTTGCGCTCGCTAAGTTGAGTAATCATTTTGCCAACAATGACATTGAAAAGTATAAGCAGACAATAGACTATGCCTTAAAGGTTGGTATTTTGCTGGGAGTTCCTGCATCTGTAGGTTTAGTGCTATTAGCAGAACCATTAATCATTACTTTATTTCAATATGACCAATTTGACAGTCACGCGTCAACAAAATCTGCATACAGTCTTATCGCTTACGGGTCAGGACTTGTAGCATTCATTTTAGTAAAAATTTTAGCCCCAGTTTTTTTATCTAGGGGGGATACAAAAACACCAGTAAGGGTTGGAATTATCGCTATGACTTCTAATATTTTATTGAATTTGGTGCTTTCCTACTACTATGACCATGTAGGTCTGGCTATAGCAACCTCAATTTCAGCACTCATAAATGCTGGCTTATTATATTACTACTTGTTTAGACAATCCATCTACATAGTTTCTAATGATTTGATTAAATTGTTTTTTAAAATATTGCTCTCAAGCTTTATAATGTTGTCTTTTATTGTTATTTTTTCGAAAAGCTCTTTATATTATTCTAACGCAGAGTATTGGCAAAGAGTATTATCGATAACCATTACAATAGTTATATCTGCAGTTGTTTATTTTTTAAGTTTGCGTTTATTAGGAGTAAGGGTCAATAAGTTATGAATATCGTAAATTGCGTCAAATTTAACAAGAACCTTGAGGCCCTAGATAGGGCTCCTTACCCCGGAGATTTAGGCATAAGAATACTTGAGAATGTATCTAGAAAGGCCTGGCAATCTTGGCTTGAACATCAAACTATGCTTATAAATGAAAATAACCTCAGCATGCTAGATGACAAAGCACAGTTATACTTAAAAGAGCAGATGGAGAAATACTTTTTCTCTGCAGAAGGTGCTGACGACATTGAAGGATATAATCCAGAATAATTATGTCTAACCTATTTATCATTTCTGCACCATCAGGATGTGGAAAAACATCTCTCGTGAAAAAGCTTATAGAGCAAAATGATAGGCTCAGTGTGTCTGTATCTCACACAACTAGAGATATACGCCCTGGCGAAGTTGACGGTGTAAATTATTATTTTGTTTCTGAACAAGAGTTTGACAATATCAACAAAAAGGATGGATTCATTGAGAGTGCTCTAGTTTTTGGCAATTATTATGGCAGTGCCAAACATGTAGTCGAGGGTCTGCTGGATAGCGGTAAAGATGTTATTTTAGAGATCGACTGGCAAGGAGCAAGACAGGCAAGGAAGCATTTTATGGATGCCATCTCAATATTTATCTTGCCACCATCAATTGAAGCCCTAAGGGATCGCTTAAATAAGCGTGATCAAGACTCTAAGTCCATTGTTGAAAATAGAATGCAAGAGGCTGTGAGTGAGATGGAACACTTCGAAGAATTTCAATATTTAGTCATAAATGATGACTTTGATGTCGCATTTAGTGATTTGTCCAATATCATCATGTCTAAACGCTTGTTATTGCATGAACAAACACAAAATCATCAAGATTTGATAAAACAGTTATTTTAAGTATAATATTAGCTCTAAATATTGATTATTGGTGAAATTAAGCCTATGAGCAACGATTACAGCTATCCACTGACAAAAAACTCTACAGCTTTAGATGTTCAAAAGTACCCACCCATTCTTAGCGCTGAAGAGGAGTACGAGTTGGCTATGGAGCTATATGAAAATCATGACCTTTCTGCAGCACGTAAGTTGGTCCTTTCACATATGCGTTTTGTGGCATTTATCGCGCATGGATATAAGGGTTATGGGCTCGAACAGGCAGACCTAGTTCAGGAAGGAACAATCGGACTTATGAAGGCTGTGAAGCGTTTCAATCCTCATAGGAATGTACGACTTGCTTCTTTCGCTGTTTACTGGATTAGAGCAGAAATACATGAATTTATCTTTAAAAATTGGAAGATAGTTAAGGTAGCCACTACCAAGGCTCAGCGTAAATTGTTCTTTAAGCTTAAACAAGCGAAAGCTCAAATATACCAATCCCTTACAAATGACCAGGCCGATGTTATTGCAAATGACCTGGGGGTGCGCCGTAAAGATGTACTCGATATGGAATCTAGGTTACAATTTAATGACGTAGCTTTTGATATTTCAGATGAAGATGATGCTAACGCTCCGGAACATTATCTTACCGATATAAACACTAAATCTCCTGAGCAATTGCTTCTTAACGATGACAGTAATAAAAACCAACAACAACAGCTCTACAAGGCACTTTCTTCATTAGATGCAAGAAGTTTAGATATTTTACAGTCTAGATACTTGAAAGAAGAAAAAACGACCTTACATACTTTAGCAGACAAGTATGATGTTTCCGCAGAAAGGGTACGTCAACTTGAAAATAAAGCTATGAAAAAGCTTAAAGAGAGCCTCAAAGAACAAATACTTTAAGGTTTCATTGAATAGCTAATAAATCTTGCTCTTACTTGTTTTTGAGCTTTATTATTAGTGGTTTTACTTATTAAATAGGAGAAAAAAATGAACATTCGTCCACTACACGATCGTGTGATTGTCCGTAGAGTTGAAGAAGAAAAAACAACCGCAAGTGGTTTAATTATTCCTGATTCAGCAACTGAAAAGCCTTCAAGGGGTGAAATTATTGCCGCTGGCAAGGGTCGTCCTGGAGATAACGGTAAAGTTGTTGCTCTGGATGTTAAAGTTGGTGACCAGGTATTGTTTGGACAATATGCAGGTACTGAAATTAAAGTTGACGGCGAGGCGCTATTAGTTATGCGCGAAGATGACGTTGTTGCAGTTATTGAGTAAAGGAGATTAGTATGTCAGGAAAAGAAGTAGTATTTGGCTCAGAAGCCAGAAATTTAATGCTAGACGGTGTAAACACTCTAGCAAACGCAGTAAAGGTTACATTAGGACCGAAAGGTAGGAACGTTATTCTAGATAAATCATTCGGAGCTCCTAATATTACCAAGGACGGTGTATCTGTTGCTCAAGAAATCACCCTAGAAGGTAGGTTCGAAAATATGGGTGCACAGATGGTCAAAGAGGTTGCATCAAAAACAAACGATATTGCGGGTGATGGTACAACAACCGCAACAGTACTTGCACAGTCATTAGTAGTCGAAGGTGTAAAGTCAGTTGCTGCTGGCATGAACCCTATGGACCTCAAGAGAGGAATCGATAAGGCCACTGAAGCGGTAGTTAAAGAGTTGCAAAATTTATCTCAACCATGTAAAGATTACAAAGCTATCGCACAGGTTGGTACGATTTCTGCTAACTCTGACTCAAGTGTTGGAGATATTATTGCTGAGGCAATGGAAAAAGTAGGACAAACTGGAGTTATAACTGTCGAGGAAGGTTCTACATTAGAAAATGAGCTTGATATTGTAGAGGGTATGCAGTTCGACCGTGGATACCTATCACCATACTTTATCAACAATCAGGACTCTATGACTGCAGATCTTGAGTCACCTTATGTGCTCTTACATGATTCAAAAATATCCAACATTCGTGACCTCTTGCCGGCCCTAGAAGCTGTACAAAAATCAGGCAAGCCTTTGTTAATCGTTGCTGAAGATATTGAAGGCGAAGCACTTGCAACTCTTGTTGTAAACAATATGAGAGGTATCGTTAAGGTTGCTGCGGTTAAGGCTCCAGGTTTTGGAGATCGTCGTAAAGCAATCCTAGAGGATATAGCTGTCTTAACTGGTGGTGTTGTGATTTCTGAGGAAGTAGGATTGTCTCTTGAAGGTGTAACTGAAGACCAGCTAGGCTCTGCTAAACGAATCGAGGTTGGCAAAGAGAACACTGTCATTGTTGATGGTGCTGGTGTTAAAGCAAACATAGAAGGTCGTATCTCACAAATAAATGCACAAGTCGAAACTACAAGTTCAGATTACGATAAGGAAAAGTTACTTGAGCGTTTAGCTAAGCTTGCTGGTGGCGTTGCTGTAATCAAAGTTGGTGCAGCTACTGAGGTTGAAATGAAAGAGAAAAAAGACCGCGTAGATGATGCACTTCATGCCACAAGGGCTGCTGTTGAAGAAGGTGTTGTACCTGGCGGTGGTGTTGCTTTAGTTAGAGCAATATCATCTCTAGACAAATTAAAAGGTGACAACCATGACCAAGATATTGGTATTACTTTGACTAGACGCGCTCTAGAATCTCCATTAAGACAAATAGCAGCTAATGGTGGCAGCGAAGCGTCTGTTGTTCTAAATAATGTTGCCAATGGCAAGAAGAATTATGGCTTCAACGCTGCAACAGAGGAATACGGAGATATGCTTAAAATGGGAATCCTTGATCCTACTAAAGTGGTTCGTGCAGCACTACAACACGCTGCAAGTATATCTGGACTAATGATTACCACTGAAGCTATGATTACTGATATACCTCAGGAAACACCTTCTGCCCCTGATATGGGTGGTATGGGCGGTGGTATGCCAGGAATGATGTAAGTTCTGTATAACATCAAAACCAAAAAAAGCCCCATATATTGGGGCTTTTTTGTTGGGTATTAGCACCTAACTATGATAAAATTTTTACAAGCCATTTAATTGACTTGCTCAACTCAACTCTGAACCTTTATGAATAATTATGATGCCTCTTCAATTGAGGTTTTAACAGGACTTGAACCGGTTCGTAAACGTCCCGGAATGTATACAGATACAGAAAAGCCAAACCACCTAGCTCAAGAAGTTATTGATAACAGTGTTGACGAAGCGATAGCAGGTTTTGCTAGCAAAATTAGCGTAACACTTTTCCAGGATGGCTCACTTTCAGTTGAAGATGATGGTCGTGGGATGCCCGTAGATACACACCACAAAGAAGGCAAACCTGCGGTCGAAGTTATAATGACAAAGCTTCATGCTGGAGGTAAATTCTCTAACGAGTCATATCAATTTTCAGGTGGACTTCATGGGGTAGGCATTTCGGTTGTTAATGCTCTATCAACTTTCGTTGAGGTTTGGATAAAGAGGGATGGGGGTGAACATTATATTTCATTCTCTAAGGGCTCTCTTAAGGATGAGCTAGAGCTAATCGGTGAAGTAGGAAAAAGGAACACCGGAACTACTGTAAAGTTTAGTCCTGATGGAAAGTTTTTTGATTCTGCAAAATTTTCAGTAACAGAGCTACGTCACAACCTTAGATCTAAAGCTATACTGTGCCCTGGTTTAGAAGTTTATTTTGAAAATCAAGTTGATCAGACCAATGATAAATGGGTTTATAAAGAGGGCTTGAAGGACTATTTATCGATGTCTCTTGATGGACTTGACAGTATCCCGTCATCACCATTCGTGATTAACTATAAGTCAAAAGATCAGCAATTAAATTGTTCCCTATCGTGGACAGAGTTCAATACCAATGTTGTATCTGAAAGCTACGTTAATTTGATTCCGACTACCGGGGGTGGCACCCACGTTAATGGGTTAAGGTCTGGCCTGACTGACGCACTTAAAGAGTTTTGTGAGTTCAGAAACCTGATACCTAAGAATATTAAACTAACTCCAGACGATGTTTGGCAGAGGATTGCTTATGTATTGTCAATCAAAATCCTAGACCCTCAATTTTCTGGACAAACAAAAGAGAGGCTCTCATCGAGAGAGTGTGCTGGATTTGTTTCTAGTATTGTCAAGGATGCATTCAGTTTATGGCTGAACCAGCACACAGCCATAGCAGAGAAGATTGCTGAATTAGCAATCATGAATGCACAGTCTAGGCAAAAAACCAATAAAAAAGTTGTTAGGAAAAAAATAATTACTGGGCCTGCCCTTCCAGGAAAATTGTCTGACTGTACAAGTACCGACCTTAACCAGACAGAAGTGTTTTTGGTAGAGGGTGACTCAGCTGGTGGTTCTGCTAAACAGGCAAGGGATAAAGAGTTTCAAGCGATCTTACCTTTGCGTGGAAAGATTCTCAATACATGGGAGGTGGACTCGTCCATGGTGCTGGAAAGTAATGAAATTCACGACATAAGTATTGCAATTGGTCTCGAACCTAATAATGACGACTTGTCAGGATTGAGGTATGGAAAGATATGTATACTCGCTGATGCTGACTCTGATGGAGCACACATAGCGACACTAATATGTGCATTATTTGTTAAGCATTTCCCTAGACTAGTCAAGGCCGGACATGTTTACGTTGCTATGCCTCCTTTGTATAGGATTGATGCAGGTAAGCAGGTTAACTATGCACTAGATGATTCAGAGAGGGATGCAATAATTCATAAAATAGAGAATGAAAATAAGCGTGTAAAGGTGCAGGTACAGCGTTTCAAAGGGCTAGGTGAGATGAACCCGTCACAGCTAAGGGAAACAACAATGCACCCAGATACAAGAAGATTAGTTCAGTTGACTCTTGATAATCCACTACAGGTCGCACAGATGATGGACATGCTGTTATCTAAAAAGCGAGCACAAGACAGAAAGGCTTGGCTGGAGAGTAAAGGTAACCTAGCAAATATATAATAATTACTATATAAATCTCAGTATATATATTTTTCAATTTCGCTTGCATATTACGATTTTGAATATAAAATGGTAGTTTTTTATAATCTATTGAGGAAATAACAAATGAGTATCGAACAAAGAGTAAAGGATGTTGTAGCTGAGCAGTTGGATGTAAGCGGTGATATTGACAATAACGCTTCTTTTATTGACGATTTAGGTGCAGATTCTTTAGACACTGTCGAATTAGTAATGTCCCTTGAAGAGGAATTTGACTGTGAAATTTCTGACGACCATGCAGAAAACATCACCACCGTACAAGAGGCAATAGACTACGTTACTAATAATTTGTAGTTTCCATTTAGTATACAAACACATAGGCGCTTCTTTTTAGAGATTAGGCGCCTTTTTTTTACCTTTATTAATAACACTTTATGGGCAAAAGAAGAGTCGTAATTACAGGTATGGGGACTGTATCCCCAGTAGGTCTAAATGTTAATGAGTCATGGGACAACATACTCAATGGCAGGTCCGGGATAGCTACACTAACTAATATAGAGACTGAAGGGCAAAGCGTTAAGTTTGGAGGCTCTGTCAAAGATTTTGACGTTACTGAGTATTTAAAGCCAAAAGATGCAAAAAAAATGGACGTATTCATCCACTACGGAATGGTTGCTGGCATTCAAGCTGTAGAGGATAGCGGAATAGTTGTCACTGAAGAGAATGCTGAGAGAATAGGTGTTGCTATAGGTGCTGGGATTGGTGGATTAAGTAATATAGAAAGTACTGCAGACCTTTTTCGCGAGAAAGGTGCTAAGCGCATCTCCCCATTCTTTGTGCCCTCCTCCATCATAAACATGATATCTGGCAACCTATCCATAAAATATGGCTTCAAGGGGCCAAATTTTGCTATTGTTACTGCCTGCACTACCGGAACTCATAATATAGGTGACGCGTCAAGATTAATTGAGTATGGTGATGCTGATGTAATGATCGCAGGCGGGTCTGAAATGTCGACTACAAATTGTGGATTGGGAGGCTTTGCCGCTGCTAGAGCCCTATCCACTCGTAACGACGACCCAGCCACGGCCTCAAGGCCATGGGACAAAGACAGAGACGGGTTTGTTCTTGGTGATGGAGCTGGTGTGTTAGTTCTTGAAGAGTATGAACACGCTAAGGCTAGGGGTGCTAATATTTATGCAGAGGTATCGGGATATGGTATGAGTGGGGACGCGTACCATATGACACTCCCCTCAAAGGGCGGTGAGGGTGCAGCTAGATGCATGAATAACGCAATGAAGAATGCTAATGTGAATTCAAACCAGATTGATTATATAAATGCACACGGAACTTCTACACCTGCAGGTGACCAAGCGGAGACAGATGCCGCTAAGCTGGCTCTTGGTAATCATGCATATGACATCATAATGAGTTCAACTAAATCGATGACCGGACATCTGTTGGGTGCAGCGGGAGGGATAGAGGCTATATACACTGCGCTTGCAATAAAGGACCAGGTGGCACCCCCCACTATAAACATTACCAATCAAGACCCTCTATGTGATCTTGACTATGCCGCGAATGAGGCCAGAGAAATCAAAATTAATCATGCCATATCAAATTCGTTTGGTTTCGGTGGAACCAACGGCACTATAGTTCTATCTAGGGTGTAGAATTATTGTTTAGTTATCAGTAATAATACCGGCACCCTCTGTTTGGCCGTTACTACTCATCAGGTCTCTAGAGAAGTCATAGATTTTAATTGCGCCATTCTTTACGCTACTTAATGCTGCCTCTTTGTTGACAACCAGTGACCAACTCTGTTCATCAGATTCGAACTGAATTGCACCACCCAATAGAGCTAATACCGCAATAACTCCTAATACTAATTTAATCATTTACAACAATAATAATTTGGAATAAATGGCATTTTACCCATTTATTCTTAGCTCACAATTCCATTTGACTTAAGAAGTGATTCGACGCTAGGTTTGTTGCCCCTAAATTTTACATACTGGTCCATAAAGTCTAAGCTACCTCCAGTCTGAAGTATGTTCACTAAAAATGAATTTGATGAAACTGATCCAATACCTCCACTTGACTGTACATGGTAATATGCATCGGCTGCTAATACCTCGGCCCATTTATAACTGAAATATCCTGCGGCATAACCTCCACCAAACACATGACTAAAAGTGTTCAAAAAGCGGTTTTCATCAACCATAGGCAATAAGGAGGTTTCAGACTGAACACTATAAAGAGTGTCGTAAGTGTCATCATCCAGCATGTGGGTCTTAATATCCCATAACGAAAACTCGCATTGGCGGAGCATCTGCATTGCAGACTGGAAGTTCTTTGAACTAATCAATTTATCGTATAGATCGTTTGGCAGTTTATTGCCTGTTTCCCAGTGCGAAGACATAAGATCAACCACGCCACTCTCATAACAATAAAACTCCATATACTGGCTTGGTAACTCGACACCATCCCAAGGGACTCCATTTATACCTGCCGCACTGGGGTATGTTACTTTAGTCAACAAATGGTGCAGGGCATGCCCAAATTCATGAAATATTGTTACAATTTCATCGAACTCAAAAAGTGCTGGCTTATCTTCGTTTGGTGAATTTAAATTGCAAA
>Ga0206686_1000573_pt1 | contig 10490 bp, 8 predicted proteins | sample M250012015metaG_FD_155447 | JGI IMG/M metagenome (GOLD analysis project Ga0206686, IMG submission 155447) | Ammonia-oxidizing marine archaeal communities from Monterey Bay, California, United States - M2 500m 12015 | ecosystem: Environmental > Aquatic > Marine > Intertidal zone | place: USA... | reverse complement strand
CTTCAGGTTCTACTGTAGCCTTTACTTCAGGTTCTACTGTAGCCTTTACTTCAGGTTCTACTGTAGCCTTTACTTCAGGTTCTACTGTAGCCTTTACTTCAGGTTCTACTGTAGCCTTTACTTCAGGTTCTACTGTAGCCTTTACTTCAGGCTCTTTGACTTTTTTAGTAGTTGCTTTCTTAGCAGTCTTTTTTGTTTTTTTCTCTGCTTCTTCAGGATCAATAACACCTGCTTCACCTAAAGCAAAGATCACTTCCTCTTCAGGATGGTGAGGACTATCCACCATTCTAGCAATTCGTTTCTTACCAGATTTCTTAAAGTATATTCGGTACGTACTTGTGTGTGCAACTACATTTCCGCCAATAGGTCTAGTTGGATCTCCAAAAAAGACATCAGGGGAAGCCATGACTTGATTGGTTGCAATGGCAGCACAATCATAAGTTTCTGCAATTCGAACCAACAAATGAACAAAGTGATTTAGTTTTTGTTGTCTAACAGATAATGTACCTCTTCCAAGATATTCAGCACGGAACAATCCAACTGCTGAATCTGCAACAATTAACTTAACATTATGTTCTTCAATGATAGCACCAGCTTCTTCAAGAATTAATGTTTGATGTGCACTATTATATGCACGAGCTACAATGATGTTATCTAGAACTTTTTCTGGATTCATGTCATGAGCTTGAGCAATTTGAACAATTCTTTCAGGTCTAAAAGTACCTTCAGTATCAATATACAAAACACCGCCTTCAAGTCCACCTTCTTCTTTACTTTTTTGAACCATTACAGACATTGTATGAGCAAATTGTGTTTTACCACAACCAAATTCTCCATAGACTTCAGTTAATGCCCTAGTTTCAATACCACCATCAAATAATGTGTCAAGACAATTAGTACCAGTTGTAATTTTACCAATACTTTGTCGAGTTTTATAAAGTTCACTTGCACTAATGAAATCTTTAGCAATTAATCCACCTTCAACCAAATGTTTTCGGGCTTTATTGACAATTTTTTCAGCTGTATCCTTTTCCATTCCAGTTATTTCTGAAATATCAACAGGACCTCTAACGATGAGGTCCATGACGTTGTGGATACCTGCATCAGATAATTTTCTTGTAGTTACAGGACCTACGCCCTCCAAACTATCTAATCTTAAATCTTCAACCATACCGTATTGTACGGTACCAGTACTTTATAAGAGTATGGTTTTACAAATAGATCGATAAATTATGAAAATTATAATAAATTACTAACGTCGTTTTCTTCTTTGACCAGGTTTGTTTTGTCCTGGATATCTACCTAAAGCAAATCGCTTTTTGAAGTTACTCTTATTTGCAACGCTTGAACTTGTGCCTACAATCTTTCTTCCTTCTACCTTAGGAGTTTGTCCTCGCACTTTACCTGCTTTAGTAAGTGAACCGTGTGTTGCCATAATTTAAGACAAGAATTAGTGAATTTATGTATTTGGATGATCTACCAATACTTTGCTTTTATGGTTTCAATAACTTTTTCGTGTTCAGGACTCTTTCTACGAGCATATTTCTCCATAGCACCAAGAGGAACACCACCAAGACCTCTTGCAATTGCATTAAAGAAATATCTCTGAGGTCCTTTTGCACCAGTTTTAGTCATGAATTTTTGAATTGCATATTTGAAATTATGTTGCCAGGTTTTGTAAAGAACACCTAGTTGTGCAGGAGTCATCTCATTTCCAATGTTAAAGAAATTAGATGTTTCTAGTAAACCAATTGGGACAAAAGTTAGAGCAGTTGCAGTAAACATAGAATCAGGTTGTTCATGTTCTAATTCACTAAGTAATCTAATAGTATCCCATGAATCCTCAGGAGTTTCATCATTGTCAAGACCCATGATTAACGTAAATGCAGGAATCCAATAATTTTCATTCATTGCCTTTACACCTTCTTTTACAACCCAGTGCCATTCAGATGGATCATATGGAGCAAGTTTTCTATCAGCGTATTTACCAATTAATCTAAGACTTCCAGTTTCAAATCCAGCCTGTACACCAATCATGTTATCAGGACCAGCTTTCATAATTCTAGATAAGTTAGGAAGAAGTTTTTCATCAGCAATTGCACCAGCTAATGTTCCGTGAGTCGGATTTGTATGTTCAACTCCAGTAGACATAATTGCAGTAAACAATTCTTCTAATGCTTCTCGATTTGGTTCCATTCCTTTTGCAGTTCTAGGATCCATACCATAAACAAAAATATCATCACTGTGAATCCAAGCAGATTTTGAACCACCTTTCTTAATGTTAACTTCAATTTCTCTTTTGACTTTTTCTGGAGAATAGTATCTTAATGATCTTAATGTAACATCACAGAATTTACATCCTCTCCCACATCCTCGCATCACTTCAACCATTCCATGCATACTAGGTTCCACAATATCAGGAATTTCATCTAAATCAGGTCGGTCCCAGAAATTCACAAATCTTCCATGAATTTTTTTACCTTCTCTTTCAAATTCTTTTATGTTAACTTTAAAATCACTTCTTTTTCTGAAAGGATCCATATTTTCAAAATCACCATTAATTAAATAATTAAAGAATCTTCCAGCGTGTCCATCGATTTCAGGTGCAATACCACCTAACTCTCCTTCTAAAATTGCATAAATTCCAAACTCCTCAATTTTTGCAGGATCGTAATTATATTGCCAAGTACCAGATGCACCAGAAATTACTTTAGCTTTACTTCCAGTTCTGGCTTTAGCAGCCTTAATTCTATAATGTAAATCTGCATTGTAAAATTCATCATAAGATGTCTGTTTTCGCCCATAAGTAAATGTCATAGTAACTGGACCCATTCCAAGTGGATCCATTTCATAAGTTCCAATAACTTCAGTTTCAGGACCAATGAATTTTTCAATATGATTTGGATGAGCAACAACTACATCTTTTCGTGCAAAGCCATCACGCAACAAACCAGCTTCCAATTTTCTTAATCCATATGGAGCATATTTTGCTGCACCATTGATATCAGGTGACCAATTACAGATAAAATCAAACAGGATTTTTGGAGTAACTTGTTTTCCAAGAATCTTATACCAAAAGCTCTTTGGATCTCTATTAGGATCTAATGCGGGTGCACAGCCAAAAAATGTTGCTAAAGATAATCCCCTATAAGGAGACATTAAAGTTCTATCAGCTGTTAAAACAATTTTTGGAGTTCCCATTCCCTTCACGCAGTTGATTTTCTGATTGATTTTAAACCTTACTAGTTAAACTCAATAGTCTTCCAAAACTCCAGCCTTATTTCTATGAGAATATCCAAATTCGGGGTTTTTAGATAGATGATTCCCATCAAAGATGGTTCCATCCTTACAAGCAAGATCCTCACCAACACAACAACTACCACAAATTCCAACACCACATTTCATCATACGTTCAAGACTTGCTTGAACAAAAATTCCTCTAGAATGTGCAGATTGAACAGTTTTGTACATCATTTTTTCAGGTCCACAAGTGTACACAGCATCAAAATGAGATTCATTAACTAATTTTTCAACGATATCAGTAACGAACCCTTTTTCACCATAACTTCCATCATCTGTAGAAATAATCACATTATGAGAATTATTTTTTAAAAGTTCATTTGCTAAATCTTCAAAGAAAACTTCATTTTTTGACTTTGCTCCAATTAAAACAGTGACATTATCAGTAGGTTTTACAAAAGTTAGTAATCGCATCATTGGAACAAGTCCAGTACCTCCACCAACTAACAAAAGTTTTCCTTCTTTAATATCAAAAGCATTTCCATAAGGACCACGAATTCCAATTTTTCCTCCAGCCACAATATTGAATAAACCAGTAGAAGCAAGGCCATGTTTTCGTACAGTAAATGCAGCTTTTCCAGATTCTTTAGAAATCATTACACTCATAGGTAATTCATTAATTCCAGGAATCCAAACCATTGCAAATTGTCCGGGTAAAACATTTGACATAATATCATCTGAAAACACCAAAGTTCTAACAGTAGGTGTTTCATCAATTACTTTTTCAATTGTAATAATTTTAGTATGATTAAGATTTCTTTGCAAGTCCCACCATCTCATCTATTGTAGAATAATTTTTTTGTTTCATGTATTGCAGTATACCATTGTTAATATCATCAAAAACATTTATCCAATTATCACCAATTGCACTACCAAGTTGAATTGCAGAAGCACCAGCTAAGAAAAACTCAATTGCATCTTCCCATGTAGAAATTCCACCACAACCAATAATTGGAATATTATACTTTGAGGATATTTCATAAACACATCTTAATGCAATTGGTTTAATCGGAGTACCAGATAATCCACCAAATTTATTACTAAGAATTGGTCGTTGGGTTTCAACATCTATTGCCATTGCTCTAACAGTATTAATTGCAGTAATAGCATTAATTCCAGAATCAATTGCAGTTTTAACAGTATTTAGATAATTAGTAGTTCCCAAACCGACTTTTGCAATTACAGGAACATTAGTGGAATTCTTTACAGTAGTTACAATTTTCTTAACTAATTCAGGATCATCTCCAACTTCTAAACCAACTTTTGCAACATGAGGACAAGATAAATTTAATTCAAATGCAGTTACTTTACAATTTGTAAATTCTTTTATCATCTTTTCAAAATCTTCAGGAACTGAACCAACCAAACTTACCATAATTGGAACATCTTGATTTGATTCAATCATTTTAGCAAAATTTGTTGCACCAGGATTTGAAAGGCCAACTGCGTTAATCCAACCTCCACCATTAACACTAAAAATAGTAGGATTTGGATAACCTTCCCAGGGTTCATTACTGAGAGATTTAGTGACTACGGCTCCAGCGCCTGAACGATAAAGTCGATTAAATACATCCAAAGAAATGCCTAAAATTCCAGATGCAAGCATAGCAGGTTTATCCAATCGGATTTTACCTATTGAAGTTGTAAGACTGGGCTCCATCTGGATAAATGAACGTACTTTCGAATATATTAGTTGATTTAAGGTTCTAGTACCTTTTTTAAAGGTGATTTAAGTTGAACTAGTCATGTATTCCGTAATTTTAACTGAACTAGGAATTTCAGTATTTAATGATGAACAGGTAGATAAAGCATTTCCATTTTCAAATGCTGTTAAAGAATATCTTGCTGTTAAAAATAAAGAATCAAAATTAAATGAATTAATAAATTATTTAGCTAAAATTCAAAGAGGTGTTTCAGTAAGTGATGAATCATTACTTGCTATTTTAAAAAAATTTTCAATTGATTGTCACATTATGGATGCAGAAGAATTAGAAAAAATCCAAACAACAAAACCGCAAATAATGGTAGATTCAGGATTTGCATCAAATCTTCAAGACACATTAGGAAAATTAAGAGAATTTGCTTTAGGATTTTCATCTTCAAAGGTTACAGAAATATCACAAAGTCCAGATCTTCACATCATCCAAGCAATTAACTCATTAGATGAAATTGACAAAATAGCAAATGGCCTAAGTTCAAGACTCAGAGAGTGGTATGGATTACATTTTCCAGAATTAGATAACATGATAGACAGTATTAATGGATATGCACAAATCGTAATGGCAGGAAAACGTGAATCATTATCAAAACAAGTTTTTGAAGAGGCAGGTTTTCCAGAATCTAAAGTGAATATGTTATCATTAATTTTAACAAAAAGTAGAGGAGGAGAGATTTCAGATATTAATTTAGCAATAGTTCAATCAATTGCAAAACAAATTTTAGATTTTCATGAGTTACGTAAAAAACTTGAAGAACATGTTGAATCAGAAATGCTTGAAATTGCACCAAATACTTCAGCTATACTTGGTAGTGCTGTTGGTGCTAGAATTTTAGGAAGAGCTGGAAGTCTCAAAAAAATGGCATCAATGCCGGCTAGTACAATACAAGTATTAGGTGCTGAAAAAGCATTGTTCAGGGCATTAAAGACAGGAGCCCAACCACCAAAACACGGATTATTATTCCAACATGCAATGGTGCATGCAGCTCCTAGATGGCAAAGAGGAAAAATTGCACGAGCAGTTGCTGCAAAAGCAGTCATTGCTGCAAGAGTAGATGTTTACGGCGAAGGATTGAATCAAACTTTATTGGATAAACTCAACATCAGAGTTGATGAAATAGGTAAAAAATATGAAAATCCAACTGAAAAAGACATCAGAAAGCCTCAACAATTTAGACAGGATGATGGAAACTTTGGTGGTAGAAGAGAAGGTGGTAGAAGAGAAGGTGGTAGAAGAGAAGGTGGTAGAAGAGAAGGTGGTAGAAGAGAAGGTGGTAGAAGAGAAGGTGGTAGAAGAGAAGGTGGTAGAAGAGAAGGTGGTAGAAGAGAAGGTGGAGATAGAAATGAAAGATCAAACTATGGTGAAAGAAGAAGAGAAGGTGGAGATAGAAATGAAAGATCAAACTATGGTGAAAGAAGAAGAGAAGGTGGAGATAGAAATGAAAGATCAAACTATGGTGAAAGAAGAAGAGAAGGTGGAGATAGAAATGAAAGATCAAACTATGGTGAAAGAAGAAGAGAAGGTGGAGATAGAAATGAAAGATCAAACTATGGTGAAAGAAGAAGAGAAGGTGGAGATAGAAATGAAAGATCAAACTATGGTGAAAGAAGAAGAGAAGGTGGAGATAGAAATGAAAGATCAAACTATGGTGAAAGAAGAAGAGAAGGTGGAGATAGAAATGAAAGATCAAACTATGGTGAAAGAAGAAGAGAAGGTGGAGATAGAAATGAAAGATCAAACTATGGTGAAAGAAGAAGAGAAGGTTCAGATTCAAATAAAAAGAGAAAGAAGTTTGGAAGAAGATAATCAATCATTTTTTTGGATTAAATCAGAAGGAGAACAAAAGATTTCTACTGAAAATTTAGTTCCAGGAAATCAAGTATACAAAGAAAAATTAATTATTAAAAAAGGAATAGAATACAGGTTATGGGATCCCTTTAGAAGTAAATTAGCTGCATCAATAATGAATGGATTAGAAAATTTTCCGTTTAAAAATAAGACTAAAGTTTTGTACTTAGGAGCATCAACTGGAACAACAGTTAGTCATGTTTCAGACATTGTAGGTCCAAGTGGATTAGTTTTTGCTGTAGAACATGCCAGTAGAGTAGCAAGAGATTTCTTAGATAGAGTAGCTACACATAGATCAAATATTATGCCAATCTTACAAGATGCAAGAAAACCTAAAGAATATTTTTCAGTATTTGGAAAAGTAGATGTCGTCTATGTAGATATAGCACAACCAGATCAAACAAAAATTGCAATAGATAATTGCGATATGTTTCTAAAAAAAGATGGATTTTTCTTTTTAGTAATTAAAACTAGAAGTATAGATGTTACAAAAGCACCAAAAAGAATTATTGAAGAAGAAATAGAAAAATTAAGAGAAAAATTTGAAATTTTAGAATCAATAGATTTGCATCCATATGATAAAGATCATGCAATGGTAATTGCAAAATATAAAAACTAATCTTTGCCCATTATTTTTTGAACAGGTTTCCAACTTTTACGTACAAAAACAGGCATAATATGATTTTTTTTATAATATTTTGTTACAAATTTAACAGTAGTAGGATCAGAAGGATAACCACTTCCAAGATTATGAATTTTTCTTAATTGTTGAATAGATTTATCTCTAGTTACTTTAGCAAGAATGGATGCAGCAGAGACAACTACAAATCTACTATCAGCATGATGATATGATTTAATTTTATGACCATCTGAAAGTTGAGAAATTTCTTTACCAAATCTAAGAGGTTTAACATCACATGAATCAACATATGAAGTATCAGCATCTAATTTTGAAACAACTTTTGCCATATACTTTGCCTCTAAATGATTTAGAAGGTGTTTCTTAACACTAGCATCAATAGAACGTGGAGGGATTTTTACAACATAATAATCATCAACAATTTCAATTATTTTTTTATAGAGAATTTCACGAGATTTTGGAGAGAGTTTTTTTGAATCTTTTACACCAAGTAAAGTTAATTTTCTTAATTTCTTTTTTTCTAAAGAAATTCCAGCTATAACTAGAGGCCCCAACATAGAACCACGTCCAGCATCATCAATGCCACAAATTTGCACAAATTTTGTCATAAAATACAAGTATTAAACCGTTATACGTTATAAAAAATTAGAATAAAAATTGGAAATACCAAATGAATTATTTCAAGAGATTACAGAAGGTAATACGAAATTATTAGTTCCAAAAAAATCATTGACAGAAAAAGCTCCACCAATAAAACCAGCATTTTTTAATCCCAAAGCAAAAACAAATAGAGATTTTTCAATAATTGCATATGCAGCATTTTTAAAAAAATTTGAAGGGCCAAAAATTTTCTTAGAAGGATTAACAGGAGTAGGGGCAAGAGGATTAAGAGTGGCAAATGAATTAGAAATAGAAAAAATAATAATTAATGATCTAAATCCAACTGCCCTACAAATGGCAAAATACTCATCCAATCTGAATAATTTAAAAAATATTGAATTCTCTGAAAAAGAAGTATGTGTGTTTCTAAGTGAACATTCAAGGAAAGGGGACAGAGGTTCACTAGTAGATATTGATCCATTTGGTTCACCTGCAGCATTTTTTGACTGTGGGATTAGAGCAACCATGCATGGTGGAATTTTATCAACGGCAGCAACAGATCTTCAAGTTCTAAATGGTCTATTTCAAGGAGCATGTAAGAGAAAATATGGTGGAACACCAATAAGAGTCCAATATGGAAATGAGATTGCCATTAGATTGATTTTAGGATGTCTTAGAGTAGTGGCTGCCAGATTAGGAGTTGAAATAATTCCAATGTTTGTTGAAAGTGAAATGCATTACTATAGAACATATGTAAAAATTCTAAATCATATAGATCAAAAAGAAAATATTGGGTACATAATACATTGTAAAAATTGTGGACATAGAAAAATATCAAAAGAACAAGAACATGAATGCGAATTATGTAAATTAAAAACCAGTATTGCAGGACCATTATGGATCGGAAAAATTTTTGATAAAGAATATGTAGAAAATATGATTAATGAAATGCCAAATTTAGAAATAAGTAAATCATGTGAAAAAACACTTTACAAATGCCTCGATGAATCAGAAATGCCGGGAATATATTTTACATTAGATGAAATTGGAAAAAGAATAAAAGCATCACCTCCAAAATTGGAAAAAATAATATCAAATTTAAAAGAAAATGGATTTGTGTCTAGTGTAACATCATTTAATCCAACAGGGTTTAGGACAAATGCAAACATAAATCAAATAATTAAAATCTTTGAGACTAGCCAGTAAAACCCATACAAACACAGTATAGTTCACTACTTTGTTTTCTACTAGCATCAGGTTTTGTAAGATTGATTCTAGCAAATTTTTTCTTGATATAATCCCTAAATTCTAAAGTATATTCACCATCAAATACTTTGAAGACAGCATTTCCTCTATGAGCTAAGACTTTGTCCATAAGTTTAGTACAATCATAATTAAGAGAAATTTGTCTTGCATGATCTACAGACCAATTTCCAGTAACCTGAGGAGAAAGATCACAAATTACAGCACCAACTTTACGTCCAAAATAAGATAAAACATCATCAACTAAATGTTCATTCTCAATATTTTCTTTAACTATATGAGCACCAGGTATTTCTTCAACATAAGATAAATCAACACCCATCACCTTACCTTGATTGCCAACGAGTTTAACAGCAACTTGAGTCCAACCACCAGGCGCACATCCAAGATCTAATACATAAAATCCAGGACCAATTAAACGATAAGATTGATTCAGTTCTTTTAATTTGAATGCAGATCTAGCTCGAAAACCTTGTTCATGAGCTAATCGTCTATAATGATCTTTACGTGCATCTGCTAATTTCATTTGGCCTTCAAAGGTTTTTTGAGTTCAGCAATTACCCAATCTTCAATTAGTTGACAGGTTTTAGGACTTATTTCGCCATCCAAAGAACATTTTTGTTCCACAGTACAAACCAAGCAAGGAGCACGTTCAATAGATTGTGTACTGATTGGGGTTTTCTTTAAAATTAATTTGTATGTCCAACGATCATTTTCAAGAAGTTTTACTCTATTGATAGTACCCATTCTTTCAAGTTTTAACGATAATCTAGAACCATCACGACTTGTAAGTTTAAGTTTTTTCCACAATTCACTTTGTAACATACCATCAGATTCACGTTCAGCTAAGATGTCACATATTTTATTTGTAAGTCGTTCCATGTCAACTTTTTCAATTTGAAAGTTTTCAATTTCTGCTTCAGTAAGTTGTTCTTCTAATTCATCTTCAATTGTTCTTTCAGCAATTCTTTTTTGTTCTTCTAATTCTTTTTTAGTTAGTTTTTTTGGTTTTGCTTCGGCTTTTTTTGCTACCTTTTTAGCTGGTTTTGCTTCGGCTTTTTTTGCTACCTTTTTAGCTGGTTTTGCTTCGGCTTTTTTTGCTACCTTTTTAGCTGGTTTTG
>Ga0206686_1000570_pt1 | contig 10502 bp, 15 predicted proteins | sample M250012015metaG_FD_155447 | JGI IMG/M metagenome (GOLD analysis project Ga0206686, IMG submission 155447) | Ammonia-oxidizing marine archaeal communities from Monterey Bay, California, United States - M2 500m 12015 | ecosystem: Environmental > Aquatic > Marine > Intertidal zone | place: USA... | reverse complement strand
TTTATTTAACAAGAATTTTATCTCCTGATCTAATCTTTTTTGCTTGAAATATGTTCAATACCTTATCAATAACATTTCAATGATTTATAAGACGATTATTGATTTTTGCACTTTATGGCAAAAGTCTATGATGTACCGGCAGATCTACTTATTGAAAGATTAGCAGATATTCTAAAGAATGAAGATATCCCTGCTCCTTCTTGGACCCCATTTGTCAAAACTGGAGCACATGCAGATAAACCTCCTCAAGACAGTGAATGGTGGCATACAAGATGTGCATCAATAATGAGAAAAATTTACTTTAATGGTCCAATTGGTGTTAATGAACTAAAGAAAGACTATGGTGGTGGTAAACCTTCTGGATATGGTGCTGCTCATCATAAAGATGCTAGTGGTGCAATTATTCGCAATGCAATTCAAGCATTAGAAAAACTTGGATATATAGAAAAAGTTGAAAAGAAGGGTAGACTTGTTTCTAAAAATGGAATGCAAAAATTAGACAGACTTGCCACAGAAATCCTTAATGAATTAATTTTAGAAAAACCTGAATTGAAAATTTACCGTTAGATAAAAATGAGTTTTCCTGAACCCAATGATCTACCACAAGATAATTCTGTAAATCATGAACAAGCCGTACAAAAAGAACAAATTCTCAAACAAATTCTGACACCTGAAGCAAGAATGAGATTAAATAATATCAAGATGGTAAAACCTGAATTGTCCGATCTTGTGGAACAATATCTAATTGGAATGGCAACACAAGGAAAAATGCATGGACAAATAAATGATGATCAATTAAAACAAATTCTTTTATCTACGCAACAACCAAAGCGTGATTTTAAGATAAATCGTGTATAATACAGATAAAATATAATTATAGGAAAAATTTCTAGTAATTCATGAAAGCCGTTACATATAGTGAATACGCACCAGATGATAATTATGCTAAAATCCTCAAAGTCCAGGATATAGATGACCCAAAACCAAAAGCAGATGAAGTAGTTTTTGAAGTAAAATCTGCAGCCCTAAATTATAATGATATTTGGGGTATGAGAGGACAACCAGTACCTGTTCCATTACCCCATGTTTCAGGTTCTGATGCTGCCGGTGATGTTATCGCCGTTGGTGAGGATGTCAAAAATATTAAAATTGGAGATAGAGTAGTATCTCACTCCAATATGTCATGTAGAGTTTGTAAAGCCTGTACTGACGGTAGAGAATTTGATTGTACTAAGAGAACAATTTGGGGATTTCAAACCGGTCCAAACTGGGGAGCATTCCAAGAAGTAACTCATTTACCTGAAGTCAACATTGCAAAAATACCAGAAGGTGTTTCTTATGATGAAGCAGCAGCTGCATCAATGACCTTACTAACCTCATGGCACATGTTAGTTGGCAGAGCAAAAATTACACCAGGACAAACAGTTTTGATTATGGGTGGAGGTTCTGGAGTTGGTAGCTTTGGAATTCAAATCGCAAAATTATACAACTGTGATGTTATTGCAACAGCAAGCCCTGACAAACTAGACAAATGTTTAGAACTTGGAGCTGACTTTGCAGTAGATCATAGAAAAGATGATTGGCACAAAGAAGTTAGAAAAATTACTAAAGAGTTAGCAAAGAAAAAAGATGAAGCTCCTGGTATTGATGTATCATTTGATCATATTGGTGAAACACACTGGAATAAACAATTACAATTGTTAAAGTATGGTGCAACACTTGTTTCATGTGGTGCAACAACTGGTTACAATGCACAAACTGATCTTAGACATGTGTTCTTTAAAGGAACTAACATCTTAGGTTCTACACAAGGTACTAAAGCCGAACTTGAACAAGGTCTCTATTGGATGGGTCAAGGCAAAATTAAAGCTGCCATTGATTCAACATATACCTTTGAACAAGCAGCTGAAGCACATACAAAGATGTTAACTGGAAAAGGACTCTTTGGCAAAATCTTAATGAAGCCTGAAGGCGCTTAGTCATTTAATGACTCAGCTCTTCCGTAGCCTTATTTTTGTACCTGGGAATAATCCTAGATTTCTAGAAAAGGCCAAGAAGATTCAAGCTGATGTCATTTGTTTTGATTTAGAGGATTCTGTTCCAGATGATGAAAAAATTAGTGCTAGAAAATTAATTAAAACTGCACTTAAATCTCGTCCAGAATATTCTTCTTCTATTTTTGTACGAACTAATTCTCCATTGTCTGGAAAAATTCCAGCAGATCTAAAAGAAATTGTACAAAAAGGAATTGATGGCATAGTAATTCCTAAAGTAAATAATGTTGGAGAATTAAAAAAAATCCAAAAAATCCTTTTGGGATTAGAAAAATCTAAAAAACTAAAACCAATTCAAATTATTCCATCTATTGAATCAGCTGAGGGTGTTGTTAATTCTTACTTGATTGCATCTTTTGGAAAACGTGTTACTGCTATTGTTTTTGGAATTTTTGATTTACTAAATGATCTTGGTGTTGAATATACAAAAGACTCTCCAGGTGGAAAATATTCTAGATATAAAATTCCTGTTGATGCAGCAGCTGCAGGAATATCTGCTATTGATGGTATTTGGCAAGATCTAAATGATTTGAAAGGACTACAAAAGGATTGTACTTTTGGAAAAAGCTTAGGGTACGCTGGGAAAAGTGTAATACATCCAGATCAAATTTCTACAGTTCATAAATCATTTTATCCTAATAAAATTGAAATTTCATGGGCAAAAAAAGTTTGTAAGGTATACCTAGAATCAACAAAAAAAGGTAAAGGTGCTACAACAGTTGATGGAAAAATGATAGATGAAGTACATTACAAACAAGCAAAAGCACTACTTGATATTCTAAAATAATAAAATGATTGACCTTCTTGATCCTACAAATGTAATTACTCGAATGTTTAATGGTGAAAATTATGATCAATTATACAATTACTGTAAAGATTTACTCAAAAAGGATCCATCTAACATGCTTGCCCTACAAAATATTTCATTATCCCTCATTTATCTAAAAAATTATGAAGAAACACTTGTTTATTGTGATAAAGTTCTTGAAATAAAACCATCTGATACGTATGCATTAAAAAATAAAATTTTTGCTCTTGAAAGTTTGAAGCAATATGATAAAGTCTTAACATTATGTGAAAAACTTCTATCCCTTGATTCTAAAGATATTTGGGCTCTAAACAGTATGGGTATATCTCTTAATGAGTTAGATCGACATAAAGATGCAATTCAATATTATGACACTACACTTGTAATTGATCCAAATGATGTAACTGCATTAATGAATAAGGCAATTTCTCTTAGTCATCTTGGTAATTATCAAGATGCAATTGATTATTATGATTTAGCTCAACGAATTGATTCAAGCTTAAGAGAAATACCTCCAGCAAAATCAAAGTTATTTGAAAAATTAAATCTGCCTGATGATGCATTTTTAGCTGCACAAGGTGTACTCAATAAAGATATACAAAAAATCAAATCCAATGCTAAAGAAAATAAATGCTCTGTTTTCCATCAATTTTGTGATGATGAATTTCAAAATTCTAATTCAAAATAGTTCATTTTTGATAATTATCTAAATGATTTTATATAAAGACTCTATACTTTCTTTTGATGTTTACTGGTATTGTTGAAGGAGTTGGAACAGTAAACAAAATTTCAAAAATTACAAAAAATAGAAGTGCTATTGAAATGACTATTGATTTAGGAAAACAAGTAAAGGGATTAAAAATTGGACAAAGTGTAGCTCTTAATGGTGTATGTCTTACTGCAACTAAACTGACTAAATCCAAATGTATTTTTGAAATGATTGAAGAAACTACAAAAAAAACTGATCTTGGTAATTTAAAAGTTGGAGGAATCGTAAACATTGAAAGAAGTTTGAAGGCAGGTGATAGACTAGAAGGTCATTTTGTTTTAGGTCATGTGGATGGAGTTGGAATCATTAAAAAGATTATAAAAAAACCAAAAGAGGTTCAAGTTTATTTTGAAGTTCCAAAAAACTTAGCAAAATATGTTGTAAAGAAAGGATCAATTGCTATTGATGGAATTAGTTTAACTGTTGTTGATATAAAAAAAACATTAGCATCTGTTTCATTGATTCCACATACTATTGAAATTACAAATTTTCATACTAAAAAAATAGGAGATAAAGTTAATATTGAAACTGATATTCTTGGTAAGTATATTTTAAAGCAAGGCTAATTATCTACTACTTTAGTGGTTATTACCCGTTTTTTAGTAAACTATATACCTAGATTAAAATTATTTTTGTATATGTCTCTAGAAACTGCAATAGAATCTCTTAAACGTGGAGAATTTGTGTTATTGTTTGATTCAGCTGGACGTGAAAATGAAATTGATATGGTTGTAGCAGCAGAATTTGTTACTCCTGAACATGTTGCACGTATGCGTCAAAATGCTGGTGGATTACTTTGTATTGCAATAGATAACAATTTTGCAAAATCTCTTGAATTACAATATATGCATGAAATCCTTTCAAATTCTTCAATTTCAAATAAAGAAATGATAATGGGACTGGCACCATATGGTGATTATCCTACATTTTCATTATCTGTAAATCATTATCAAACGTATACTGGAATTACTGATAAAGATAGAGCATTAACAATTATGGAAATGGCAAATATCTTTAAAATTGAAAACAAACAGAAAAAATTTGCATCTTCTTTTAAAACTCCGGGACATGTACCTTTATTGATTGCATCCCAAGGATTATTGGCAGCTCGTCAAGGACATACTGAGATGTCTGTTTATTTAACTCAAATTGCAGGTTTAACTCCTGTAACAGCTATTTGTGAAATGATGGATGCTGAAACTTATTCTGCATTATCTGTAGATAAAGCAGAAAAATTTGGAAAACAAAATGGAATTCCATTGATTGACGGAAAAGAACTTTTGGAATATGCTAAGGTGAATTAATGTTGAATATAGCTATTGTAGTTTCAGAATTTAATGAGGAAATAACATCTAGGATGTTAGATGTTGCAAAAGAAAAAGCCAATTTAATGCAATTAACAATTTCTCATGTTTGTATGGTTCCTGGTGCCTATGATATGCCTATAGTAGTTGATAGATTATTACAAAATGAAAAAATAGATGGAGTTGCTACTTTAGGTGCTATAATTAAAGGACAAACAAAACATGATGAAGTGATATCTCATGCTACTGCTCAATCTCTTACTAGGTTATCTTTAAAATATCAAAAACCTGTATCTTTAGGAATATCTGGTCCTGGAATGCAAGAAAGGCATGCTTATGCTAGAATAAGACCTGTTGCAGAACGGGCTATTGAAGCTCTTGTTAAAATTTCTAAAGAACTGGAAAAAATTTAAAAATGATTCAACTTAGTATTTTAAAAATTACTGAATATGGGCCTTGGACTTTGACATTGGGTAGTGATAGAGAACATGAATTACAAATGCTCCAAGCCTCGATTTATAAACAAATACAAAAATTATTTTCTGAAAAAAATTGTTTGGTCTTTTTAAATAGATCTGATGAATTTTTTGTAGTTTCAAATGGTCTTACTTTGGATGATCATATAGAAATACAAAAAACATTCAAAGAATTATTTGAAGTTAATTTAACTATTTCAATTGGTTTTGGAAAATCACCGTTTGAGGCTAATCTCAAAGCATATGATGCCAAACAAAATAATATAATTTTAAATGAAGAACATAATATTTTTGGATTCATTGATGATCAATCTGAACTAAATGTTTCAATAATGCATTTAGATGTTGATGATTTAAAATCAAAAAGAAAAGATAATTCTCCATTTGAAATTTCATTAAAAATTTTTGAATTATATTCAAAAATAGCTAAATATTTTATTGAAAAAAATTCTCTTACATTTTTTATGGGCGGTGATAATTATATGATTGTTGCAAGTAATGATGCAAAAAATTCAATTCAAAATTTTATTGACATGATTAAAAATAATGATAACATCTCTTTGAATTGTGGAATTGGAAACGCTCGAACTAGTAGAGATGCAGTCAAATTGGCCACAAAATCCCTAGATACTATACGCGAGATTCGAGATTCAGGAAAACAAAAACCTGACGTGTATGAGTTATAATGTTATTAAAAAATATCAGTGCTTTATTGGGTGAAAATTTAGATTTTGTTTCAAGTGTAGATATTCAAATTAAAAATAAAAAATTTCGAAAAATTCACTCTAAAATTGAATCTAATTTAAAAGAAGATATTTTTGATTGTGAAGGTCTATTATTAATTCCAGGATTCATTAATTCTCATACACATATTGCTGATTCAATTGGTAAAGATATTACATTAAACGGTACTGTAAATCAAAAAATTCATCCTATGTTTGGAATTAAATCTAAAATATTAAAAAATACTTCAAACGAAAATCTTTCTACATTTATGAAAAATACTTGTCATTCAATGATTCGAAAAGGAATTACTACATTTGTTGATTTTAGAGAAGGTGGATTGGATGGAATAATTTTGCTCAAAAAAGTATCTTCTGACACTCCAATCCGTTCAATTATTCTGGGGCGGCTTGATTTTCACCAAAATTCTTCAGAAATTAAAAAAAATAGCCCTTTTCCTATAGAAAAATTTCGAGAACTCCCTTCTTTAGTTAAAACATGTGATGGAATTGGTATTAGTGGTGCAAATGAACATAGTACATCTGTATTAACTTCATATTCTAAAACAAAAAAACTTAGAGCAATTCATTCTTCGGAAACTCAAGAAAGTGTTCGTAAATCAAAACGAATTACTGGTAAATCTGAAACTCTTCGAGCATTATCTGTAAAACCTGATTTTCTAATTCACATGACTCATGCTTCAAAAAGTGATCTTCGGGCTGTATCTAAGAAAACTAGGGGCATTGTAATTTGCCCTAGGGCAAATTCATCTCTAGCTGAAGGCATTCCTGATATTCAAAAAATGGAAAATGCTGGATGTCTTCTAGCATTAGGTACAGATAATGTGATGATTAATTCTCCAGATATGTTTCGTGAAATGGATTTTCTTTGGAAGGTAACAATGGGAATTAAGAAAAAAAGAATTGATCCAAAAAATATTCTTAAAATGGCTACTGTCAATGGTGGAAAAATTTTGAAAAAAGATATTGGAATAATTCAAAATAAAAAAATAGCTGATTGTATATTTCTTGATAAACATGCATTAGATTTAGAACCAATGCATAATCCATATGCATCTATTGTACATCGAGCGTCTGAATCAACAATTAAAGCAGTAATGATTGAAGGAAAAATTGTACATGGCAAAATTTAATCCACATGTAATTTTAAGTGCAGCAATATCTCTTGATGGAAAAATTTCTACAAGAATGGGGGATTCTAAATTATCTTCTAAGGAAGATAGTGTTAGATTACATAAACTACGATCAAAAGTTGATGCAATTCTTATAGGAAAAAATACACTTTTGCAAGATAATCCATTACTTACTGTACGTTATACTAAAGGAAAAAATCCCATAAGAATAATTTTAGATTCTAAAGGTACAATACCAATCAATTCTAAAATTATCAAAACAAGTAATGAAATTCCAACAATAATAGTTATTTCAAAAAAAATTAGTAAAACAAATTTATTAAAATTACAAAAATTACCAATAGAAATTATTGTAGCGGGAGAAAATTCTATAAATCTAAAATTATTATTAAAAAAACTTTCTAGTAAAAAAATTAAAACTATTTTAGTTGAAGGTGGTGGAACTGTAAACTGGGAATTTATCAAAAATAATCTTTTTAATGAATTGATAATAACATTATCTCCTTTTTTAGTTGGAGGAGAAAATGCAATTTCTTTTGTTGAGGGACGGGGTTTTGAAAAAATCTCAAATTCCCCTAATTTGAAATTAAAATCAATCAAGAGGCTCAAAAATTATCTTGTACTCAATTATACTAAGGTGTAAGTTCTTATACTTTATCTAAAATAAAATTACAAGAAATTGGCAATAAAAAAGAAAATTAGCACAAAAAAGAAGGCTGCACCAAAAAAGAAGGCTGCACCAAAAAAGAAGGCTGCACCAAAAAAGAAGGCTGCACCAAAAAGAAAGGTTGCTACTAAATCAAAAACAAAAAAACCAGCATTTGGAGGATACGCTATTAATTTTGCAGGTCGTGAAGAAACTGTAGAACAAGTATTTGGAAAAAAACCAATCGCTCCTAGTGAGATGACTAAAAGAATCTGGATATTTGTAAAGTCAAACAACCTATCTAATCGTTAAATCTATTGTTAACGAATACTCGTTAACTAATTTCTATCTTTTAATTATTTTTATTAAAAAGATATAGATATTGGATTTGTTTTTTTGTAATTATGTCTACTACTTCATTACGCCGTGATCATGAATTAATTGAAAAAGTGATTAAAGCAATGGGATCTACAATTCAATTATTAAATAACAATACAAAAATTCCTGAATCAATCTTACTTCCAGTAATTGATTTTTCAAAAAACTTTACTGATGTCTGTCATCATACTAAAGAAGAAAAATCATTATTTCCTGCTTTAGAAGAAGCTGGATTGCCTACTAACATGGGACCTATTGCTATGATGTTGATGGATCATCAACGTTCACGAGAAATTGGAACTCAAATGGAAGAATCTGCAAAAGAATATCTTTCATCTGGAAATTCTACAAAATTAATTACTGATATGCAACTTTACACTGAACATATTACAGAGCATTTATGGAAAGAAAATAACAAATTATTCATGATGGCTGAAGCCCGATTACAACATGTTTCTAAAAAAGTTGATGAAGAACTTAATGGAATCGAAAAATCTCAATTAAATGAATTGGGAAAATCTCGACAACATTATGAGGAATTAGCTGAAAATCTTACTCGTGATGTTTCTAATCGAGGAAATTAGATTAATATCTTTGGTGAAGTAATCAAGGTAAGAAAATTTACTAATTTTTTATTATATTTGTACTAGTTATTTTTTAATTGATCAAAATGTTTGTTGCATATCTTTTTTGATTTCATCAATTTTCTTTGAATATGCTTTTCTAGATTTTTCATTCTTTTTAATATTTAAGACATCTTGACATGATGGACATTTGAACATTCCATCAAGTGCTTCTTCAAATGTAACTCTTGGACAGTCTTCGTTACTACAATGATAAAAATCAGAACCATTTTCATAATCAAATCTTTGTTGTAATCTTTCTCCAATTTTCTTTTTTTGATTTTCAATAAAATGTTCAACTTCTTCTCTTCGAGTTCTCCATCTGTAGACAAACCATCCTTTTCTTTCATCTTTAACTCTAATTCCTGTGATTAGTGATTTTCCAAAAAGATCATACAATACTTTTCTTACCATGTTAATTCTGAGTCCTGTAGAACTGGCAATTTCTTCATCAGTTGCATCTTCTGCTTTTAATAGAGATCTTGCTACTTTGAGATATTCATCTCCACCAATCATTGATGCAATTCTAACAAAAGGATCTTCGTATTTGTCTACCAACTCTAATCACTCCTAAGGTTCTATTATTAATCCCTTGTCTCATTAACTTCAACATTTTTGCCATTTTTTGTGGGTATGATCTTTCTTTTGGCATCTGAGAAGACTTTTTCAAATTGTTCTCCATTTTGAATTCTATCTAATAATATGGCTAATGCACTAATCTCTGAATGAGGTTGGTTTCCGACCCCAATATTGTAATCAGCTAATTCATAAATTTCTCTTGGAACTTTTTCTGCACCAACAACGACTAACATTTTTTCTTCTATACGTAATTTTTCTTGAATATCATTGATTTTTTCACCATACATTGATAGATGAATTATTTTAAAACCCTCTCTCTTTTTATTTTTCACAACTGATTTCCAATTATCAATAAATTCAACAATAAAGTTTCCACCCCATGTGTTGTTAATTTTTTCTAGAGTATCTTTAATTTCTGGATTTACTTCTGTCATGAAAATTTTTTCTGCACCAAAAGCTCTTGAAACTAGTGCTACATGAGTTGTAACTCTATCATCCCTTACAACACGTTGTCCTATTCTGACGACTTCAATAACCAAATGTTTCTACAGCTCCGTCTGGTTCCTTTTTTTTATATTTATATGGATTTTGATTTATTATAATATTTTCAATTATTTTTTTTAACTCCTTTATGTTTTCACCTGTTTTGGAAGAAACTGAAATTACTTTTTCATTTTCAGTTAAATTTAGTAATTCTTTTTTATAATTAATTTGATCTTTTTTCATTAAATCTGATTTATTTAATGTGTAAATTATTTTTTCTTTTTTAACTCCTAATTCATCTAATGTTCTCATACAACTAGCAAATTTTTTTCTTAACTCTAATTGTGAATCACTAATATCAATTACTAGAATAATTATGTCTGAATAAGTTAATTCTTCTAATGTTGATTTGAACGCATCTATCATATATGCAGGTAATTTACTAATGAACCCAACTGTATCTGCAATTAAAGCTGGTTCTTGATTAATTATGATTCTTCTTGTAG
>Ga0206686_1000565_pt1 | contig 10515 bp, 7 predicted proteins | sample M250012015metaG_FD_155447 | JGI IMG/M metagenome (GOLD analysis project Ga0206686, IMG submission 155447) | Ammonia-oxidizing marine archaeal communities from Monterey Bay, California, United States - M2 500m 12015 | ecosystem: Environmental > Aquatic > Marine > Intertidal zone | place: USA... | reverse complement strand
GCAGAACAGAGTCGGGGGTCGACGTCCCAGGCACTGGTCGAGGGTATCGATCTGATACCGACATTTATCGATGTGCTGGGCGGTAATCCTCATCAACCCTGGCTGGAAGGTAGGTCGTTTCTGGACATACTCCATGGAAGAAGCGCTGAATCGAGAGATTTCGTCGTGGCTGAACTCGATTATTTTGCCCGTAAAGCCAGGCTGGAACTCAAAGTAGCGGCTGACCGAGCAAAAGGATGGATGGTACGTTCCGACCGGTGGAAGTATGTGTTCTATGAAGGGTTTGAACCCCAGTTGTTTGACCTTGATAATGACCCAGACGAGTTGACTGATCGCGCCTCAGATCCGTCATGCCAGGGGGTCCTTGATGAGCATCGGGATCGCCTTTTTCATTGGTTCAGGTGTCGCAAATCCACAGTCACTGTTGATTATGACTATCTCAATACGCGTCATGAGTTTGCGACTAGGGGCGGGTTTATATTCGGGGAATGGTAGGGTAAAACCCCCGTAATCAGATCTCCAGAATTTATCTGGCCGTACTAAAACCGTTAGAGGGAAGCCAATGATTTACACCAGTGAACGAACAGACTTTAAATTGGAAATCCCGGATGTTTCGATAACGGAGTATGCGCTGCGACACGCAGATCGGCTGGCTGATAAGCCGGCACTGATTGACGGCCCTTCCGGGCGTACGCTGACCTATGGCCAACTGGCAGGTGGCATCAAAAAGGTTGCCGGTGGGCTGTATGCCCGAGGGTTTAGAAAAGGCGATGTACTGGCAATCTATTGTCCGAATATGCCTGAGTACGCGCTGGTGTTTAATGCTGTCGCTTCGGTGGGAGGTATCAACACCACAGTTAATCCACTGTACACAGCGGCAGAACTCGCCAAGCAACTCAACGATTCCAAGGCTAAGTTTCTAGTGACTGTACCCCCATTTCTGGATAAGGCCCTTGAAGCTGCGAACAATTCTTCGGTTGAGGAGGTATTCGTCTTCGGCGATGCTGAAGGAGCAAGCTCCTTTTCAGAGTTGTTGTCTACAGAACAGCCGGCCCCCGTTGTTGCAATCGATCCAAAGAATGATCTGGTGGTATTGCCGTATTCCAGTGGGACAACAGGTCTGCCCAAGGGGGTGATGCTTACCCATCACAATCTGGTCGCCAATCTGTGTCAGGTCGATGGCTTGGAAGAGGAAAAACGGATGGGGGAGGGCGAGATCATTCTGGCGATGCTGCCGTTCTTTCATATCTATGGCATGATCGTGGTGATGAAGCTAGCGCTCGCTGGAGGTGCTACTGTGGTCAGTATGCCGCGGTTTGATATGGAGGAGTTCCTCGGACTGGTGCAGCGATACAAGGCGACCACGTTACCACTGGTTCCCCCGGTCGTACTGGGATTGGCCAAGAGCCCTCTGGTTGACCAGTTTGACCTTTCGAGTGTGAAGACCATTTTCTGTGGCGCCGCACCGCTGGGTCGAGAGTTGTCGATGGAGACGAGTCAGAGAATAGGCTGCCCGGTAACGCAGGGCTACGGTATGACTGAGGCAAGCCCTGTAACGCACTTGTCGTCGATGGATCCGGAAAAGTCCCGCGAAGGGGCAATCGGAAAAGTGATTCCCGATACTGAGGTCCGGCTGGTCGATGTCAAGTCCGGTAAAGATTGCGCCCAGGGTGAAGACGGCGAACTGTGGATTCGTGGTCCGCAAATCATGAGGGGTTATCTCAATCAGCCCGAAGAAACAGCCGAGTGTATCGATACGGAAGGTTGGTACCACACCGGCGATGTCGGTTATGTCGATGAAGACGGATTCTTTTTTATAGTGGACCGTGTTAAGGAGCTGATTAAATACAAGGCGATGCAGGTCAGTCCTGCTGAGCTTGAGGCTTTATTAGTGACACACCCAGAAATACTCGATACGGCAGTGATTCCGTGCCCTGACGAGGAAGCTGGGGAGATCCCCAAAGCGATCGTCGTGCTCAAAGACCCCGCCTCCGCTAGTGACGAGCTGGCTGAGAAAATTATGGCCTTTGTGGCGGACAATGTCGCACCACACAAGCGTGTGCGGTTACTGGACTTTGCTGAGCAGATCCCTAAATCTGCTTCCGGCAAAATACTGCGGCGAGTGCTCGTCGAAGCAGAACGAAGCAGAAGTACTTAGCTGAAATCTATCTCTTTGTTCTGCTCCACCTCTCAAGCTTTGCTGGACTGAGGCTCTCTGGTCGCCAGGTCAGGGTAAAGTCGTAAGCCTCAGGCCAATCTACACTTAGAATTTGAATCGCCGCACAGATCGTTCCTCGGCTTGCAAAGTCGTTAGATAAGGTAAACAATGGGCGGGTGATCAGCAATGCTGATACGGTCTAAGTCTGACTACCAAAGGAGACAATTAATGCGATTCTCAATGAAGTTAATAAGCGGCCTCGGCGCGATTGTTCTAGCACTGACTGGCGTGACCGTGCAGGCGGATACACCTAAAGCAGGTGGCACATTGGTTATGTCGATCGGCACGACACCTCGACATCTCAATCCGGCGGTACAGTCCGGTATTGCGACTGGTGCACCGGGTGCACAGCTTTTTGCTACCCTGCTGCGGTTTGATGATAAGTGGAACCCCCATCCTTATCTTGCCAAATCATGGCAGGTGTCTGATGACTCAAAAACAGTGACGTTTAGCCTCGTCGAGGGTGCGACATTCCATGACGGTACACCGATCACCTCTAAGGACGTTGCATTTTCCATTAAGACCATTAAAGAGAATCATCCGTTTAAAACGATGTTTGGCGCAGTCGAGAGTGTCGGAACACCGGATGCAAATACGGCTGTTTTCAAATTATCCAAACCACATCCAGCTCTAATGCTGGCACTGTCCTCGCAGCTTGGATCGATCATCCCTGAACATATTTATGGCGATGGACAAGATCCAAAGAAACATCCGCGTAACTCTCAAGACGTGGTTGGTTCGGGCCCGTTTAAGTTCGTAGAGTTTGTTCGGGATCAACATATCATCCTCGAACGGAATGAGAATTTTTTCATCAAGGGTCGGCCGTATCTAGACAAGATCGTCATGCGAATCATCAAAGATCCAACAGCTAGATCGCTCGGTAGAGAGAATGGTGAAATTGATATGTCCGCCTTCGAGTCGTTGGCGCAAGACATATTGCATGCACAGGGTGTTTCACATCTAACTGCGACTGACCAAGGTTACGCGGCTATAGGGCCAATAGCCTGGTATGCGTTTAATACAAAGAAAGAGCCACTGAGTGATGTGCAAGTACGACAGGCGATCGCTTACGCGATTGATCGAGATTTCCTCATGAACGCTATAAGCCAGGGTACAACTAAGGCGGCTTATACCGGTATTCATCCCGACAGTATTTTTCATGAGCCCAATGTCGAGCACTACGACCTAGATCTAGACAAAGCCAACGCCATGCTTGATGGCGCGGGTTATGCACGTGGTGGTGATGGTATGCGGTTCCCACTGACAGTTGACTTCGGTTGGCCGGGTGCCAAGCCAAACGCTGAATATCTAAAACCTCAACTCAAAAAGATTGGAATCGATGTTACTGTTCGCACATCAGCAGGGTTTCCCGCCTGGGCAAAGACAGTTTCAAACTGGGATTTTGATATCACAACAGATGTCGTCTTCAACTGGGGCGATCCAGTTATCGGTGTTCATCGAACCTATTTGTGTGATAACGCAAAGAAGGGTGTGATCTGGTCGAACACTCAGCAGTACTGTAACTCGGAAGTTGATGCGATATTGGCGAAAGCTGGTCAGGAGAACGATCAGGCGAAACGGGTCGCTTTCTATTCCGCAGCGCAGAAACAAATTGCGAAAGATGTACCGATCTATTTCACAGAAACCGTGCCTTACCACACGATCTACAACCATACTAAGGTGGGCAATCCACCGAATACGATTTGGGGTACTTGCTCCCCAATGGACGAGGTTTATCTCAAGAACTGACTTTTTGTAGTTCAGATGTGATACGGAAATGCCTGCTGCTTGCCAGCAGGCATTTCTAATTTTGTTGCGGAAACTAAATACATACTAAGCACAACAAGTCTTATGCAGTTTTTGATAATCACGCTTAAGCGCGCTGGATTTGGTCTCGTACTGCTTGCGGCCGTTTTGGCCTTGAATTTCGTGTTGATGCATATCGCTCCTGGTGATGTTGCAGACACCATTGCGCAGGATGCCGGTGGATTAGATGCGGAAGTGATGGAGCAGATTCGGAAAGATTACGGGCTTGATCTACCATTGTGGCAACAGATGGCAAAGTATTTTTGGGGCGTTGCACAACTAGACCTTGGTTATTCTTATTACTACAACGAGCCGGTTACCAAGCTCATATTAGAAAAGTTACCAGCCACACTTTTGTTAGTGATCAGTGCTCAGATTTTATCCATTTTCTTGGGGGTAATGCTTGGCGTGATGGCGGCTCGAAAGCCAACTGGAATGACGAGTCATTTTGTTACCGTGCTGTCTTTGGTTGGTTATGCAGCACCGGTATTTTGGACCGGGATTATGTTGATTATTTTGTTTGCCGTAATTGTGCCAATTTTTCCCATAGGGAACATGATTGATGTATCTGTTGAAAGGGAAGGGATCGCTTATGTGGTCGATGTATTACACCATTTAGTATTGCCAGCGGTTACGCTGGGTTCCATTTTTCTAGCACTTTACAGCAGATTGTCTAGGGCCAGTATGTTGGATGTGTTGGGCTCTGATTATGTTAGAACAGCACAGGCCAAAGGCTTGTCGGAATTTCAAGTTGTTTTCAAGCACGCTTTGCGTAACGCACTGCTACCGATCGTTACAACTGTTGGACTGGTGTTTTCAGGAATTGTGTCGGGTGCAGTGCTAGTCGAGACTGTGTTTAGCTGGCCGGGGTTAGGCACGTTAGCTGTTCAGGCAATTACCGCAAGAGATACGCCAACAATTTTGGGCATCTTGTTTTTTTCGTCGTTGGTGGTTGTCGTAGCGAACTTATTGACTGATATGGTGTATCGCATTGTTGATCCGAGAATTAAGACGTCGGAAGGGAGTCAGGTGTAGCCGTGACTCAGGATCTAAAGCGACAAAGTTTGGGTCACCAAGAAAAGGGGTCTATCCAAATAGAACATCCGTTTAAAGAGATGGCACGCATGTTTGCTACGAACTATGCTGCAGTTGCAGGGTTAGTTGTGTTGGTGATCATTGTTGTTGTTTCGATGCTAGGGCCCTTTATTTATACAGTCGATCCCTGGGAGATGGTGTGGGCACCATTTAGTCCCCCAGGAGCCAAAGGCTTTCTTCTGGGAACAGACTATTTAGGACGCGATCTTGTGGCTCAAATCATTCATGGTGGAAGAGCAACTATAGCTGTCGGTTGCGCTGCTGCCTTATTGAGCGTATTGATTGGTATTACTTTCGGTGCTTTGTCTGGGTTCTACCGAGGATGGGTTGAGGAACTCCTGATGAGAATCACAGAATTCTTTCAGGTGTTACCAACTTTGTTATTTTCTATGGTTCTTGTTGCCCTTTTTGGTGCTTCATTGCAAATGATTACGTTTGCAATCGGAATCGTTAGCTGGACCGGTGTTGCCAGGGTCACACGAGCTGAATTTCTCAAAATTCGCGAACTTGAATACGTTACCGCTTCACGGTCAGGTGGAGCGAAAGCGCCTACTTTAATCTTTAGAGTGATTTTGCCAAATGCGCTGCCTCCGATCGTAGTGCAATCTGCATTGTTGGTTGGTTTCGCTATATTATTTGAAGCTGGTTTGAGTTTTCTTGGTTTGAGTGACCCCGATGTGATGAGTTGGGGCGCCATGATGGGAAATAATCGACCGTACATTCTGCAACACGCCTTCACCATTATGTACCCTGGACTAGCCATTTTTATTACGGTGCTGGCTATCTCACTAGTTGGTGATGGTTTAAATGATGCATTAAATCCCAAGTTGCGAAAACGCTGATGGCAGAACCTCTACTCTCAGTTAGAAATTTGACAGTTGAATTTACGATCCGCGGTGGCGTAGTGCCTGTGATTGATGATCTGTCATTTGATCTTGTCCCACGGGAAACATTGAGTTTGGTCGGAGAATCCGGCTGTGGCAAAAGTATGACTGCACTTGCAATTATGGGACTAATTCCGTCACCACCTGGCGTCATATCCGCAGGCTCAATCATTTTACAGGGCGAAGATCTAGTCCAAGCGACAGATGCCAGGTTACGTGAGATCAGGGGCAACGAAGTTTCGATGGTGTTCCAAGAGCCCATGACATCCTTGAATCCTGTCTATACGGTAGGTGAGCAAATTGCTGAGACGTTACGACGCCACCAGGGCCTGACCCGAAATCAGGCCCGAGTCCAAGCGATTCAGATGATAGATGCCGTTCAGATACCTTTGCCAGATCGTCGCGTAAACGATTACCCTCATCAACTGTCCGGCGGAATGAGGCAGCGCATCATGATTGCGATGGCGCTGGCCTGCCAGCCAAAAATTCTAATTGCAGATGAACCGACGACAGCATTGGATGTGACCGTGCAGGCACAGATTTTCGATCTCATGCAGGATCTACAACGCGAGACGGGTGCGGCGATCATTCTGATTACTCATGATATGGGGTCGGTAGCTGAGATGGCCGAACGTGTGGTGGTAATGTATGCCGGGCGAAAAATAGAAGACGGCCAAGTAGAAGATATTTTGTTGCAACCGCGCCATCCCTATACACGAGGACTCATAGCATGTGTCCCACATTTGTTGGATGAGGTGACAACTGACCGACCTTTTCTACAGGAGGTGCCCGGGACGGTACCCCCGCTTTCTGATTTTGGCTACGATGGTTGTATGTTCGCACCAAGATGTGATCTGGTCCGCGATCTCTGTTGGCAGGAAAAACCTCACGACACAAAGCTAACAGAAACCCAAAGCGTAGCATGTTGGGAACTTGTTAATGGTAACGAGGCAACTAATGCCTGACGCTACGTCAATGCTAGAGCTTCGTGACGTCGAGGTTCGTTTCAATCTCAAACGATCTGGTCCCTTCGGTGCCGTGCCACAGTTGCGAGCAGTCGATGGAGTTTCTCTGTCTATTCAGAAAGGTCAGACCATGGCCATTGTGGGTGAATCTGGTTCGGGCAAAACCACTTTGGCACTGGCAATTGCTCGCTTAGTACCGATTACCAAGGGTGACATTTGGATGGGCGACGTCGACCTGGTAGGTCTACGAGGCGAATCTCTCCGAACACATCGCCAGTACATGCAGTTTATTTTTCAAGATCCCTATTCGTCTTTGAATCCTAGATTACGTGCTCAGGATATTGTACGAGAGCCACTGGATCGTTTGGGTATAGGATCGGTAAAGAGCCGAAATAGTCGAGTTCAAGAACTGTTTGAGCAGGTTGGACTACGTCATGATCAACTGCGACTATTTCCCCACCAGTTTTCAGGAGGTCAACGGCAGCGAATTGGTATCGCTCGCGCGATCGCTTCTCGTCCGAGCCTTGTGATTTGTGACGAACCGGTTTCAGCACTCGATGTTGGCGTTCAGGCACAGATACTGAACTTGCTTCGTCGACTACAGAAAGATCTGAATTTGACGTATCTCTTTATTTCGCATGATCTTGGGGTTGTTCAACACATGTGTGACAGTATTGCCGTCATGTACATGGGGAAAATTGTCGAACAATCAGATCGCGAATCTCTGTTTAATAATCCTCAGCATCCGTACACCAAGGCTTTGCTGTCTGCTGTACCGTCAGCGAATCCAAATCGTAGAAACCGGCGGCGTCGCACAACCATCACTGGTGATCCGCCGAATCCGATCGATTTACCGCCTGGTTGTCGCTTCGCTTCACGCTGTCCAGTCGTTGAAGAACGCTGCAGGTCAGTTGAACCCGAGTTCAAGGCGCTTAATCCAGCGCACCATGTTGCTTGCCACCTGGTCTAAGAAGTAGATCAGCGTTTTGTTTTAACTGGCGGGTTGCTACGGATGCTTATTGAGTCGAGAAAGGACCGTAGATTTTAGGATCAGTGTCCGTAGGCATTCCTTTAGTACCAATCAATACAACCTTAGAGGAACGTTCGGAGGTAATAGAGCTATGCTCTAAGTGGTAAGTTCGCCCCACTTTCTGCCAAACCCACTGTTGATGTGGTGATTCGGTAAAAGATATGACTCCCTTGCCACGGATTACGGATGGAGGTAAAGCTGTTGCCCAGCTTTCGAAAATATGTCGATCTAATGGTTTACTATGCTGAAGGACACAACTGTGAAACTGATCATGTGTGTGGCCATGCCCGTGGTCTGAAGTGGCTTTGGTATCAACCAATGCCATATCTTTCTCAGCGATTGATGATGCCATATGCATACTGTCAAACAAGGGGCGGGGATCAAAATTATCCTGATCATTGATAAGTAGTGCGCAGTCCGAATGGTGCTTGTTGAGTGTTTCCCTGACGGCCTCTACGGTTGTTTGACTGGCAAGGTTTGCTTTGTTGATGAGCAGGATATCCGCTTCTTTGACCTGGGTAAGTACCGCGTCTTTAATCATTGAATCCGTCAGTTGATTGTGAAATTGAGGTGCATCTACCAATACGATGGCTCCATTGGGGGACAGGCCTGGATCCAGTTTTGCGATATCCATAATCCGCCTTGGATTGGATACACCACTGGCTTCAACAACCATTTGATCGAACTGATCTGCTCGGTCCATGACCATAGTCAATGCGCTGATAAAGCCGTCGGCCATACTGCAACACATACAACCATTGGCAAGTGCGATAGTTTCTCCATCGTGCCGTGCTATGAGGTGTTCGTCGATGCTCAGTTCACCAAAATCATTGACCAGTACGGCGTAGCGCGTCTGCGTAGTCAGGTTAAGTAGACGGTTTAATAGTGTGGTTTTCCCTGACCCGAGGAATCCGCCTAATACCGTGAACGGTAAAGTTGACGACTGAAACTCACTCATTTGGCTGTTAGTTGCCGTGTTGAGAAGCAGGTCTTGGGGTGCCGTCTACCACAGTTCCCCAAACGGCGATGTCTTTCAGTGCTTCGACAGGTACGTCGGTGGGGTCGTCTTCAAGCACCGCAAAATCTGCAAATTTTCCTGACTCGATGCTACCAACGAGATGGTCAAGGTGTAAGGTAAAAGCAGCGCCGAGCGTGATCGCATGCAACGCATCATGCACCTCTATGCGCTCGCTTGGTCCAAGAACTCGGCCGCTTGCTGTTTGTCGATTAACGGCACACCAGGCAGTAAACAGCGGATCTAGAGGTGTCACGGGTGCGTCAGAATGGATTGTATAAGGCACACCGAGTCGTTTTGCTGTGCCGCAGGCATCCATACGAGAGGCGCGGTCTGGCCCCATCGTCAGACTGTAGTGTTGATCTCCCCAATAGTAGATATGGTTGGTAAATAGGTTTGAACAAATTCCTAATTGAGCCATGCGCCGGAACTGTGCTTCGTCGGCCATCTGGCAATGTGTGAGTGTGTGACGGTGATCAGGTCGCGGATTTTTGTGCAGTGCTGCTTCGATTGCGTTGATCATTAGTTCTGATGCTTCGTCGCCATTGGTGTGCATGTGCATCTGGAGACCGGCGGCGTGGTAAGCCTCAACCATGTCGGTGAGTGTTTGCGGTGGCAAGTTCCAGATGCCATTTGGCTTACCGTTGATATACCCTGGCCACTTCAGGCGTCCCGTAAATCCTTGAATAGAACCGTCTGTCATGATCTTGCATAAGCCAAGGTAAAGCTTGTCGTTATTGTGCTGCTTTAGTTTAGAAACATGGGCGGGCCCATCTTGGATAGACATTGTTAGTGCAGCCGCGGCTGGCACTAATCGCAATGGGTAATCAGTATTTTGTGTAACCTCTACATAGGATTGGATGTTCTGATCTTGAACCCGGGCATGCAGGTCGGTTGCCGTCGTCACACCGACATTGGTTGCGGTATTTGCAAAGGTCCAGAGATCCTTGCTGTTGATTCCATCAAAGCGACGTACATCGGTCACCTTATAGGCCATATATTGTGCTGCCATTTCCCCAAGTTCTCCAGTTGGATTGCCATCGGAATCTTTCATGACGCCTTCGACGTCGGTGGTGGAGTCGATGCCAGCCAGTTCAAGCACCTTGCGGCTGGCATTGAGTAAATGACCATTGGAATGTTGAACCAGAATGCGTCGGTTACGGGAAACTTGATCGAGGTGCTCCATATTCATGCGGACGCCGTCGGTAAAATATATGGGATCGAATCCCCAGGCAACCAGTGTCTCTTCGGGATCATCGAGTGTGTGCTCAATTTCTATGAGTCGCTCAACCACGCCGCTGAGGGTTTTTATTCCCGGCCACAGCCGCCCGTTGGGGTCGGTGCGATCAAAGTATCCAACATAGGTGTTTTCCCAGACCGATCCGTTCATTGCATGGCAATGGGCTTCGACAAATCCTGGAACCAGGACTTTGTCAGCAAATGTCTCATTCAGTGTGTAATCACCCCAATGCGCAAGTTCATCAAGTGAGCCAACCCCAAGT